>Ga0156283_1169_pt1 | contig 27794 bp, 28 predicted proteins | sample RifCSPlowO2_12_FD_107932 | JGI IMG/M metagenome (GOLD analysis project Ga0156283, IMG submission 107932) | Betaproteobacteria bacterium RIFCSPLOWO2_12_FULL_65_14 | reverse complement strand
CCCAGCTCGGAGCCCACCAGCCATGGTGGGTCGTCGAGCAGCTGCCGCCGCCCGGCGAGTTCACGGCGCGGCTCGGGTTGCTGGGGTCCCCCGCGCTGGACACCCGGGCGGCGGCGCAAGGAGTGCCCCCGGCGGCGTATCCGCCTGGATGGGGCCTGCGACGGTCGGCGAGGGGCCCGTCCTGGGCGGCCCGTCGGCATGAGCGCCCGCGGTGGTGGGTCCTGGACGGCGCCCGGCGAATTTGACATGCGCGGGCGCAGTAGGATACGGTGCGCCCTGAAACCTGCGGGCCGGCCGGGATCGACGCTCGGGAGGTTGCTTGTCCGCCGGTCGGTGTGACTGACGGGGCGAAGCCTCGTCCGCGCGCTCGAATGGTGGGCAAGATACGCGCGTCGTGCCCCGATGAGCGCCCCGTGTGTCTCCCCGGCGCGTCTCCAGGATCCCGTTCTTCCCCACCAGTCCCGCCCGGGCAGAGGGATTCCATCTCGGAGGCGAGCGTCCATGGAGCACGTTTATTACCTGCTGCGACCGCTGTCCATCTATGAGAACGGCGTGTCTGTGAAGGCAATTGTTGGCGAGACTCCTCCTTTTCGAGTCGGGATGGATAGGCTGGGCTGCGGTGCAGCATCTGTACGTTGCTACCGGCTTGGGGGCGCGGCCGGGGGGTCGTCCGGTCCTCAGGGGCATGAGTCCACCGCCATTCACCGCCATCTATTCGCGCACGGGCGGCGGCGCATGATGTCGTGTTTGATCGTCGACGATCGGTGATCGTCGAGGGGAGGGCGTCCCAATCAAATTGGCGGTCCTCAAAGACCATGGACAGCTCGGGAACGTCCGCACTGGAACTCGTGCCTTGGGGACCGAAGCCCCACCGGCGTCGTTGCGCCGTGCGTCAGGCTCCCACGGCGCCCTCGGCTTGAGGTTGGGCGAGGCACCGCGGTTGCCCACGGCGACGACATTCGCGGACGTGCTTGCGTTCCACCGGAAGCACGGGAAGCCCGCCACGATGCCGGCGGTGCGACCGCCGGCGCGCTTCGGCGGGCTCCTCTTCGACGGCGGCCTCATCCGCGATTTCACAGAGAAACCGCAGGCGGGCGAGGGGTGGATCAACGGCGGGTTCTTCGTCATGGAGCCGGGCGTGCTGGACTACATCCAGGGCGACGAGACGTACTTGGAGCGTGAGCCGCTCGAGCGGCTCGCCAAGGACGGCCAGCTCGCCGCCTTCCGCCACGACGGCTTCTGGCAGTGCATGGACACGCTCCGCGACCTGAAGTTGCTCGAGAGCCTGTGGGAGAGCGGCCGGGCGCCCTGGAAGGTGTGGCGCGAGTGACGGGGTTCTTCAAGGACCGCCGCGTCTTCGTCACCGGCGCCACGGGGATGATCGGGGCATGGCTCGTGAAGGACCTCCTCGCCCAAAGCGCCTATGTCGTCGCCCTGGTGCTCGACGGCGATCCGCAGTCGGAGCTTTACCGCAGCGGCGATGTGAACCGCATCTCGGTGGTGAACGGCAACCTCGAGGATTTCGGGACCCTCGAGCGGGCGATCAATGTCCACGAGGTGGACACGGTCTTCCACCTCGGTGCCCAGGCCATCGTGGGCGTCGCCCACCGCGCGCCGCTCCCGACCTTCGAGACGAACGTGCGCGGGACGTGGAACCTCCTCGAGGCCTGCCGGCTCCACCGCGATCTCGTCGAGCGCGTCGTCATCGCCTCGAGCGACAAAGCCTACGGCGCCCAGCCGCGCCTGCCGTACACCGAGGACATGCCGGTTGCGGGGATGCACCCCTATGAGGTCTCGAAGAGCGCCGCGGACCTGATCGCGCGCGCCTACTACCACACCTACGGCTTGCGCGTGGTGATCGCGCGCTGCGGGAACGTCTTCGGCGGTGGTGACCTCAACTGGAGCCGCATCGTCCCGGGAACGATCCGTTCATTTCTCAGGGGTGAGCGCCCGGTGGTTCGAAGCGATGGGAGCTACGTGCGCGACTACTTCTATGTGAAGGACGCCTCGCGCGCCTACCTGCGCCTGGGCGAGCGGCTTGGCGACGCCCAGGTGGCGGGCGAGGCGTTCAACTTTTCGAACGAGTCGCCGATGACCGTGCTCGATCTGGTCGCCGTGATCCAGAAGCTCATGGACGCGAGCCGCCTCGAGCCCGAAGTCCGCGACGTGGCGGAGGGCGAGATCCACAGTCAGTATCTCTCAGCCGCGCGGGCGCGCGAGGCGCTCGGCTGGGCGCCCGAGTTCGACCTGGAGGCGGGTCTCCGCGAGACCATCGCGTGGTACCGGGGATTCCTCGGGTGATCAAGGGCGTCGAGATCCACCCGCTGCGCCAGATCCCCGACGAGCGCGGCAAGGTCATGCACATGCTCCGCCGCGACGAGCCGTGGTTCAGCGAGTTCGGCGAGATCTACTTCTCCGTTGTCTTCCCCGGCGCGATCAAGGCCTGGCACCTCCACAAGCGGATGACGCTGAACTACGCCGTGCCGAGCGGCCGGATCAAGCTCGTCCTCTACGACGACCGCGACGACTCGCCGACGCGCGGCGAGCTCCAGGAGATCTTGACCGGTGAGGACTACTACGCGCTCGTCACGGTGGCCCCCGGCGTCTGGAACGGCTTCAAGGGTGTCGGCACCGCCCCGGCGATCGTGGCGAACTGCGCCACAATCCCCCACGACCCCGACGAGATCGTGCGCATGGACCCGTTCAGCGAGAAGATCCCGTACCGATGGGATCTCCGGCACGGATAGCCCACCGAGCGATGCCGGCACTCTGCAAGGCGCTGGTCATCGGGGCGTCGGGGTTCGTAGGAGGCGCGCTCGTGCGTGTCCTCGAGCGGAGCGGCATCGAAGTCGCCGCCGCCGACAACTCTTGTGTATCCGGGAGAAGTGCTGGAGCCGTATGCTCCCCATCGGCGCCCCGGGCAGCCAGCCGAGCGTCGGGAGCGGCGGAGTGCCCCGCGGGCGGCTCTGGCGACGACGGTGCGCGTGGTCGAGGACGACGGGACCGAGTGGTTCGGGACCTCGGTGACCGTGAGCCCGTTCAGCGTGCGGATCCGTCCGCAGGCCGCGGTCCGGCCGGGCCGGGTCGTGAAGCTCTCCTCCCACGCCTCCCGACGGGGGCCCGGCCCTCCAGGCGCTGGCGCTCCTCGTGCGGGAGGAGCCGGAAGGCGCGATCTACTTTTTCGCCGATCCCAACGCCCCCGCGGTCTCGCGGCTCAGCACGCTGATCGCCCGACTCCAGAGCGCGTGAGGTGGCGTCAGTGCCCGAAGCGGCGCTGGCGCTGCTGATAGGCGCGCACGGCCCGGAGGAAGTCCACGCGGCGGAACGCGGGCCAGTGGGCATCGCAGGCAGTGGCTCTTCGTGGAAGCGAGTGGGTGAAAACGTGGGCCTGAGGGGGCGGAAACCCGCTCTGGGCGCGGTCGGAAGCGGTCGTGAGGGGGCGCAGAAATCGGGCATGATCCGCGCATGCCAAACCCGCGCCGACCGCGCTGGCTGTGGGATGCGTATCGCGTTCCGGGATTCCGTCCGAGTCCGCCGGTGCGGGGGATCTTCGGCGACCCGCACGCCCGAATCCTGCCCCTCACCCGTCGGCCACAGAAACGGCCTGTGGGACGCGTGGGCGGGTGCAGCGCGGCTGGTACGACCGCAAGCTCCGTCAGGTCCGCGACCTGGGCTGCAGCGGCCTGCGCATCTACCTGGAGCTCGAGGTCCGGCGCGTGGCGTGCTGCTGCTGCCGAAAATCGGCCCCAAATCACCCACACGATTCCACGAAGACCCGGAAGATCTTTATTGCCGCAGAAGTTATTGGAGGTGCGAACCCCCTGGACCAAACCGCAATCCGAACGAGTCAGAGCTTTTTCGAAGGTTATCGAGCCCGCTCAACCGTCGACAGCGAGATGCTGCCGGATGTTGCCCCGTTTTGCCGGCGCCGTCGGCATGATCGACCTCATCGACTACAGCTTCCAAGCCGGCATCACGTTCGCATCTCTCTTGCGTAGCGCGATCTCGCAGAAACTCCACAAATCGGTCTTACGATAGAACGGCCCGAGGGCACTGAGGTGATTCGACGCCTTCTCAGTATCCGCATTCGGCTGGTATTCGCGACGATGGCGTTTGGGCTCGGCTTCGTCCGCCTCGTCGGTCTGTCCACGCGTCTCACGGTAGGCGCTTTGAGGAGGAGACGGTCCGTTCGAGACGCTACACCGGAGCGAAGGCGCAAACGGCGGCAGTGGAGTTCTGGAGCAACCGGGCTAGCGCAGCGTGAGACGCGCCACACCGTCCAGCAGCCGAACTCGGGCCCGAACAACAGGCCAGACCGAACGATGACGGACGGACTCGTGAGGCGCCGTCTCCGATCGTCGGATCATCTGCTTCTTCTCGTGGTCGGGCTCGTCGTGACGTTGTGCTTGTTTGTGGCGCACGGCATCGATTTCTGGCAATGGCGCTTCTACGGCATAGAGTGGGCGGACAAGCATATCTCCACCGCCAGTGCTTTCGACCAGGACTACTATCATCCCGTCATTTCGCGCACCATGGGCGTCGTGGCCCGATATTTTCATGTCATTTCCACACCGATCTATCACACGCCGATTCTCTTTCTCATCGCCAGTGTCCTCACCAAGCTCTGCATTTTCGCGATCACATCGCTGATTCTGTTTCAGCTGGTGCCTCAATGGAAGAAAGCCGTCTTTCTGGCGACGCTCGTCCTGCTGTCCGATATCAGTGGCCACGGCGTGGTCAACAACGCTGTCTGGGGTTCGCCGATTTATTTTCTGGCGAGCATATCGGCGATCTTCACGTTGCTGGGCCTCAAGTATTCCATCGAAGGACGAGCGATTCTAAGCGCTGCACTCTTCGGACTTTCGTTCCACCTTCATCCCTTGTATGGCGTGACCGCCTTCTGTTTCATCTACCCGGCCTCTCTTTACATGTACATCAGAGAAAAATCGCATCTGAAAGCCCTTTTGATCACAGTCATCCCGGCGATGGCGCTCGTGCCGCTTGCTGCTCGTGCGATCGACTTGGGCCTGAGCGACGAGCTAATCAGCTTGCGGGACTGGCACGACTTCATTTATGTCCGCGATCCGGACGACATGGCGATGTGGTGGTCACTGAGACACGGAGGCGGCTCGTTGCTGCTTCCCGCCACGGTATATCTTATTGTGGCGCCGCGCCGTGTCGGCGAGTCCCGGAGCCGGGCCGAAATGTTCGTCTCGGCAGCCGTCGTCGGCGGCCTGGCGCTCGTCGTCCTCAGCGTGCTCCTCGAGATGCTGCACCTCAAGGGAGTGTTTTTCGGGATCCTTTCTGAAACGTTCATCGCCATCCAATTACGGCGCGGTGTGTGGATCCTGCGCGTCGTCTCGTTGGCGGCCTGCTTCCTGCTCTATGAGCGGGTGATGCGCGAGAGGACATCGAGGCTGCGATTGGGCGTCGTTCTCCTCGCTGTAACGCTGACCGTCCGGTGGTATCCGTTGCTGGGCATCCTGCTGGCGGGCTTCCTGATTGTCCACGTGCTCCGCGAACGGTGCGACTACTATCGGTGTGGCATTGCCCTGATCTTCGTCGCGCTCTCGCTGACCCAGACCAGTAGTAGTGATCTTGCGGCCCCGGGGGCCCTGGTGATCGCCGGTGTCCTGCTGACGCTGTGGCTGTCGGCTCGCGCTCCCATCTGGGACCAGCGGAGACGCGAGGCGCTGTTCGTGGCATATTTCATCGCGCTGGCGCTGATCCCTGTGTATGCGAGCCTTGGGAGGGACCACTTCCGGCAGGATCTGATGGCGCTGAAGGCGCATGGATACGCTCGGCCCCTGAGCTACCGGGAATTGATAGGAATTGAGGCTGAACGGCGAGCCAGCTCCGATGCGCGCCAGTCGGCTGTAATAGCAGACGGCGACGACTTCGGGCGAGTCCTTCAGGAGGTCAGACGGCTGAACAAGAACGGCGCCGTGGTGCTCGCGAACCCGCTGGACACGGTAGACATCGGCCTACTGTCCGAATCTCCGCTATTCTTTCAGGAGGTTTACGATCGGATCGGTATCAACAGTCGCGAATACGCTTCGTATTACAACCGGCGACTCGTCGCGCTTTTCGGCGTCGGCTTACGGGAGATATACGCGGACAGAGGTTTTCGGTCTCGGCTCGAACGGCTGTATTACGATCTGTCGGTGGAGAGGCTGAGGGGGTTGGCCGCGCAGGGCCGGCTGAAGTATTTCGTCTCCGGGCGCGAGTATCATGAGTTGGAAAAGATGTATGGTTCAGGGAAATATACATTGTACGACCTCGCACCCTCCATCTGAGCGCGGGTCGCAGAAATTGCAGGGACACGAGCATGCCGGCAGGCGTCCAGCCCCAGTGAATCGCCCGTCGATTTCAGGGACGTCGGACACCACAACCGAGAATTGCGCCGCAACGCCGATTAGTGGAGACCGTATGAACGAAATAGATCATCTCCGGATCGACGTGAGTGTCGTGATCCCAGTCTTCAATGCCGAGGGCACGATCGGGACATTGGCGGAACGGCTCGTTGACGTATTTGGTCGCGATCATTCGCTCCAGATAGTTCTCGTGAATGACGGCAGCGCGGACAGGACTCATGAAGTCTGCGCGGGACTCGTAGACAAGTTTCTCGGTACTGTCTCTTACATTCGGCTTGCGAAGAATTTTGGCGAGCACAATGCTGTGATGGCCGGCCTCCACCACGCGGAGGGGGCGTACGTCGTGATTATGGACGACGATCTCGAGAATCGTCCCGAAGACGCGGCCCGGTTGGTGGAGGAGGCTCGAGAAAAGGGCTTTGACATAGTCTACTCGTCATACCCGAGGCGACAGCACAGCTGGTTGAGAATCCTCGGCAGCCGCTTCAACGGCCTCGTCGCCAACGTGCTGCTCGACAAGCCTAAGGACCTGTACCTTTCGAGTTTTAAATGCCTGAGCCGCTGGCTGGTCGACGAAGTCTTGAAATATCAGGGCCCGTTTCCGTATGTGGACGGCTTGGCGCTCAGATGCACGAGGAACATCGGGCGAGTAACGGCGTCACATCAACGCCGTGCCGGCGGCCGTTCTGGATACAACTTGCGGAAGCTTGTGGGACTATGGATGAATATGCTCGTCAATTTCTCCGTCGTTCCATTGCGGACGAGCACGATGATTGGGTTCGCCTTGTGCGTGACCGGCGGTGTCGTGGGGGTTTATATCATTGTCGAGAAGCTCGCGGGGCGATACATACCCGCCGGATGGCCATTCCTCGTGATTACGCTGTTGCTCTTCTCCGGCGTGCAACTCGTGATGCTGGGCATCATCGGTGAATACCTTGGGCGGCTCTTTCTATCGAGCAATGCAACTCCGCAGTTCGTCGTGCGGGAGCTTCGAGGCGTAGTGAGCAAGAAAGAGTCGCGATGGCGATAACTGAGTGGAACAGCCGGCTGCGTGTCCTCATCACCGGAGGCCTGGGATTCATCGGAAGCAACCTTGCGCGGCAGCTCGTCGCGCTCGGGAGCGACGTCGTTCTCGTTGACTCGTTGATACCGGAGTATGGAGGGAATCTCTTCAATATCGATGGGATTGAGAAGAGGGTAGGCGTCAACATTTCCGACGTGCGGGACGAGCACAGCATGCGAGTCCTGGTGCGCGATAGAGACATCTTATTCAATCTCGCGGGTCAGACGAGTCATCTGGATTCGATGAGAGATCCATATACGGACCTTGAGATCAACTGTCGCGCGCAGCTCTCTATCCTGGAGGCATGCCGGCTCAACAACCCTACGATCAGGATTGTCTATGCGAGTACGAGGCAAGTGTACGGGCGTCCGGACTATCTGCCGGTCGATGAAGCGCATCCGTTGCGCCCGAGGGACGTCAACGGGATCAATAAGATGGCGGGCGAATGGTACCACCTGCTCTACAATAAGGTTCACTCGGTCCGGACGTGCGCGTTAAGACTCACTAACACGTATGGCCCCCGTATGAGGGTCAAGGACGCAAGGCAAACATTCTTGGGCGTATGGATCTGGAAGCTTTTGAACGGGGAGCCGCTCGACGTCTACGGCGATGGTACACAGCTCAGGGATTTCAACTACGTCGATGATGTGGTAGACGCGCTGGTACTGGCCGCGCGCTCCGACGATGCTGTAGGCGGTGTGTTCAACCTGGGCGGTACGCCGCCCGTCACCCTGAAGGATTTGGCTACGCTGTTGATTCGATTGAATGGCTCGGGTCACCACCGAATGATCCCATTCCCGAGAGATCGCATAGCGATCGATATCGGAAACTATTACGCCGACTGCCGTAAGGCGGGCTCGGTCCTCAATTGGTGTCCAGAAGTAAATCTCGCTGAGGGGCTGAGCCGAACACTGGAATTTTATCGAGCGTGTGGTGCCCAATACGCGTGAAATGACGGTTCCGTTTCTCGATCTCCGGCGGCGGGTAGAGTACCTCCGCCGGAGCATCGAGACGCGAATCGATTGCCTCTTTGACCAAGGGAGATTCATCCTCGGAGAAAATGTTGAAAATCTCGAAGGCCGGTTTGCGCGCTACTGCGGTGTGCGGTATGGCGTCGCGGTCGGAAGCGGGACCGACGCCCTGTGGCTGACGCTCGAAGCGCTCGGCATCGGTCGCGGTGATGAAGTTATCACAGTCAGCAACACGTGTGTCCCGACCGTGGCGGCGATCGTCATGAGCGGCGCGACCCCGGTCCTGGTCGATGTCGACCCCACGACGTTCACCATGGAGCCGGAGCTGGTTGAGGCGTCGATGACGAATCGCACGAGATGCATCCTTCCTGTTCATCTCTATGGCCAGTGTGCCGACATGGGGCCGTTACAGGAGTTGGCCGCGAGAAAAGGGATTTTTCTCGTTGAAGATTGTGCCCAGGCGCATGGCGCCGAATATCACAAGAAGCGTGCAGGGAGCCTCGGGCACGCGGGGTGCTTCAGCTTCTATCCCACGAAAAATCTCGGCGGGTTGGGAGATGGCGGGATGGTCGTTACGGATGATTCCGGCCTGGCGCAAGGGCTTCGGCTTCTGAGAAACTACGGCTACGTAAAGCCGAACTGCTCCGCGGTGAAAGGCTATAACAGCCGCTTGGACGAGCTCCAGGCCGCAATCATTCTCGCGGGGCTCGAAAGCCTCGACCGCTGGAACGAGCGAAGGAGAACGATCGCCGCCGCGTACGGCTCGGCACTGTCGAGCACGGAGATCGTTCCCCCGACCGAAGGACGTTACATGACCCACGTCTATCATTTGTACGTCGTGAGATCGCCTCAGCGGGAACGCCTCCGGAAGCAATTGAAGGGGCTCGGCGTCGAAACCTCCATTCACTACCCGAAACCGGTACATCTGCAGGAGGGATACGCTGGCCTATGCCGAGTCGGCGTGGGCGGGCTGAGGAGAACCGAACAGCTGTCGTCGGAAATTGTCAGCCTTCCGCTGTTTCCGGAGCTATCGGACGACGAGGTCCAAGCGGTGATCGACGGGGCGGTAGCGAGTGCGTCGAGGTGAGGCCAGTCGAATACGATGTCATGGCGACCGTCGAAACGCATCACTGGTGGTACAAGGCTCTTCGTCAGTTCCTCATGAGAAGTGTCACGAAGATAGGTTTTGAGCCCCGGGGCAAGACGGTCATCGACGCGGGATGCGGGACGGGAGGATGCTATCAGGCCTTCGTGGAGCGATTTCCCGACGTGACGTACGTGGCCATGGATCTCGAGGCGCGAGCTCTGGACTATTGTCGCACGCGGGGCTCGCGCACCCTCGTTAGGGCGACGGTCCATCACATACCGGTAAGACGGGAATCCGCGGATCTCGTCATCTGTTTCGATGTCCTCCCGTGTACGTCCGTGTCTCCGAGGTTGGCGGTTCGAGAGTTCCATGGGGCATTACGGTTCGGCGGGTTCCTGATTCTGAATGTACCAGCTTTCAATATCCTGCGCGGCCAACATGACGCGGCGGTGGGCATCCAGCGAAGGTTTCGACGACGCCAGGCATGCTCCATTCTCACGGAAGCAGGTTTCACCGTAGTAACTGCGACGTACTGGAATATGGTCCTGTTCCCCCCCATGGCGCTCTGGCGCTGGCTTTCCCGCTCCGAAGAGATGCAGCCAGTGTCAGATCTGAGACGTTTCTCGTGGGCGCAGTGGATGTGTACGGTCCTGATATCCATGGAGCTGTTAGTCACGCAACGGATTCGACTGCCTCTCGGCTCATCGTTGTTCATCGTGGCGCAAAAGCTTGCGGGGACGGCGATCCCCCCACAGATGGCCGCGTAGCCGAGCCCGGCCCGCACCATGGTCATTCTCGGTATCTCCTTCGAGACGCATGAGAGCAGCGTGGCGCTGCTCGATGACGGGCGAATACTCTTCGCAGCGGCAGAGGAGCGCTACTCGCGCATCAAAATGGACGACAGCGGCCCGATACGGGCGCTGCAGGCCGGGCTCCGGCACACAGGGCTCTGCCCCTCGGATATCGACATCGTTGCGATATCTGGATTCGCGCCACCGAGGAACTGGTACATGTATGCGCGGCACGTTATAGTGCAAAAGGCATTTACGAGCGGCCGCGATCTCCGCTCGGTGCAGTTTCGGCTGGGTAACAGGGATGTCGTGCTAAGGGGCCCCGCTGGAGTGTTGGCCAACCTCGCGTTATGCACGGGGGCTCCACAAGTCTTGCTGCTGTATCTGTTGAGACGGATGAGGATCGCCAGGTCGCTGAGAGGGTTCAAGGGCTCGGTTACACACATTTCGCATCATGACTGTCATGTGGCGTCCGCGTGCTTTACTGCCGGCTTCGACGAGTGTCTCTCGGTGGTAGTGGAAGGCTCTGACTGGCGCCACACTTTCGTCATGGACGAGTATGCGGAAGGAAGCTTCAGGGCTGTTGCGAAAACACGCTGGCCACACTCGCCTGGTTCGTTCTATGAGCTGGCGACGACGCTCCTCGGGTTCAACTATCTACGACACGGGGGGAAAGTGACCGGCTTGGCGGCGCACGGGAATCCACGCGTGGCGTACGAGAAGGTGGCTCCCCTGATGAGGGCCGAAGGGCTTGAGATTCGCGTGAGCCCGCTCATTTATACGCTCAGGGAAGAGTACCTGTTGAGCGGGAAGATCCCATCGTATTTCGCCGAATACGCGCACGCCGATATTGCGGCAGCATTTCAACGGCGATTGGAAGATGTTGTGGTCGAGACAGTGTCGGCGGCGCTCCAAAAGATCAAGCACAGCTGCGTCGTGCTGGCGGGCGGAGTGACAAGCAACGTCGTGCTGAACGAACGGGTCAATGGGATCAACGGCGTCGAGAAGATCTTCGTTCATCCCGCCATGACGGACGCCGGGCAGGCTCTGGGAGCGGCGTTGTATGCCCACAATCGCGAATTGAGGAAGAGCGGGCAGCACGCGAGGCCGATGAGACTCCGAGACGTGTATCTGGGATCCGAGTACGACGACGATGAAATCCGTGCGGCCTTGGAGGAAGCTGGCGTGAAATACGTCAAAGTCGACGATATGGAGGTCGAAGTCGCGAGATTGCTCGCGGATAAGCAAGTCGTGGCCCGATTCAACGGGCGCATGGAGTATGGGCCGAGAGCTCTCGGGAATCGATCGATCCTGGCACATGCTGGTGATCCAGAGGTAAATGACTGGCTCAATAAGCGCCTGCAGCGCACTGAATTCATGCCGTTCGCGCCTTCGGTGCTGGCCGACGAGAGTGAGCGGTATTTTCCGCAAGTGAAGGGCGCCGAGCACGCAGCGGAGTTCATGACGCTCACCTTTCGCTGCAGCGACGAGATGAAGGCGCGCTGCCCCGGCGTCGTCCACGTCGACGGAACGGCGAGGCCGCATTTCGTGGTGGACGAGAAAAACCCGAGCTACGGGAAAATCCTTCGGGAATACTTCAAGCGAACGGGCGTCGCGGTGATCCTCAATACAAGCTTCAACATGCATGAAGAGCCAATCGTCTGCTCGCCCGCGGACGCAGTACGCGCGTTTCAGGCCGCGGGCATCGACTATCTGGCTATCGGGAACTACCTCGTCGCCCGCGATGGGTTGCGATAGCGACGGCATGGCTTCAGGAGCCTGTCGGCTGGGGCGGGTGGTTCGTACCGGAACCTGTTGGGTCTGGAGTCGCCGTGGACCATTCGGTCGGTTGAGTTGAACGCCCAGGAGCAACGAGTTGACGCGTGGGCCGGGCACGCCGAGGGGGTCCGCTGGCCGTGTCCCGAGTGCGGCGCCGACCTGGGTGCTCTATGACCACGCCGAGGAACGCGTGTGGCGGCATCTGGACAGCTGCCAGTTCCTGACCTACTTGCACGCCCAGCCCCGCGCGGGTGGAGTGCCCGACCCATGGCGTCCGACAGGTACGGCTGCCGTGCGCGAAGGCGCGCGCGCGATTCACGACCCTCTTTGAGCGGCTGGCCATCGACGTCCTCCAGGAGGCCGACATCGGGGCGCCAGCCGGATCCTGCGCATCAGTTGGGACGAGGCCGGGCACATTCTCGAGCGCGCGGTCGAGCGAGGGCAGCGCGCCAAGCGGCCCGGCGTCACCCCCCACCTGGGCGTCGGCGAGAAGGCGATCGCCAAGGCGCATCACTACCTCACCCTGGTCTGCGACCTGGATCGCGCCCCCGTCGAGTTCGTCGGGGAGGAGCGCAAGCAGGCGAGCTTGGCCGAGTACTTCACGGGCCTGTCCGACGAGCAGCGGGCGGGCATCGAGGCCATCGCCCTGGACCTGTGGGAGTCCTACCTCCAAGCGGTCCGGGCCCACGTGCCGCAGGCCGAGGCCAAGATCGGGTTCGATCGCTATCACATCATGACGCACATGGGCCACGTGGTTGACGCGGTCCGCAAGCGTGAGCACCGAGCGCTGCGGGCCGCGGGCGACGAGACGTTGACCGGATCCACGTATCTCTGGCTCTATGCCCAGGAGACCCTGCCGGAGCGCCACCGGGAGCGGTTCGCCCAGCAAGGCCCTGACCCTCAAAACGGCCCGGGCCTGGGCCATCAAGGGGAGCCTGCGCGAGCTCTGGCACTACACCCGGGCGGGCTGGGCCGAACGGCACTGGACACGGTGGTACTTCTGGGCCACGCACTCGCGCCTCACCCCGGTGGTCGAGACGGCGCGCTTGATCCAGCGTCACCTGGCGAACGTGCTGACCTTCTTCGCCCGTCGGATCACGAACGCCGTCAGCGAGGGGCTCAACTCCAAGATCCAGACCGTCAAGAAGATGGCCTATGGCTTCCGCAACCGCGAGCACTTCAAGACCGTGATCTTCCACTGCGGGGGCCTCGATCTCTACCCGGCTACCCACGGAATTCTCGGATGGACATAATCTTGACAGGAGCCGGGGAGAACGGCTACCCTCGGCCTCGGCGGGTGGTTAGCTATCGACGCGCCGTGACTCACGGGGCGAAGCTTTGCCCGCCGAACGGCCACCGGACGCATCAGGAAACCCCTGAGCCGCACTGCTGCAAGAGCCACCACATCATTGCGATCGCAGACTCCGACACAAACGATGGTCGCTTGGCTTGACGGGTGACGGCGGGAAGACGCAGGGAGACGCGAATGGATCTGCGCGAGAAAGTCGTGCTACTCACCGGTGGAACGGGCTCGTTCGGGCGGAAGTTTACGAAGGTCTTGCTCCAGAAGGCCCCGCCGAGAAAGTTGATCATCTTCAGCCGGGATGAGATGAAGCAGGAAGAAATGCGCCGCGAGTTCGATTCACCATGTCTCCGGTTTTTCATCGGGGACGTGCGAGAACGGGACCGGCTGTATCGCGCGATGCGCGGCGTCGACGTCGTCGTCCACGCCGCAGCGTTGAAACAAGTTCCCGCGTGCGAGTACAACCCCTTCGAAGCTGTGAAAACGAACATCATTGGCGCGGCTAACGTCATCGATACGGCCATCGATTGCGGTGTCGAACGAGCCATCGCTCTCAGCAGCGACAAGGCGGTCAACCCGGTCAATCTGTATGGCGCCACGAAATTGTGCGCGGAAAAATTATTCGTACAGGGGAACGCGTACTCCGGGGCTCATGGCGCACGCTTCAGTTGCGCCCGCTACGGCAATGTGGTCGCGAGTCGGGGCAGCGTCATTCCGCTGTTCCTGGAGCAGCGGTCGAATGGCACCGTGACCGTCACCGACCGGCGGATGACCCGCTTTTGGATCACGCTCGATCAGGGCGTCGAATTCGTGTTGCGGTGTCTGGAGATCATGCGTGGCGGGGAAATCTTCGTTCCGAAGATTCCGAGCATGAATATCATGGACCTCGTCCACGCCATCGCCCCCGAGTGCCAAATAGAGTTCACGGGAATACGGCCGGGCGAAAGGCTCCATGAGCTGCTGATTTCTCGCGATGAAGCGCGCCACACGATCGAGCTTTCAGAGATGTTCATCATCGAGCCGGTACATCCGTGGTGGCAGCCCACCGGCTGGTCCGACGGCAAACGGCTCGCGGACGACTTCGCCTATAGCAGCGATCTCAATCCCGAAAAGATCGGAACCGAATCCCTGTTGCAGGCAGTCGGACAACTGTGAGAGCCAAGCCGCGCGTGTAGACGACGAGAGGATGTCGGTGTGCGGCCGCCGTCACTGAACTGAGGAGTCGACCCATCAACTCAATTCTATTTCGGGTCAATGCCGGATCGTCGATAGGCCTTGGCCATCTGCAGCGGTCGTTGTCCTTGGGCAAGGCGCTGCGGACGCTCGGCGCGCGGGTCGTTTTCCTTACCAATGACGATCCCGTTGTCTGCCGCTACGTCTCGGCGGCGGGATTTCAAGTCGAGCCGATTAATCTTGGGAGGCCGTGGACCTCGGAAGACGTGGAGCGGCTGCTGGAAACAGCGGCGCGACACGACTCGACGATCGCTATCGTGGACTCCGACGAGGACGGAGCGGACTATCTTGGCGGTATTAGAAAGGCCGGCATCTTCACCGTCGCCATCGATGACGTCGCGTCACACCCGTTTCCTTGTCATCTCGTGGTCAACGGGGACGCGCATGCTACGCAGTTGCGATACGAGTCGACGTCTGGCGATACCGTCTTCCTCCTGGGCCCCCGGTACGCGATTTTGCGCGAGGAGTTTTGGACGCTCACGCCACCGGCGTTGCGTGCCCAGGTGCAGGAAGTTCTCGTGACGGTTGGCGGCGCAGACCCACTCGGTCTGACGCCCCGCATCATCTCCACGTTGGATCAGGTTCCGGGCCAGTTCACCGTGAGTGTCATCGTCGGGCCATTCTTTGAAAACGAAGCCGAGATCGAGGGATCGGCCCGTACATCCCAGCGCAGGGTCGGGCTGGTCAGATCGCCGCAGTCGGTGGCGTCACGCTTCCTTCGGAGTGATCTCGCGATCTCGGCTGCGGGCCAGACCCTGTATGAGCTGGCCTGCGCCGGATGCCCGACGGTCGCGCTGGCCGCGGCGAGCAATCAAGTCCAGCAGCTCCAGATGCTCGGTGAGGCCGGAGTCGTCGTCTCGCTCGGTCCGGCCGAGAGCGACGATCTAATGTCGAGGCTGAGTTCCGCGTGTGCCGCGCTGATCGAGGATCCGGCCGCGCGCGCGAGAATGAGGCGCGCTGGCCGGGGTCTGATCGACGGAGTGGGGGCCCTTCGAGTTGCGCGCGGGATTCTCTCGGCGGCGTATGGAGGTCGCTGTGACGCCGAACGAACGTCGTGCGTGGTTGGGGCACCGCTCATGAATTCCGAGGAGGAGTCCCGATGAATGGTAACGCAGCCACCGTGACCGACGCGTCGCCCGAGCGCTTCCACCAACGGTTCAACGACGGAGAAGTCCTCGGCGACGGGTGGCCTCGGATTACGACCGAGGAATCGACGTCGCTGTTCCCGCCGAGGCGGGACGGTCTGCGAGTATTGCTCATCAATGCTCCCATCCGTGAGTGGTCGTATCCGAACATCTTTCCGATCGGGCATGGCTATGTCGGCGCTGTCGCGGCGATGGATGGTCATGTTGTCGAGGTCCTCGACCTGAACGCGGAGCGCCGGGCACCCGTGAGGCAAAGCCCCGAGGCGTTCCACAAGTGGGTGGAAGGGAAGGTGCGGGCAGCATTGGCCCGGGAGCGACCCGACGTGATCGGCCTCGGGGGCATCGTCACCCAGTACGGTCGTATCAAACAGATCGCGAAGGCGTGCAAGGAGGTTTATAGCGACGTCCCGATCGTACTCGGCGGCGGAATCGCGTCGTCACTGCCCGACTTCATGGTCGGCCGTCTGGCGATCGATATCGCCGTCCAGGAAGAAGGCGAGATCACGTTCTCTGAAGTGCTGCACCGGCTCGAAGTGGGCGCGCCTCTGGAAGGTCTCAGGGGCATCGCGTACCGTCACTCGGTGACGAGAGGCGACTGGACGGTCCGCAATAACGGCCTCCGCCGGTCGGTTCAGGCACGGAGTCGAGGGCTGGACGCACTTCCGTGGCCCCTACGCCGGGCTTGGCCGCTCGACGACGTGTACAAGCTGAATCCCGTCGGTCACCTGAACTGGAAAACCAAATGGGCCGACGGGTCTCCGGCCGAGCCCGGCCAGTACTCGGAATCGATGATTGCGTCGCGCGGGTGTCCGTATGCAGTCAAAGCCTGTGACTACTGTTACGCGGCGTACCTCGGACAGCAATACCGACTCCGCAGCCCGAAAGACGTCGTCGACGAGATTGAGTTCCTGAAAACCCGGTATGGTCTCGTCTACATCCACTTCCTGGATGATCTCATGATGACCGACTATCGATGGGCGCTCGAATTCTTCGCCGAACTGCGGGCGCGGAGGAAGCGGACCGGCTTCGAAGTCACCTGGGGCGGCACGTGCCGGACGAACATCATTGCCGATGACGTCATTCGTGCCAAGCGAGAGGGACGCCCCAACATCCTCGAGCAGGCCTACGACGTCGGAATGCGGCAGGCGGGGTACGGAGTCGAGTCGGCTAGCCCCGCCATCCTGAAATCCATCGACAAGAGCGGCCAGACCGTTCAAAAGATGACGATCGCCATCAAGGAGACTCAGCGCGTGCTCGGGTACGCCGATTGCTCGTTCATGATCGGCTCTCCGGGCGAGAGCCGCGAAACGGTTCGAGAGACAGTTGAGTTCTGCAAGAGCGTCGGGCTCAAACCCGAAGTGTTCTTCTTCACGACCGCATACCCGGCAACCTCGTTCTGGAAGCTCGCCCTGGACAAAGGCCTCATTCGAAAGGCTGTCACGGGCAAAGCGGGACCCGCTGACGACGGCATCATCGAGGAATATCTCACCCGTCTGGGTGAACAGGGAGACGAGATGCGTACGAACTTCAGCGACCTGCCCGACGAACAGGTAATCGAGCTGTCGTGGTGGGCCGTCCAGGAGCTCGGGGCTCAGAACACCGTTCGTCACCCCCACACGGGCGAACGGCAGGAGATGAGAGCTGCGGTCCGCGGAGCGACGAGGGCCGACCTCTAGGTGTGGACTCTGACCGCGAAATGGTCCGGATGGACCATATCCCTGCAGCGGACCTCTTGAGACTTCACATCTAGGCACATCGAGTTCCGGGCGGCGAACAGATCAATCCGGGTTCGACCAATGGGGAAGAAAATCAGGATCGGCAAACGCTGGATCGGCGAGGGCGAGCCGTGTTACGTGGTGGCCGAGGTGTCGGGCAATCACAAGCAGAGTTTCGAGCGGGCTCTCGAAATCATTCAGGCAGCGAGCCGGGCCGGGGCCGATGCGGTCAAGCTTCAGACCTACACGGCCGACACATTGACGATCGACAGTGATCGTGACTGGTTCAAGATTCCTGCGGAGAGTGTCTGGGCTGGCAAGACGCTGCATCAGCTCTATGCCGAGGCCTACACGCCGTGGGAATGGCACGCCGATCTTCAGGACGCGGCCCACAAGCTCGGTCTCGATCTCTTCTCCACACCGTTCGACACGACGGCGGTGGACTTTCTCGAGGGGTTGAAGGTTCCGGCGTACAAGGTGGCGTCATTCGAGGTCGTCGATGTCCCGCTGCTCAGGAAAATCGCGAAGACCGCGAAGCCGGTGATCATGTCGACCGGCATGGCGTCGTTTGACGAGATCCGTGAGGCTGTCGACACGCTCCGAGGGGGTGGCGCCGGGGATGTCGCGCTGCTCAAGTGCACCAGCGCATATCCGGCGCCGCCACGCGAGATGAACCTCCGGACCATCGCGCACCTCCGCTCGACGTTCGACGTGGTGGCGGGCTTGTCCGATCACACGCTTGGGGGTTGCGTCGCGATCGCCGCGGTTGCTCTCGGTGCGGCAATCGTCGAAAAACACTTTACGCTGGCGCGTGCCGACGGCGGACCGGACTCGAGCTTCTCGATGGAGCCTGAGGAGTTTTCGGCGATGGTGCAAGCGATCCGGCAAGTCGAGGCGGCGCTCGGTCAGGTGTCCTACGAGGCCACGTCGGAGGAGGCGAAAAATGTTCGCTTTCGGCGCTCGTTGTTTGTGGTACGCGACGTGAAGGCGGGAGAGACACTCACCGAGGAGACCGTTCGCTCCATCCGACCGGGATACGGATTACCACCGCGATATCTTGACGACATCCTCGGGCGGAAAGCCGCTCGGGATATCCCGCGTGGGACGCCGATGTCGTGGGACCTGGTCGACGGGCGGCGCAACCCATGAAACCGTTGGCCGTGGATCGTGTTCTCCTCGTGACCGACACCGTCGAACGGCTCACGGCGAACGAGCGACTGACCGCGCTCGTGAAGGCGCGAGCCGGTCGGCGGCCGTTGACTCTGACGGTATCTGCAGGCCCGGACGAGGCGCCGAGCGCGATCCGGGAGGGGCTCGCACGGGTTCTCGACGGGCAGATCCCGTCAAGCCAGCCGGCGCTGGAACTGCGGGTTGCCGACCGTAGCGAGTCCATCGATAGCCTCTTGGAAGCCCACGATGCGATCCTTCCCAGCGGAGCGGCCGGCGACCGGCAGCTCATCGTTACCGCCTGGCAACGGGGGCTCTGTGTCATCAACGCGGTGGAGCAGGCCGAGGAGGTCGCCGCCCTGGAAGAGCTGTACTTCGAGGGCGGTGTTCGTGGAGGCCGGCCGTGGTACTCGATCATGGAAGGCAACCCCGTGATCGTGACTAACCCGCAGCACATCGTCCTCGGGTACGGTGCCCGGATTAATCCGCGAGCCGTGATCCACAACGAAAACGTCATCGAGATCGGGCGGGGCTCACTGCTCGGTGCCGATGCTGAGTTGAATCTCTACAAGGCCAAGCTGACGATCGGGCAATTCTGTCATATCTCGTCGTATTTCGCGGCGATCGGATCGCGACACACGCTTCAGTTTCCCGCGACGTTCTCAGTGAGTCGGGGGCCGTACGCTTTCCTCGGCCAACCGGCCGACAAAGTCTCGAATATCGTGATCGGAAACGATGTCTGGTTTGGGACTCGGACCGTGGTGCTGCCCGGTGTCCATGTCGCCGACGGATGTGTCGTCGGCGCCGGAAGCGTGGTGACAAAGGGCCTCAGGGAGCCTTACGGGATATATGCAGGAAATCCAGCGAAGCTGATCCGATTCAGATTCCCGGCGCACGTCATCAAATGGCTGTGCGCGATCCAATGGTGGGATTGGTCGACGGCGAAATTGTGGCAAGCCCGAACGTTCTTCAGAAGCGATATCTCCGGGAAGACGGAGAAAGAGCTGTGGCAGATGATCGAATCGATGGGTAGTGACGCGTGAACAAGGCGATTCTCGTTGTCGCGGCCCATCCGGACGACGAAGTGCTCGGGTGCGGCGGGACGGTCGCTCGGCGAGCAGCGCACGGTGACTCGGTGCATCTCGCCGTCCTCGGCGAAGGAATCACATCCCGATCCTCCAGGGCAGCGGAGGCCGATCGCATGGCTGTGCGCGAGCTTCGGGACGACGCCCGAGGAGTCGCGGGAATGTTAGGCGCCAAGTCGCTCGTATTCGGCAACATGCCGGACAATCGCTTCGATCAGGTGGTTCTGCTCGAGATCGTAAAGATCGTGGAGAGGTGGATCCGCGATGTCGATCCCGAAGTCGTCTACACCCACCATCCGGGCGATCTTAACATCGATCATCGGGTGGCATTCCAGGCCGTGCTCACGGCGACGCGGCCGGTCCCCGGCTGTCGGGTCAAGGAGCTGTACTCATTCGAGATCGCGTCGTCCACGGAGTGGGCGTTTCAGCAATTCGCCCCCGTGTTCAAGCCGAACGTTTTCGAGGAGATCACCTCGACGTTGGATCTGAAACTCCAGTGTCTCGAACGGTATCGCGGGGAAGTCCGAAGCTTTCCCCACCCGCGGTCAATTGACACGGTACGGGCAGTCGCGCACCGATGGGGCTCGGCAGTCGGGATTCCGTGCGCAGAGGCCTTCGAGCTCGTCCGATCGGTGCGTGGCGAAGCGGCCCGAGACGCGTCGGGAATCTGAGAGCACGGACTTCGGCGGTTCCCGCCTGACTGTCGTTGCCTCGCCCCTGTAGTGCTTCGTGAATCGACACTGGTCCGAATTGAGACGAGGACGTCTGAAAGGAGGTCTGTCGGTGCCAATCATCGGGGTCATCCCGGCGCGCGGCGGCAGCCAGCGTCTGCCAGGTAAGAACATCCGCCCGATTCTCGGTAAACCCCTGGTCGCGTATACGATCGAGGCAGCCCTCGAGGCGTCGACGCTCGCTCGCGTGATCGTCTCGACTGACGACGATGAGATCGCCCGGATCTCGCGGGATTTCGGCGCCGAGGTCGTGATGAGACCCAAGGAGTTGGCGAGCGCCACGGCGCCGATCGACGACGCGCTGAGGCACGTGGTCGACTTCCTCCGGGAGAACGAAGGGCTCTCGATCGAGGCGGTCGTTAGTATGCAAGCTAACAACCCTGTGAGAAAAGGGGGCGAGATCGACGACGTCGTCCGTCGACTGATTGCTACACCCTGGGCGACGGCGGTCGCCACCGCGTACAAGCTTTCCGAGCGACCGGAGTGGGCAAAAATCGTCATCGACGAACAGACGATGGAGATCCGGCCGTTCATGGACGCCGGGACCATGTATCGAATGCAGGATCTCCGACGCTTGTACCTGCTGGACGGCGCGACGATAGCCGTACCGACCGAGGTTCTGCAGAAGGCGGCGGGAGACGGACGCGTGCACGTATATCTGGGCGAGCGAATCGTCATCGAGGTGCATGACCCGATGTATGCGGTCGAGATTGACGAGCTTGAAGACGTGCAGCTCGCAGAGTTCTATCTGGCTCGCTGGCCGCGGACAATCGCGCAACGCCTCCACGGCGGATCCGCGCCGCTGACCCCAGCTCGGTCCTGACCACTTCTTGCGGCATGCGCTACGAACGATACTGGAACGACGAGGCTCTGGAGCGCCACAAACCGTACTGGGTTGAGGATCCGGCCGATCGGCGCTTGGTAGATTATCTCCAGACCGGAACCAACCTGCTGCGGTCCTTCGAAGCCGGGCTCGCCTATGCGGACGAGCATTTCGCCGCCGTGCGAGGGACGGTGCTGGACTTAGGCGCGGGTGTTTGCTGGACGAGCGCGGTCGTGTCCCGCTGGCCACGGGTACAAAAAGTGCACGCGTTGGATTACTCCGAACATCGCCTATTGAAGATCGCCCCCCTCGTATTCGAGCAGCTCGGAGCCGCGACCGAAAAGATCGAACGCCATCGCCGCCCGATGTCACCGTTGAGTTACTCGGACGAGTCGGCCGATCTCGCAATCTTCTGCCAAGCCCTTTACATGAATCGAGATCCCGAAGAGATCCTGCAGGAGGTCCACCGAGTGCTGCGACCCGGTGGCGTCGCCATGATCACGTGCGAGAGCATCGTTCCGTCGAGGTCGTCGGCGGGTCGCTGGGTCCATCAAGCCCTGCGGCTCTGGCGGTATCCGGTGGGAACCTGGAGAGAGGTGCTCGCCGACCGCGCGCCCGATGCGTCCGGGCGATACCAGTACGTCGATCAGGATTATGCCGCGTTCATCACGAACGCCGGTCTCCGTCTCGTACGACAGCACTTGGACTGGCCGGTCTTCAAGCACTCGCCTGTCGGGGCAGTCAACTACTTCGGCGTGAAAGATCGGGGCCGGCGAGGCTCGGGATAGCGCCATGCACGATCTCGCAGTGCTGTTCGGCTACTCGGAGCCGTCGGCAGTCAGGGAGTGGGGCCGGCAGGAGGTCCTGGCATTCGATCTCCCTGCGATGCAGGCCTGCCGTGCCGCCGGTATCCCGTTCCTAACGCCCGGGGACCTCTTTTCCGCCGCTCAATTCCGGACGAGCTTCGGCGACGCGCTCGTGAACCTGGAAACGGTCTTCGAGGCCATCGACAAGAAGTACGCGGATGAGATCGGATTCCCCCACGCGTTCAAGAGCAATATTTACCACTTTCTCTGCTATCTGGCCGAGCTCCATTACATGAAGGGTCTCGCTCGAGCGATCAAACATCGGTATTCGACACCGCTCATATTGACGAGCAGGACGGAAGATATCGACGACGAGGGCCGCATCGGGATGACGGCAGCTGGATTCGGGTATCGCGTATTCATGAAGCACGATGCACCACTCTATAATATGCGGCACTTCGCGAGGGCGTTGGGCATGCCGGCCCTCAAACGGCTTCGCGCGCCGGCGGATCACCGCTCTCGGCTACGGTTGAGAGTTCCCCGGCACGCGTACCTGCTTCGGCCAGCCAATTTTGATCTCTTCTGCGAGAAACTCGCCACCAAGGCCGCGCCGATCTTCCACGCGAATCGGGGCCAGAACGTCGTTTGGTGTGTTCAAGACGGATTCGAGGTCGCACGGCTGAAGCGATATATCCGGAACTGCCGGTTCGTGGATCCCATGCGGGATCTGGGGCCGATCCCGGACGCTATTTCACGCGAAGGGGTGAGGCTGAAGTATCGTGAGCTGCTCGATGCACTCGTGCAGCTCTACCCCGAATGGCAGGCGGAGCTGACCGGATTGCTGGATGCGTATCACCGCGATGTGGTCGCGAGGATGCCGGCACTGGCGGAGCAGATCGCCGCGCAGATAGAGCGCCACGACCCATGCTGTGCGCTCTTCTCGATCGGGGCCGGTGTTCCGGTTGAGGGGTTGTACGCCTGGATGCTGAACGAGCGCCGGATCCCGATCTTCACATTCCAGCACGGCGGCTCTGACAATCTGTACTTCAGCACGCCCCTGAACAAATACTACGAGTTCAGTCCCTATATCGAGCAGACCACGATTTGCGTATCGAAGGCCGAAGTCGATGCGAGGCGTCGGAGGTACGGTGACATGTCGACGGTGGCGGCAGGCGGGATCCGGATGTTCGAATGGAAAACATCTCGACGGCGGCGACGGGAACGCTCGAGCAACGGACGGCTCCTGTATGTGCAGGGACGCTATCCGAGCGAGATGTGGAAGAACCTGTTCTGCGTGGAAGACGAGAGCCAGATATTCGCGAAGCATGAGCAGTTCTTCGAGAAGGCGTCGAAATACGGGCTCGCGGTAGACATCAAGCTCTACCCTGGTACGGCGAAGCTGTACGGGCCGTACTTTCGCCGCTTCGCGCATCGGCATGGAGTCGAGGACTTCCGTCTCGTCACCGACATCCCGGCTGAAGTGACCGCGCCCGCATATGACGTAGTGGTCGTGGAGTATATCGCGTCAGCGCTCAACGGATTTTGTATGTTGCTAGACAAACCGGTGATCTATTACCTGTTCGACGACTTGGTGAAGGCCGACATTGCCGACGACTTTTATCGGCGCCACTACGTGGCTCATCACGGCGACGCGCTCGATGCGTTGCTGGGTCAGTATCGAGAGGGCAAGCTGGCGTCGAAATATTCGTGGGCCTGTGTCGATAAATACGTGTACCCCGTCGATGGAGTGAACCCAGGTGCTCGGATCGCAGAGTTTATAAAGAGCAGTGTAGCGAGCTGGCGGGACGGGGCGCAGTGACGCGTGCGCTCCCAGGCATTTTGAAAGGCGGTTTGCAGCTGTCCACGGCGCGGGCCATCGCCGCTGCAATCCAGGGCCTGCAGACGTTCATTCTTGCGAAGCTCCTCGGCGTCACCGGATTCGGTACCGTCAACGTGTTCAACCTCATCTCACTCTACGGGGGGCTCACCGGCTTCGGCATTGATACCGTGGCCGTGCGAGAGATCCCGGGGCGTGCGGCGGCGGGGGATGCCGAGCGTCAGGAATTGCTGAAGAATCTGGCGTTCACGTACGAAATCGGACTGCGGATCCTGGTATGCGCGATCGTGGCGGCGCTCGGCATTGTGATGTTCGAAGAGCGAATTCGCATCGGTGTGCTGCTCGTTGCGGCGAATCTGCTCGTCGACAAAATCTGCCTCCTCTATTACGGCATCGGTACGGCGACGAAGAAGTTCGGCGTGTTGAGTACAGGGAACGTGATCGGTGCGTTGACGGCCGGGCTGCTCACCATCCTGTTGGTGAGGGTCCTGGATATCTACGCGCAATTGGCGGCACTCCTGGGTGTCCAGATGCTGATGACGTTGTTCTACGAGAGCCGGCTGAAGCTGAGTCCGAGAATCCATTACGACAGGCGCGAGTTCATCGCCTTGGTAAAAATGGGTATTCCGTTCGTCGCGCTCTCACTGATCTACTACTGCTGGCGGGCGTCGGATCGGATGATGATCGCGGTGTTCATGGACGTAAAGATGTTGGGGATCTACTCGTTCGCGGCGCTGGCGGTCCAGCTCGTTGTCTCGCTGTTGAACGACTTTCAAACCGCGCTGCAGCCCTTCGTGTTCGAAAGGACGGTCCGCGCGACGACGCGAACCGATTTCTATGCGCTGATGCGGAAGCCGTCCGTGGTCTTCGCATACGTGACGCCGGTGATCCTGGCGTTTCTGTGGCTGATCTATCCACACTTCGTCATGTTGTTTGTCCCCGAGTATGAGGAGTCGATCTGGATCTTCAGGATCCTGGTATTCCAGGTGTATATCGGAAACATTGGGATGATGGTGAATTACCTCCTGCGGGCGCCGGAGATCAACAAACAGTCGCGCATCGCGTGGTCGTACACCGCGGCGGCGCTGATGAGCCTCGGGTTGATCGCATGGTTCTTGAGATCCGGATTCGGTCTCGGAGCCGTCGCGAGCGCAGTCGTGGGATCGCATTGCGTCGCGGTCGCGATAAATCTTCTCGCGGCGCAGAAGTATTACCTCGAGGACTGGAGATCGGCCATCCGATACTATGGCCAGCTCCTGGCGCCGGCTCCGGCGTTCGCGCTGTTCTGCGGCGCCATATGGATGATCGAGAGTGGAGTCTCCGACTCCTTGCTGAGGACGACGGCGTCGTTCGTGATATTCCTGGTCTTCGCATCGCCGGTGATCTACAGCATGAACGAGAAGGTCGGTCTTCTGGCGGAACTCGCCGAAATCGGGCTCGCCATGCGCAAGGGGAACGTGTAGAGGGGGAGCGTCGGAGCAGCTGGTGGGGCTTTCCAAGATGATCCCGCGTTGTTCGGTACGGCACGACGAGCGTCGCGGACCGTTCAGGGCGATAATGCTGGGGAACGAGCGGCTGGCGGTCGACGTCTTACGCGGGCTCGGCGGATGGATGTGGACGTTTCTCGGCAAGAGGCGGGGAGAGCAATGGCTGTGGCGGAAGCCGGGCGTGGACTTGTGGGCCGTCGGGTGGGGCGCGGATTACGACGACAACTGGATCGGTGGCTGGGACGAAGTGTTTCCGAACGACGCGCCGGGGGATTGTTTTGGCCGCCGACACCCGGACAACGGAGAGTGATGGTCTCAGCCGTAGAACTGGGAAGTTACGAAGGATGGGCGCGAGAATGCCGAGCTGCGGCTTCGGGGGAACGGCAGCGTGAATCGGGGGCTGCACGTGAAGTGGCTCGCCCTCTTGTCCGGGATCCCGCAACTGGAAGTTCGTTACCGCATTGTCAACGCAGCTAGCGAGTCGATCGCGTTCTTGTCCAAACGGCACCGGGGGATAGGGATCACGCCGGCGCATCGACTCGATCTGCCGGGTGGCGTGGTGACTCCCGTGAGCCTCGAGTGTGGCACGATAATCGGCGATCGCGGGCCGTTCGCGTGGCCGATCGTCAGAGACAGGAAGGGATGCGACTGGGACCTCAGCGTCCTGCCGGCGCCAGCCGACCGGCACCGAGAATTTGTATACGTGCGAGACTTTCCGGAAGGGTGGTGTGGTGCACGCAATGAGCGGACCGGGAGCGCGTTTCGACTCTATTTCAGTCCGCGGATCCTCCCTTCTACGTGGTTGTTCATGACGTTCGGCGGCTGGCGACACCACTATACGGTGGTGGTCGAACGTTGCGGGGACATTCGGAAAGACTTGACAACCGCGCACAGACGGGGAACGTGTGCCAAGCTTTCGTCTGGGGAATCGTTCACATGTACGGGACGGGCTGCCCTTGAAGACTGACGGAGCTCGCGACTCACGCGGGAAAGTCGTGGCTGTCATCCCGGCTCGGATGGGTTCCAGCCGATTCTTCGGGAAACCGCTGGCGCCGATCCTCGGCCGGCCGATGATCGAGCATGTCTACCGGCGCACGAGGATGTGCGACGTGCTGGATGAGGTCTACGTCGCCACGTGCGACGCCGAAATCCGGACGGTCGCAGAAGGCTTTGGGGCCGCTGCCGTCATGACGTCGGACAAGCACCAGCGGGCGTCCGACCGAGTCGCCGAAGTCGCATTGTCGATGCCTGACGTGGATATCTTTGTGCTCGTTCAGGGTGACGAGCCAATGGTACGCCCGGAGATGGTCGAGATCGCGTTGGGTCCGCTGCTTCGGGATCCCTCGGTCGTCTGCGCGAATCTTTCCGCACGCATTCGCTCGCCGGAAGAGTTCGAAGACCGCAATACGATCAAGGTGGTGGTCGACCGGAGAGGTGATGCCCTCTATTTTTCGCGAGAGCCGATCCCAACGCGCCACCGGTGCAGCCTTGAAGAGCTCCCGGTCGCCAAGCAAGTCTGCATCATCCCTTTCCGTCGGCAGTTCTTGCTGGATTTCGCAGCGCTCGAGCCGACGCCACTCGAGATCGTCGAATCTATCGATATGCTACGGGCGCTCGAACACGGGTACGCCATCCGGATGGTGGAGTCCGCCTATCTCACGTACTCCGTAGACACGCCGCAAGATCTGGTGCGAGTCGAGGCGATGATGCGCGACGACCCTCTCGCCAAGCGGTATTGACGGCGTGGCGCCCGACAAGTCGATGAGATGGCGCGTGCTCGTTTCTGCGCCCTACGCCATGCCGGTCATCGAGACGTATCGATCGAGGCTGGAAGCGGCGAGCTGCGAGGTGGTCGTCGCAGAGGTTCGAGAGCGGCTGACGGAGGAGCAACTGCTGCCGCTCGTGAAAGACATCGACGGAGCGATCTGCGGGGATGACCGATTCACCGAGAGGGTCATGCTCGCGGCGCCTCGGCTGAGGGTTCTCTTGAAGTGGGGTACGGGGATCGCTCCGCTGGATCAGGAAGGTGCGAAATGCCTCGGTGTGCGCATTTACAACACGCCAGGGGCCTTCAGTGAACCGGTCGCCGACACGGTCCCGGGCTACATCCTGTTGTTCGCGCGCCAATTCGGCCAGATGGATCGCGACATCCGAGAAGGGCGTTGGATCGAGCGGCAACTCGTCGCCTCGCGTGAAACGACGCTCGGTGCGATCGGGGTCGGCGATTGCGGCAGAGCCGTCGTACGCAGGGCGGTCGCGTTCGGCATGCGAGTGCTGGGCATGGATATCGTCGAGATCCCGGCGGATTTCAGCAGTGGCCTCACTGGTTTAGACAGAAAAAGGGCTGTCGTTAGATGGTGAACTGCGATGCCGGGTGTTCCACGGCGGCGTGCGTGC
>Ga0156283_1062_pt3 | contig 27858 bp, 22 predicted proteins | sample RifCSPlowO2_12_FD_107932 | JGI IMG/M metagenome (GOLD analysis project Ga0156283, IMG submission 107932) | Betaproteobacteria bacterium RIFCSPLOWO2_12_FULL_65_14 | reverse complement strand
ATGAACTTCCTGCCCGCCGAGATCAGGAATGGCCGCCTTGTCCTGCCGATGGCCGAGCTCGCGCTGCCCACGGATCTCCCCGAGCAGCCGGTCATCGCCGGAATCCGCCCCGAGCATTTTGAGGACGCCGACCTGATCGATGCCAAGAGCGCGCAGGGCGCCGTGTTCGAAGTGCAGGTGGAACTGCTCGAATGGCTGGGCGCCGATCTCTATGTCCACTTCCAAGTGGAGTGCGCGGCCGAGCGGCTGCGCGCGCTTCCCGAGGAGCTCGAGCGCGCCACGCGCGATGCGAACCGCATCTCGCTGGTCGCGCGCGTGGACCCGTCGAGCCGGGCGGCCGAGAACCAGCGGCTCAAGCTATGGCTGGACAGCCGCCATCTTCTGCTCTTCGATGCCCGAAACGGAGAGAATCTGTCGGTCTAGCTCCCGCTGCGGCCAAGCGGAGCCTCGCTATTTCGACTCGATCGTGCGTCAATCTCCGGTAGCCCGCTCATCGAGCAGCTTCGTGCGCGTCTGCTCCACGGTTTCCGGCGTCAACTTCGGCAGTTTTTTCCTAGGCACCGCCACCAGCAGGCGTCCCTTCCGCTGCAGCCGCACCGCTGCCGGCGCCGGCTCGATCTCGATGCGGCCGTCGCGCCACCTCACCTCCAGAGGAACTCCCGGAGCAAGCCGCGCTTCGCGCCGGATTTCCTTCGGAATCACGAGCTGCCCGGCGCTATCCATGGTGGTTTTCATGGCGTGAATCCTACCATAATGCTTCACCGCGCCGAGGCTGCCCTCTACCCGCGAAAGCCCGACGATCGCCGGGTGCTTTCGCGCCGCTGGGCGAGCGCCGCGCCCACTGCCGCAACGACGGCTGCCGTGTCAAACGGCTTCTTGATATGCCCCTCGAAGCCGACCTCCCGCGTGCGCCAGCGGCTCGCCTCGCTCGCCAGACCGGACACGGCGATGACCGGCGGATGCATCGGCGAAGGCCCGCCCTCCAGCTCGCGAATGAACTCGAATCCATCCATCCGGGGCATCAGCAGATCGCATAGCACCACGTCAGGCTTGGCGCCCTGCTTCATCATGTCCAGCGCTTCGCGGCCGTCGCGGGCGACCGAGACCTCGGCGCCGAGAAGCTGGAGAAGGGCCCGCAGGGATTCGCGCGTGTCGTCGGAGTCCTCGACCACGAGGATAGACAGCCCGGCGAGCGCCAATGTGCCGGGCTGCGCCCCGGCCGATGCTGCGCCATCGAGATCCGGTATCTGGGCGGCGAGGGGGAGCCGGACCGTCACTTCGGTGCCGCGCCCCGCGCCCGCGCTGGCGGCGCTCACCGTCCCCTTGTGCAGCTCGGTGAGCTGTTTCACCAGGGCAAGACCGATGCCAAGGCCTTCGGGCCCTCGACGCATGCCTTGCTCCTGCTGCCGGAAGATGTCGAACACGAACGGCAGGAACTCGGGCGCGATCCCCGCTCCGCTATCCGCAACCGCGATCCGGGCGCTGTCCGCTTCCCGGCTGAGCGTGACGCGGATGCTGCCGCCGGCAGGCGTGAACTTCACCGCATTCGAAAAGATATTGGCGAAGACCTGCTGCAGCCGGCCGGCATCGCCTTCGACGGACAATGGCTCGCCGGCCTGCACGATCTCCAGGCGGATGGCTTTCTTCTCGACATCCTGGGCGCTCGGCTCGAGAGCCGCGCGAATCAGCGCCGCCAGTTCGAGGATCTCGAGATCGAGCCCCATCTTGCCCCGCGCAATGCGATTCATATCGAGCAGATCGTCCACCATCCGGCTCTGCAGCCGGACATTGCGCTCGATCGCCTCGGCGGCTCGCCGCACCTGCTCCGGGCTCTCGTTATTCTTCAGCACGCTGGCCCAGCCAAGGATCGGCGCGAGCGGCGTGCGCAGCTCGTGGGACAGCATCGCCAGGAACTCGTCCTTCGCCGCGGCGATCGCCTGCAGCTTCTCCAACCGGGTCCGATAGTTCTCCCGCAGCAGCGCGTCCCCGAGCACCTGAAGCAGCTCGCCGTGCAGCATCAGCCGCCGTTCGGGCACCGGCGGCTGCCGCCGCGCGATGTCCCAGAGCCGGTCGAACGGCACCCCGGCGGATTTGGCCCAGCGTTGGACCGCGGCCACCTGGGAAAAGCTGGCGAGCGCGTACCCGGCCACCGCGGCGCCTACGATCGCGCCTTCAAGCACCAGCGAGGTGCCAATGACCATCAAGCCATGGGATTCAGCGACGGCCACTGCCGGCCGGGCGTCGGTTTGACTCAGACAGCGGCGGGCGCATTCGGCGAACAGCCCTGGCTCGAATCCGTATTCCCGGAACAACGCGACCAGCGGCGTGGGATGCAGCGGGCCGAGGACCGTTTGCCCCTCGACGCCGAACAGCTCGACGCTCAGCCCGGTGACCTCGGCGTATTTGTCCAGCGCCTGTTTCCAGAGCTCCGAGCCGAACAGGCTGTCGTCCACGCGGCTCTCTAGTCTTCCTCTTTCCGCGGCGCCGGCGGTTGCGGCGGCCGGCGCTCGGGCGCGCGCGAAATCAGGCCGTGATAGCTGGAGAAGGCGATCTTGGGCCCGACGGGCAGATGCCGCGGCAGCACGCGCATGCCCTTGCCGTCCACGACCTCGCACTCGCGGGTCACGCGATCGACCGGATTCGCCCGCATCTTCGCCACCGTCACGCCGAGCCGGAGCGTGTCCCCGATCTCGACAAAGTTCATGAGAACGATGTTGTCGACGAGCGAGCTCATGGCCAGGTCTCCCATCATCGATGTCATGCCGAGCATCTCCGGGTTCTCGTGGTTGTAGACGGCCGCGATCTGGTACTCCTTCATCAGCGCCACCAGCGCATGAAAAAAGTCGCGGAACACGCGGCCCTGCGTGCCCAGGCTGGAACCGTAGGTGGACAAGCTGTCGATCACCACGCGCTTGGGCTTGAACTCCTCGACGATGCGTTCGATCTTGTGGAAATGGTGATCGACCTCGATCTCCTGCGGCGCGTCGTAGTACAGGCGAACGATGCCGCGATCGATGGCCGGCTGCAGATCGATCCCGAGGCCCGCCGCATTGCGCAGCAACTGGGGCACCTGCTCGTCGAGCGACAGCATCAGGCTGCGCTCGCCGCGCCGCGCGCCTTCGGCGATGTAATGCAGTGCCATGACGCTCTTGCCGACGCCCGACATCCCGGCCACCACCGTCGTGCTGCCCAGGAAGTACCCACCGTTGACCAATTCGTCGAGCCCGGGAACGCCGGTCGGCACCCGCGTCGTCGGGTCGAACGCCGCCGCCCGGTCGCGGTTCACGCGCGGCGCCTGGACGCGCCGGTACACCTGGATTCCCTGTCCGTCGACGATCCTGAAGGAATGGCGGCCCATCTGGAAATCCTGCCCGCGCGACTTCACGATCTCGATCGACCGGGTCACGGCGCGCTGCGTGTCCTCCAGCCTGAGCCTCAAGACCGTATCGGCGAGCGATTCCTCGTGCAGCGCTGCAGAATCAGTGTTGCGCAGCGCGATGGCCTCCAGGGCCAGGACGGCGGTCAGGCTCTCGCGCTGCAGGCCCTGGACCAGGATGTGGAACGTCTCGCGCGAATCCTGTTCACTGCCGAGCGGGAGCAGGTTCGCGGCGCCGTCGATGAAGATCCGCCGGGCGCCGATCTTGTTCGCTTCGTCGATGAGCAGGCTGTCGGCCTGCTGCAGCTCCTGGCGGAAGACGTCGCGCGTCGTGTAGATGATCTTGAGCCGCTGGCTGCGTTCCAGCTCCGGCAGGTCCCAGCCGAGGCCGGCGGCGTCGCGCGTCAGCTTGTCGGGCGACACCTCGAACACCACGATGACACCGGGCTCGCCGAACTCCTTGATGCCGCGGTACACGAACTCCACACCCAGCGTCGTCTTGCCGGTGCCGATGGCGCCCTCGAGCAGGATGACGTTGCCGCGCGGAATCCCGCCGGAGAGTATGTCGTCGAGCCCGCTGATGCCGGTCTTGACGCGCTCGGATTCAGGTATCGCCATTTTCGGACCTCCTCAGGAGCTAAAGGCCGCCACGGGCGCCATTAGGCCCGGACTCCAGCAGCCGCATCACGTCATGACGCCCTTGACGAGTGGCGGCGATTTTCAGAAGCGACGGGAGCAAGCCGCCCGGAACACCGGCCAGCTCCAGGACGTACATCCGGGCCGCGTGCGAGGGGTACTGGGATCGCGTCAGGAGGCCGGCGTCGATCAGCCCGTCGAGCGACTTCGCAACCCGCTCGCCGTCGTATCCCAGATAGGCGACGAGCTGCTCGCTGGTCAACAGCGCGCGGGGATGCCGATAGAAGAACAACAGCAAGTCCAGATCGCACGCGTGGCGGATTCCGCGAATGCGATCGAGCATCGAGCGCAGGTCCTGTGTGCTCAAGGGGGCCATGCTACCGCCCCCCCTCCGACCGCGTAAATCGGTAGACGCCCCCATCTAGCGTCGTAAATCGGCTACATTGGGCTAAGAGTTTTGGGAGCTCTGTCTCCTAAAGCACAATTTCCACGGCCATGAACGATTCGAGTTCGGGAACGTCGCAAAGAATACTGGTAGTCGACGACAACCAGGACATCTACGCTTTCATGAGGGCGGCGCTCGAAGGAGCCGGCTACCAGGTGCAGACCGCGTCGGAGGGCGCGCAGGCGCTCGCTCTGCAGCGCGAGCGGCCGGCCGACCTGCTGATCACCGATATCTTCATGCCGGTGCAGGAAGGGTTCGAGACGATCTCGCGCTTCAGAGTTGAATTTCCGCGGACCAGGATCATCGTCATGTCGGCCGGCAACGTTCCCGGCATGAAGCACGACTTCCTCGTCACGGCAGGGCTCCTCGGGGTCGGCGCGACGCTGCGCAAGCCGTTCGACGCGGACCAGTTGCTCGACGCCGTGCGCAGGGTGTTGCCGCCGCGCCAGATTTGACAAGCGGTCGCCGCTGTCAGTAGCTTGATGCCGGGAGGCGAGGAGCCCGCGCAGACCTGGGCCGCCTGGCATGGCAAAGATCGCGATTTTCAATCAGAAGGGCGGGGTCGGGAAAACCACGACTTCGCTGAACCTCACGGCGGCCCTGGCGCGTCGCGGCTTCAACCCGTTGTCCATCGACCTCGATCCCCAGGCGCACCTGTCCTACGTCTGCAGGGCCTCCGTCGCGCATTCCGAAGACTCGGTGTTCGGCTTGTACCAGCAGGGAAAACCCCTCACCCAGCTGATCCGGCCCGCCGCCGGCGGCTGGCTGATGATTTCCTCGCACGTCGAGCTTTCCAAGGTAGACACGCAGTTCGGCAAGGGAATGAACGTGCTGAACCGCCTCAACCAGCAGATCTTGCGCGAGAACCTCAACACCGGGCGGCCGATCGTCATCGACTGCTGCCCGATGCTCGGCGTGCTCTCGCTGTCGGCGATCTTCGCCGCCGACCGCGTGCTGATCCCGGTGTCGGCCGACTACCTGGCGGTCAACGGCCTGCACCAGTGCGAGAAAACCCTGAAAGCCCTGGAGCAGGTGCTCAAGAGGCGGGTCGAGCGGCGCTACGTGATCACGCGCTTCGATACGCGCCGCAAGCTGTCCCACCGGATCGCCGAGGAATTGCAGACGCGCTACGGCGGCGAGGTCTGCCGCGCCCGGATCTCGGAGAGCGTTGCGCTCGCCGAGAGCCCGGCCGAACGCAAAGACGTGTTCGCGCATGCCCCGTCAAGCAGGGGCGCGCAAGACTACGACGCGCTGGTGGACGAGCTGCTCGAAACCGGTTTCATCGAGCCTCGTCGTCTTGTCTCGCAATCAGCGAGATGATGCTCTCGAGGCTGACGGTCTCGTCTTTCGGGACGGTCGCCATCTGCGTGCATTCGATGATCTCGCAATGCGGGTACATCTGATGGATCCGGCGCTCGGCCCGCGCCTGGTCCTGGGCCTGCACCGCGAGGTGATCCACCGGCGTGCCGCTGCGCGTGCGGATCCTGAAGCCGAACTTGATCATGCGGCGCTGCGCTCCGGGCGGCGGTAAAGCGCTTCCATCTCGCGCCGGATCCGCACGGCGGTCGAATTTGCGTCGTAAGCGACGTCGCTCCACCTGACCGGCAGCCCCGCGGCCACCGGCCGCAACAGCTTCCAGCCGTGCGCGAGGCCGAGCGGCAGGCAGCCCCTGGCAAGCGAGTCGGCTGTGGGCATCAATCGTCCAACCACGGTATAGCCGCCCTCTCCGTCCAGCATTTCTCCTGTGCTGAGGTTTCTCTTGGCAACCGCCACGGCATCGGCGCGCCAGCCGGTGGCGCAGCCGGTGGGCTCGCCGCGCAGTCCCACGGAGGCTACCGAGATGCCGACCTCGAGCCCGATGAGGTGCCAGCGCTTGTACATGCAGGCATAGCGGCTCGACGGATCGGTCTTCACGCCGTACTCCATGAAGCAGCGCTGGATGTACTCGCTCTCGCCTTCGAACACCACCCACACGCCGAAGCGGATGTCGTAAGGGATCGGCGTGCCGTCCTTCTGCAGCGAGGAAATCACCTCGACCTGGCCTTTATGATGCAGCACCCCGCCTTCCGGCTTCGGACGCATCAGCGCCGGAATCTCGTCGACCGAGCCCGCCGGGTAGAGCAGCCCCTCGGGCGCCGGGGTCAGACCGGTCGCGTTGCACACCGCGCTCGTCTCGATCGCCGGCTTCGAGCCGTCGAGGAACGAATTGAACATCTTCGGATTGAGCCCGCCCGCCTGCGCCTGCTCGGGCGTGAGGCCGTAGTAGCCCCACACCGTTTCCGGCGTCGATTGCGCGAAGTGCGGCAGCCACTTGTGCCCGCGCCCGGCCGCCACCACGGGGAAGCCGGCGGCGCGCGCCCAGTCCACGAGGTCGCAGATGAGCGCCGGCTGGTCGCCGTACGCGAGGCTGTAGATCACGCCCGCTTCTGCGGCCTTGCGCGCGAGCAGCGGCCCGCAGAACGCGTCCGCCTCGACCGTTACCATGACGACGTGCTTGCGGTTGCGGAACGCCGCGAGCGCGTGCTCCACCGCAGCCGGCGGGTTTCCGGTCGACTCGATGATGATGTCGATCGCCGGGTGCGCGACGAGCGCCTCCCAGTCCTCCGAAAGGTGCGTGCGATTCTCTTTCAGCGCGGCATCGAGCGACTTCGCCGACCAGCTTTCGGGCTTCCAGCCGACACGCTCGAGGTTCTTCCCCGCGTAATCGGGCGACAGGTCGGCGATGCCGACGAGATGCACGCCCGGCGTGCGCGGCACCTGGGCGATGTACATCGCGCCGAACTTCCCCGCGCCGATCACGCCGATGCGCAGCGGGTTGTCCTTCCTTTGCTGCAGCTTTGCGTAGAGATTCATGAAACCCTTAAAAACAGGGACGGACCACGTTTTTTCGATATGCGGAAAATCGTGGTCCGTCCCTGATTAGTTGGGCGAAGGAAAAACAGGTAACCTTCGCGGTCGAACTGCTCGAGCTGCTGCGCGGAAAGCTGCATACGATCCTCCTCATCCAAGTATAAGACCATGGCCGGCAAAGCCGACTCGGTCCGCACGATCCTGTACGCGCTCGGCGCGAATCTCGCCATTGCGGCGGCCAAGACCGGCGCGGCGATCGCCACCGGATCGAGCGCGATGCTCGCCGAGGCGATTCACTCGTACGCCGACTCGGGCAACCAGGGGCTGCTGCTCTGGGGCCTGCGGCGCGCCAAGCGCCCGCCGACGCCGGACTATCCGCTCGGCTACGGCAAGGCGGTGTTCTTCTGGTCGTTCATCGTCGCCCTGGTGCTGTTCTCCCTGGGCGGCCTGTTCTCCGTGTACGAGGGCTGGCACAAGCTCGCAAACCCCGAGGACCTGCGCTATCCGTGGGTGGCGGTCGGCATCCTGGTTTTCGGCCTCGCCGCCGAAGCCGTGTCGCTGCGCGCCTGCCTGAAAGAAGTGAACAAGCTGCGCGGCGGCAGGACGCTGTGGCGCTGGTTCCGCGAGACGCGCCACAGCGAGCTCGTCGTGGTGCTCGGCGAGGACCTCGCCGCGCTGTTCGGATTGACGCTCGCGCTGCTTGCGGTGCTCGCAACCATCGCTTCGGGCGATCCGCTGTGGGACGCGGCCGGCTCCATCGCGATCGGCGTGGTGCTCATCGTCGTCGCCATCGGCATTGCGATCGAGATCAAGGGACTGCTCATCGGCCAGAGCGCAGAACCGCAGACCGAGGCACGCCTGCGCGACTTTCTGCAGGCGCGCGACGAGGTGGAAAAGGTTTACCGCGTCCTCACGCTGCAGCTCGGCGCCTCGCTCATGGTCGCGGTGAAGGCGCACATGAAGGCAAGCACCGCGCTGGAGGTCGTCGCCGCGATCAACGGGGCGGAAAGGGCGCTGCGCGCCGAGTTTCCGGAGATCCAGTGGCTGTTCTTCGAGCCCGACGTCGCGGACTGAAAGCGGTTGGACTGGATCACTGACCCGACCGTCTGGGTCGGGCTCGCCACCCTGGTCACGCTCGAGATCGTCCTCGGCGTCGACAACCTGATCTTCATCGCCATCCTGGCGGACAAGCTGCCGCCCGCCGAGCGCGAGCGCGCGCGCCTCATCGGCCTGTCGCTCGCGCTCGTCATGCGGCTCGCGCTTCTCGCCAGCATCAGCTGGGTCATGTCGCTCACCACCCCGCTGCTTGCGTTCTGGCGCTTCGAGATCTCATGGCGCGACCTGATCCTCATCGCGGGCGGCCTGTTCCTGCTCGTGAAGGCGACCACCGAGATCCACGACCGGCTCGAGGTCCAGCAGCCGCAGTACGGGGTACTCGGCAAGGCGCAGGCGTTCTGGCCGATCGTCGCGCAGATCGTGGTGCTCGACGCCGTGTTCTCGCTCGACTCGGTGATTACCGCGGTCGGGATGGTGGACGAGCTCTACGTGATGATGGCCGCCGTAGTCATCGCCGTCGTGGCCATGCTGTTCGCGAGCAAGCCGCTCACCGCCTTTATCAACGCCCGGCCCTCGCTCATCATCCTGTGCCTCGGGTTCCTGCTGATGATCGGCCTGGTGCTCGTGGTCGACGGCCTGGGCATGCACATCCCTAAAGGCTACGTCTACGCGGCGATCGGCTTTTCAGTGCTGATCGAAGTGCTCAACCAGCTCGCTGCACGCGGGCGGCATAAATGGGCCGAGGGGCTGCCGCCGCGCCAGCGCGTGGCCGAAGCGGTCTTGCGGCTGATCGGCGGCGTGCCGGTGGCCACAGCCGTCCTCGGCGAGGAAAAAGACGTCTTCGCGCCCGAGGAGAAGCGCATGATGCGCGGCGTGCTTGGCCTCGCCGAGCGCCCGGTGACGACGATCATGACGCCGCGCCCGGAGATCGCCTGGCTCGATCTGAACGACACGGACATTCCCGCCAGGCTGCGGGCAAGCCCGTACCGTGAGTTTCCGGTCGGCAACGGCTCGATCGACGAGATCGAGGGCGTGGCGCGCAAGGAAGACATCCTCGCGCGCTGCCTCGAGGCCCGCGAGCTCGACCTGAGGAGCCTGATGCGCCAGCCGCTCGCGGTGCACGAGGACGCCTCGGTGCTCGAGACCCTGAACTTCTTCAAGAGCGCGCCGGTCGAGCTGGCGCTGGTGGTGGACGAGTACGGCAGCCTGCGCGGCATCGTGACGCGCACCGACCTGCTGGAGGCGATCGCCGGCGACCTTCCCGAGACCGCCGGGGAGAGGTACGTGCGCAAGCTCGCCGACGGGACGCTCGCGATCGACGGCGCCACGCCCGTGTACGAGCTGCACGAATGCCTGGGCCAGCTTCCGCCCGGGAAATTCGGCACCGCCGCCGGAATGGCGCTCGCGCTCTTCGGCCGCATTCCCGCCGCACGCGAGCGCGTCGCCTGGAACGGCTGGGAGTTCGAGGTGCTGGAGATGGCAAACCGGCGCGTCGCGCGGCTGCTCGCGCGGCGGCGCGCGGATTGAGCTATTTCTTTTCTTCGACGATGTGGAAGAACACTTCGTCGTTGCGCACCATGCCGAGCTCGTAGCGCGCGCGCTCCTCGAGCGCATCGGTCCCGGTCTTGAGATCGCGCACCTCGGCGGCGAGGCCGGCGTTGCGCGCCTCCAGCTGGGCGTTTTTCGCCCGCTGCGCCTCGAGCTGCCGCTCGACGTCCCAGGCGCGCAGCCACCCCCCCTTCCCCAGCCACAGCGGGTACTGGATGAGGAGGATCAGCGCGCCGAAGATCGCGGACAGGATTTTCATGCGCGCCTGGCGAACGCCTCCCTGCCGGGGTAGTCGACCGCGTCGCCGAGGTCTTCCTCGATGCGCAGCAGCTGGTTGTACTTGGCCACGCGGTCGGAACGCGAGAGCGACCCGGTCTTGATCTGAAGCGCGTTCGTGCCCACCGCGATGTCCGCGATGGTGGTGTCCTCCGTCTCGCCGGAGCGGTGCGAGAGCACCGTGCCGTAGCCCGCGCGTTTGGCGAGCTCGATCGCGGCAAACGTCTCGGTCAGGGTGCCGATCTGGTTGACCTTGATGAGGATGGCGTTCGCGACACCTTGCTGGATGCCTTCGCGAAAAATGCGCGTGTTGGTGACGAAGATGTCGTCGCCGACGATCTGCAGCTTCCGGCCGAGCTTGCCGGTCAGGGTCTTCCAGCCCTCCCAGTCGCTCTCCGCCATGCCGTCCTCGATGGAAACGATCGGATAGCGCGCCGCGAGCTCGGCAAGGTAGTCGGCGAGCTGGGCCGATGCGAGCTTCCTGTTCTCGGACTCGAGGACATACATGCCGTCGCGATAGAACTCGGATGCCGCGCAGTCGAGCGCGAGCACCACGTCGTCGCCGGCGCGGTAGCCCGCGGCGCCGATCGCCTCGATGACGAGCTCGATCGCCGCCGCATGCGTCGGCAGGTCGGCCGGCGCGAAGCCGCCCTCGTCGCCCACGGCCGTGGACATCCCTTTCGAATCGATGAGGCGCTTCAATGCCTGGAAAACCTCCGCGCCGCAGCGCAGCGCCTCCCGGAAGCTCCGGGCGCCGACCGGCACGATCATGAACTCCTGGAAGTCGAGCCGGTTGTTCGCGTGCGCGCCGCCGTTCACGACGTTCATCATCGGCACCGGCATGCGCATCGCGCCCGAGCCGCCGAAATAGCGGTACAGCGGCAGACCCGATTCCTCGGCGGCGGCTTTCGCCGCCGCCATGGACACCGCGAGCAGCGCGTTGGCGCCGAGGCGCGACTTGTTCTCCGTCCCATCGAGGTCGAGCAGCGTCTTGTCGATGAACGCCTGCTCGGTGGCGTCCAGGCCGACGATGGCCTCCGAGATCTCGGTGTTGACGTGCTCGACCGCCTTGAGCACGCCCTTGCCGCCGTAGCGCGCCTTGTCGCCGTCGCGCAGCTCGATCGCCTCGCGGCTGCCGGTGGACGCGCCCGAAGGCACCGCGGCGCGGCCCATGACGCCCGATTCGAGCAGCACGTCGGCCTCGATGGTGGGATTGCCGCGCGAATCGAGGATTTCGCGCGCGACGACATCTACGATGGAGCTCATTGCCTTGACCCCCTGTCAAGGGGGTCGTGAGCCGAAGGCGAACGGGGGGTTTGGCTTTTCGACAAGACAAAACCCCCCGCTCGTAAACTCTCGCCCTCCACAAAACCCCCCGCTCGTAAACTCTCGCCCTCCACAAAACCCCCCGCTCGTAAACTCGCTCCCCCCTTAACAGGGGGGCGTTGATCGTTGTTCATATCGTTTTCACCTTGTTTTCAGCAAATCCACTTTTCTTCACTAGCCGGTCAAGCGCGAGCAGCGTCTCGAGCAGCTCCTGCATCATGCCGAGCGGCCAGGCGTTCGGGCCGTCCGACAGCGCCTTCTCCGGGTTCGGATGCGTCTCCATGAACAGGCCCGCGATGCCCGTGGCCACGGCCGCGCGCGCGAGCACCGGAATGAACTCGCGCTGGCCGCCCGAGGCCGTGCCCTGCCCGCCGGGAAGCTGCACCGAGTGGGTGGCGTCGAATACCACCGGGCAGCCGGTGTCGCGCATGATGGCGAGCGAGCGCATGTCGGACACGAGGTTGCCGTAGCCGAACGAGAAGCCTCTTTCACACACCATCACGTTGTCCGCGCCGCTTGCTTCGCGAGCTTTCTCGACGACGTTCTTCATTTCCTGCGGCGAAAGGAACTGCCCTTTTTTGATATTCACCGGCTTGCCCGCCGACGCGGCGGCGTGGATGAAGTCGGTCTGGCGGCACAGAAATGCCGGCGTCTGCAGGACGTCCACCACTTCGGCGACCGGCTTCACCTCCTCCTCGGCGTGCACGTCCGTGAGGACCGGCACGCCGATCTGCTTCCTCACTTCGGCGAGGATTTGCAGGCCCTTGTCCATTCCCAGCCCGCGGAACGACTTGCCCGAGCTGCGGTTGGCCTTGTCGTATGAAGACTTGAAGATGAAAGGCACGCCCAGCTTGCCGGCAATTTCCTTCAGCCGTCCGGCAACCTCTATCTGCAATTCGCGCGACTCGACGACGCAGGGACCGGCAATGAGGAACAGAGGTCGGTGCAGACCGACCTCGAAACCGCAAAGGTTCATGCTGCGACGACCGAAAGCGTGCCGCCGGGTCGCTTCTCGCGCGCGCGGTGCCGCAGCGCCGCGGCAACGAAGGCCTTGAACAGCGGGTGGCTCGCGCGCGGGGTCGAGGTGAATTCCGGGTGGAACTGCACGCCGACGAAGAACGGATGGCCGGCGAGCTCCATGATCTCCGGCAGGTTCTCGCTCGGCGTGCGTGCCGAGACCTTGTAGCCGCAGGCCTCGAGCTGCGGCACGTAGATGTTGTTCACCTCGTAGCGATGCCGGTGTCTTTCATTGACTTCGGGACCATAAACGGAAAAAGCCAAAGTCCCGGGCTCCACCGGGCATTTCTGCGCGCCCAGGCGCATGGTTCCGCCGAGCTCGGACTTGTCGGTGCGCTTCTCGATGCGCCCGGTGCGATCCAGCCACTCGGTGATCAGGGCCACGACCGGATGCGGCGTGTCGGCGTCGAACTCGGTGCTGTTGGCGCCGGCCAGCCCGCAGACGTTGCGCGCGAACTCGATGGTGGCGAGCTGCATGCCGAGGCAGATGCCGAGGTACGGCACGCCGTTCTCGCGCGCATAGCGGATGGCGGCGATCTTGCCTTCGGTGCCGCGCTTGCCGAATCCGCCGGGCACGAGGATCGCGTCCATCTTTTCCAGCCCGGCGGTGCCGGTCTTCTCCAGCTCTTCGGAATCGAAGTAATGGATGTTGATCTTCGCCGAGGTATGGATACCCGCGTGCCGCAAAGCCTCGTTCAGGCTCTTGTAGGAGTCCTGCAGGTCGACGTACTTGCCGACGAAGGCGACGTCGATCTCGTGCTGCGGGTGCTCGAGCGCGTGCACCAGCTTGACCCACGAGCTGAGGTCGGCGGCGCGCGCCAGGATGTTGAGCTTGTGGCAGACGATCTCGTCGAGCATCTGCTCGTGCAGCATCCGCGGGATCTTGTAGATCGAGTCCACGTCCCAGGCCGAGATCACCGCTTCCTTCTGCACGTTGCAGAACAGCGCGATCTTGCGCCGCTCTTCCTCCGGCAGCGGCCGGTCGGTGCGGCACAGCAGCGCGTCGGGCTGGATGCCGATCTCGCGCAGCTCCTTGACCGAGTGCTGGGTCGGCTTGGTCTTGATCTCGCCTGCCGAAGCGATGTAGGGAACCAGGGTCAGGTGGATGTAGCAGACGTTGTTGCGGCCGAGCTCCAGGCCCATCTGCCGGATCGCCTCGAGGAACGGCAGCGACTCGATGTCGCCCACCGTGCCGCCGACCTCGACGATCGCCACGTCGGCGTCGCCCGCGCCGCGCTTGATGAAGGCCTTGATCTCGTCGGTGATGTGCGGGATGACCTGCACCGTGCCGCCGAGGTAGTCGCCGCGGCGCTCCTTCTTGATCACCGACTCGTAGATCTGCCCGGTGGTGAAGTTGTTCCAGCGGCGCATCTTCGAGCTCTGGAAGCGCTCGTAGTGCCCGAGGTCCAGGTCGGTTTCCGCCCCATCTTCGGTGACGAACACCTCGCCGTGCTGAAACGGGCTCATCGTGCCCGGATCGACGTTGATGTAGGGGTCCAGCTTGATGTTGGTGACGCGGATGCTGCGCGACTCGAGGATCGCTGCGAGGGATGCGGCGGCGATGCCTTTCCCCAAAGAGGAAACTACACCACCGGTTACGAAGACATACTTGGCCATCACCCTAGCGTGTGTAGGTTTGAGGGAGTTTACACCATTTTGCGGCCGTGCCCGGCGCAATCCGCCTCGGAGCCCGCAAGCTTACGCTGCGCGAGCTGCGTTCGCGGTACTGCGGCCCCGGGCGGCGCGCAGCCTCCCTGCGGTGCAGCGCGCAGGACATGTAGCGCGCCACGGACCGGCCACTGCGCGCCGCCCGCTCGAACCAGAATGACGCGGCGGAAAGATCGCGCGCCACGCCCGGGTACATGCTCGGCCCGAACAGGTACATGAATGCGAGCAGCTCCTGCGAGGCCGCATCGCCCTTGTTCGCGGCGATCAGCAGCTGCTGCTGCGCGCTCGCGTAATGGCCGCGCTCATACGCGACCCTGGCTTCCTCGTAGTTCTCGCTCGCCAGTACCAGCCCGGACGCGAGGGCGAGGCTGCCGCACAACAGCTTGGCTTTCGTTTTCATGGTGGCTCCCCTGGGTTGAATCGGCTTCTTCGACCGGCAGGCAGAGCCAGGCGCCATAGACCATCAGCGCGGCTCCCAGCAAGCCGCCGACGGCGACCACGATGTCCAGCAGCGTTGCGATATCCATGTGGCTCCTCCTTGTGCCGGTGTGGAGCCAATCTAGGGGCAGCCGACGGCGCGCACGACGTCGTGCGCCACGCCGGGTTTGTGGCAAATGCACATCGGGAAAGGCCGGGGCGTCCCGGCCGGCACTACCAGTGCGCGGGGAGCTTGCGGTGCAGGGCGATCTGCCGGGTTTCCACGGTAACGTAGCCGCCGGCCGAGAGGTCGCGCAGGATGCGGCTCACCATCTCGCGAGAGCCGCCGATGCGCGCGGCGATGTCGCTCTGCGTAAGGCGCTCCGCCACCACGCGCTTGCCGTCCTGCTCGACCGCGCTTTCCTCGAGGAACTTCACGAGCCGCCCGTAGACATCCTTCAGCGACAGGTCGAGCACCCGGGCGGTCAGCGAGCGCACCTTGCCGATGAGCTTGCGCATCAGGTTGCGCGCGAACTCGGGGTTCGTCTCGAGCATCGCCTCGACGTCGCGCTGCGGGATGATGAAGAAACGCGACGGCTCCAGCGTCATGATCGACGCCGAGCGCGCGCCGCCGTCGAGCACCAGCTCGCCGAAGTAGTCGCCGGCGCCGATGATGTTGACGATCACTTCCTTGCCGCCCGGGTCGCTGACGAACGCTTTCACGCGCCCGGTAAGGATCACGTACAGCGAATCGGTGGCATCGCCCTCGCTCACCACGATCACGTTGCGCGCGTACGAGCGCACAGCACCTCCCGGGGCGAGCTTCTGCAGGGCGTTCTCGTCGAGCCCGGCAAACGGAGCGGTCATTCCGAGGAGAGCTCCGGACGTGCCCGGAAGTGCCCGAGCGCCTCGGGGTTGGCAAGCGCCTCGAGGTTCTTCACCGGCCGGCCGTGCACCACCTCGCGCACCGCCAGCTCCACGATCTTGCCGCTTTTCGTGCGCGGGATGTCGGCGACCTGCACGATCTTCGCCGGCACGTGGCGCGGCGTGGTGTTCTCGCGAATTCGTCTTTTTATGGAAGAAATCAGCTCCTCGGAAAGCGAAACACCCTCCGTCAGCTTCACGAACAGCACCACGCGCACGTCGGACTGCCATTCCTGGCCGATGACCAGCGACTCCAGGATCTCGGGGAGCTGCTCGACCTGGCGGTAGATCTCGGCGGTGCCGATGCGCACCCCGCCAGGATTGAGCACCGCGTCCGAGCGCCCGTAGATCACGATGCCGCCGTGCTCGGTGATCTCGCACCAGTCGCCGTGGCGCCAGATATTCGGGAATTTTTCGAAATACGCGGCGCGGTACTTTGCGCCGTCCGGATCGTTCCAGAAACCGATCGGCATGGACGGGAAAGGCCGGGTGCAGACCAGCTCGCCTTTCTCGTTCTTTATCGATACGCCCTCCTCGTTGAATACTTCGACGGCCATGCCCAGCCCCTTGGCCTGGATTTCGCCGCGCCACACCGGCCCGGCCGGGTTGCCGAGGACGAAGCAGGAAACGATGTCGGTGCCGCCCGAGATGGACGAGAGGCACAGATCTTCCTTGATATTGGCGTAGACGTAGTCGAAGCCCTCCGGGGCGAGCGGCGAGCCGGTGGAAAGCACGGCGCGCAGGCGCTCGAGGCGGTGGGTTTCCTTGGGCTTCAGGCCCGACTTGGCGATGGCGTCGATGAATTTGGCGGATGTGCCGAAGTGCGTCATGCCTTCGGCGTCGGCAAAGTCGAAGAGCGTGCGCCCGCGCTGCACGAAGGGAGAGCCGTCGTAGAGGAGCAGCGTCGCCCCTGAAGCGAGCCCCGAGACGAGCAAGTTCCACATCATCCAGCCGAGCGTGGTGAAGTAGAAGAGGCAATCGCCCGGCTTCACGTCGCTGTGCAGGCGATGCTCCTTGAGGTGCTGCAGCAGCGTGCCGCCGGCGCCGTGGACGATGCATTTGGGCACGCCCGTGGTCCCCGAGGAGTACAGGATGTAGAGCGGATGGTTGAACTCCACCTGCTCGAAGCGGATATCCCGCGGCTCGAAGGGCTCGAGAAAATCGAACAGCGAGGTGCCGGCGCGCGCCGGCGCGCCGAGGTAATCGACCACCACGCATTCCTCCACCGAGGGCAGCCTGGCGAGCACCGCCTCGACCTTCTCCTGGCAGTCGAATTCCTTGCCGCCGTACAGATAACCGTCGGCGCAGAACAGGACTTTTGGCTCGATCTGCCCGAAGCGGTCGAGCACGCCCTGCACGCCGAAATCGGGCGAGCAGCTCGACCAGATCGCGCCCAGGCTCGCCGTAGCGAGCATCGCCGCCGTCGACTCGGGAAGATTCGGCAGATAGCCGGCGACACGGTCGCCCCGTGCGACGCCGGCGCCGGCCAGCGCCTGGGCAAGGCGCGACACCAGGCTGTAGAGCTGCTCGAAGCTCAGTTTTCGCTTGATCCGGTCCTCGCCCCAGAACACGATCGCATCGGCGCCGTCGCGCCTGCGCAGCAGGTTCTCGGCGAAGTTGAGCCTCGCCTGCGGAAACCAGCGCGCGCCCGGCATCCGCTCGCCGTCGACGAGCGTCGGGCCCTGCCGCGTGCCGCGGACCTCGCCGAATTCCCACAGCAGGCTCCAGAACTCGTCGGAGCGCTCCACCGACCAGGCGTGCAGCTCCTCGTAGCTGCGCTTGCCCGCAAGCCGCATGAATCTGGCGAGCTCGGTCTGCGCCGCGCGCTCGGGCGTTGGCGACCACGAGGGTTTCACTGAAGTAATGAGCGGATCCTTTCCGGAATGCGCACCGGCTTCTGCCTCTCCACGTCGATGAAGACCACCGTGGCCGCACCGTCGGCGCACAGCTCCTCATCAATGAGCAGCTCGTAGTACGTCGCGACGCTGGATCCGCCCGGCGGGCCGGCCAGCACGCGCACCTCCACCGTGCCCGGGTAGTTTATCGGCTTCTTGAAATTGCAGGACGCGTTCGCGATCACGAGGCCGGTGCTCTTCCACGCCTCGTCTTGCGGAACCAGCGTGTCGAACCAGCTGATGCGCGCCTGCTCCATATAGCGGAAGTAGACGGTGTTGTTGACGTGTCCCATCGCGTCCATGTCGCCCCAGCGGATAGCAATGCGTTCAACGTGGACCAGCTTTCGTTCGTTCTTCATTTTCGCCGCCGATTATAATTGCCGCCATGCCGCGCGAATCGATGCAGTACGACGTCGTCGTGGTGGGCGGCGGCCCAGCCGGCCTCGCCGCAGCGATCCGGCTGAGGCAGCTCGACGCGGAGATGTCCGTCTGCGTGCTGGAGAAGGGCTCGGAAATCGGCGCACACGTCCTTTCCGGCGCGGTAATGGACCCGCGCGCGCTCACCGAGCTGATCCCCGACTGGAAGGACAAAGGCGCGCCGCTCAATACTCCAGTGAGCGAGGACCGCTTTCTCTTCCTCACCGAAGATTCGTCCTACCCGACGCCGAATTTCCTCCTCCCCGGCTGCTTCAAGAACCACGGCAACTATGTCATCAGCCTGGGCAGCCTGTGTCGCTGGCTCGGCCAGCAGGCGGAAAGCCTCGGCGTGGAGATTTTCCCGGGGTTCGCGGCGGCGGAAGTGCTTTTCGAAGGCAACGCGGTCAAAGGCGTGGCCACGGGCGACATGGGGGTCAATCGCAAGGGGGAAAAGACCTCGGCCTACCAGCCGGGCATGGAGCTGCACGCGAAGTACACCTTTTTCGCCGAGGGCTGCCGCGGACATCTGGGGCGCAGCCTGGAAGAGAAATACCGCCTGCGCGAGGGCGCCGAGCCGCAGGTCTACGGCATCGGGCTGAAGGAGCTTTGGGAAGTGCAGGCCGAAAAGCACAGACCGGGACTCGTCACCCACACCGCGGGCTGGCCGCTGGATCCCGACGTCTACGGCGGCTCCTTCATTTACCACCAGGAGAATCGCCAGGTGGCGGTGGGGTACGTGGTGGGCTTGAGCTATCAGAACCCCTATCTGTCGCCCTTCGAGGAATTCCAGCGCTTCAAGACCCACCCCGCGATCCGCCCGCTCCTGGAGGGCGCGAAGAGAATCTGCTACGGCGCGCGCGCCATCGCCGCCGGCGGACTGCAGTCGCTGCCGAGGCTCGTCTTCCCGGGCGGCGCGCTGATCGGCGACGAAGCCGGCTTTCTCAACGCCTCGCGCATCAAGGGCACGCACTGCGCCATCAAGTCGGGCATGCTCGCCGCGGAGGCAGCTTTTTCAGCAATAAAAGCTGGAAAGGCGCAAGACGAACTGACAGCTTATCCGGATGCTTTCCGCTCGAGCTGGCTCTACGACGAGCTCTACCGCGCGCGCAATTTCAAGCCGTGGATGGCGAAAGGGCTCTACCTCGGCTCGATGATGTTCGGCATCGACCAGGTGCTGTTGCGCGGAAAGGCGCCGTGGACGCTGCACCACAAGGGCCCGGACCACGCCCAGACCCGGCCGGCAGCCGAGTTCTCGCCGATCCAGTATCCGAAGCCCGACGGGGTGCTCAGCTTCGACCGCCTGTCGTCGGTGTTCATCTCGAACACCAACCACGGCGAGGACCAGCCGGTGCATCTGACGCTCAAGGATGCTTCGGTGCCGGTGAACGTCAACCTCGCCCGCTACGCCGGCCCGGAAAGCCGCTACTGCCCGGCCGCGGTCTATGAATTCGTCGAGGTCGACGGCGCGCCGCGGCTGCAGATCAACGCGCAGAACTGCGTGCACTGCAAGACCTGCGACATCAAGGACCCGACGCAGAACATCGTCTGGGTGGCGCCCGAAGGCGGCGGCGGCCCGAACTACCCGAACATGTAGCTAAGCCGCGGCGGTCCTGCTCTCGGCCGCGCGCTGCAGGATCTTCTCGATCTCGTGCGCCGGCACCGGCCGGCTGACGAGATAGCCCTGGATCTGGTCGCAGCCCAGGTCGCGCAGCAGGCGCACCTGCTCGTCGTCCTCGACCCCTTCGGCGATCACCTTGAGGCCCAGCGTGTGGGCGAGCGACACGATCATGGCGACGATGTTGCGGGGATAGCCGGCGTCGCGCATGCGCACCACGAAGCTGCGGTCGATCTTCAGGACATCCACCGGGAGGCGCGCGAGGTAGCTGAGCGAGCAGTAGCCGGTGCCGAAGTCGTCGACCGAGATCTCCACCCCCGCGCGGCGCAGGATCTGCAGCTTGCGCGTGGTTTCCTCGATGTCTTCGACCAGGATGCTTTCGGTGATCTCGACGTCGAGCAGCGGCTTTTCGCGTCCGAAAGCGGCGATGGCGTCGAGCACCGAGTCGACGAAGTCCTTCTGCCTGAGCTGGATCGCCGAGACGTTCACCGAGGTGCGCGGCACGCTGAGGCCGAGCGCCTGCCAGCGCCGGATGTCCTCGACCGCGCGCCGCAGGGCCCAGCGCCCGGCCACGAGGATCATGCCGGTCTCCTCCATCAGCGTGACGAACTTTTCCGGCGGCACGGCGCCGAGCTCCGGGTCCTGCCAGCGGATCAGCGCCTCCAGGCCGGTGAGCTCCCGGCTGTGCACGTCGACCTTGGGCTGATAGTGCAGCGCGAGGCGCCCGTCCTCGATGGCGCGCCGCAGGCGGTGCTCGAGCGCCAGCGACTCGGCCACGCGGGCGTTCATTTCCGCGGCGTAGAAGAGATAGCGCTGCCCGCCCTGCTTGGCATGGTTCAGCGCGGTCTCCGCGTTGGCGCACAACGCCTCCGTCGACTCGCCGTCGGTCGGGAATACGGCGATGCCCGCCTTCATCGTCACGCGCAGCTCCGCGCCGTCGATGAGCACGGCCTGGCCGAACGCCTCGCCGAGGCGATCGAGCAGCCAGTGAACCGTCTCGCCCGGGTTGTCGAAGCCCGCCACGGCGATGGCGAAGTGATCCGCGCCCACGCGCGCGACCGTGTCCTGGTCGCGCGCCGCCTTCTGCAGGCGCAGCGCCACCTCGCGCAGCATGACGTCGCCCGCGGCGCGGCCGAAGGTCTCGTTCACCATGCGGAAGCGCTCGATGTCGAGGAAAATCGCCGCGGCGAAGCGCTTGTCGCGCCGCGCGGCGATCAGCGCCTGGCCGAGGCGGTCGATGAACAGGCTGCGGTTCGGCAGATCGGTGAGCGAATCGTGGTACGCGAGGTAGTCCATGCGCGCCTTCTGCGCGAGGTGGTGCAGCGCGAAGGCGATATCGCCGGCGAGCTCGTGCAGCAGGCGCATCTCTTCCTCGTCGAACACGTCCTTGCCGCGCGCATACAGCAGCAGCGCGCCGAGCGCATTCCCGGAAAAGGTCAAAGGCAGCACCGCATACGCGCGCAAGCCCCGCCGCAGGGCGGCCGCGCGGCCGGGCACATCGGCGGCCTCGATGTCGTTGCACACCGCCGCGCGCGGCTCCACCGGGAACTGGTCGATCATGGGATCCTTGCTCCCCTCGCCGCTCGACACGATCCTGCGGTCGTCGGACAGCCGGATCGCGGCGAAACCGAAGCCCCCGCGCTCGACGGCGATGCGGCAGGCCTCCGAGAGCAGGTCCTGGCGCTGCGAGACGCGCACGATAAGCGCGTTGACCGCGCTAAGCGTCTCCAGCGTGCGGTTCAGGCGCTCGATGCGGCGCTGCTGCGCCTCGAGCGCGCCGGTCTTCTCCAGCAATTGGTCCACCACCACGCGCAGATGCTCGCCGCCGAGATCGGTCGCGCCGTCGGCCGGGCGCTGGGTACGCTCGTCGAGCACCTCCTTGACGGCGCGCAGGATGATCTCGTTGTCCGAGGGCTTGACCAGCACGCGCGCCACGCCGTGCGCCTGCGCGAGATCCTTGGCATCCCGGCCCGCGAAGTACGCGGTGTAGAAGATGAGCGGTACGGCCGAGGTGGCCGGCTCGGCGCGCAACTGGCGCGCGAGCACGTAGCCGTCCATGCCGGGCATCAGCACGTCGGAGATCACCAGGTCCGGCGGCGCGGCACGCGCCTGGGCGAGCGCCTGGCGTGCGCCGGCAGCCTTTTCTACGTTATGGCCCGCAATCTCTAGCAGCGAGGCGAGCGCCTCGCGGTTGGCGCGGTTGTCGTCGACCACCAGGATATTGGCCATGCCCGATAGACACTGTACGCGCGAAGAAAATCGGGAGGCGCGATTCTCCATGCGAACCGCGAATTATTTCGTCGCGAAAACCCCGAACCTTTTGTCGTGCTGCGGCTACACGCGCGCCGAGCGGACGTCCAGCGCGAAGCGGATGAGCGCGATGACCAGAGCGAGCACCAGCGGCCCGAGCATGAGGCCGATGGGTCCGAAAGCCGCGACGCCGCCCAGCACGCCGATGAACACCGTGAGCGTGCCGACCTCCGCGCGCCCGGAGACGAGCATCGGGCGCAGGAAATTATCGAACGTGGCGACCAGGCCGCCCCAGACCAGGAGGAACGCGGCGGCATACCAGCGCTCCTGCAGGGCGAGCACGAGCACCGCCGGCACCCACACCACCGGCGTGCCGGCCAGCGGCACCAGCGCGAGCAGCGCGGCAAGCACGCCGAACACGATCGGCGACGGCAGTCCGGCGAGCGCAAAGCCGATCGCGATCAATGCGCCCTGTGCGAGCGCCGTGACGCCCGTGCCGAACACCATGGCGCGCGTGACCGCCGCAAGATGCGCGAACAGGCGCGCGCGCTCCTCCGCGCGCATGGGGATGAGCGCGCGCAGGTCGTGGAACGCCGCCCGGCCATCGCGGATCGCGAAGTAGAGAATGAAGATCATCATCGCGAAGCCGACCACGGTGCCGAGCGCGCCGAGAACCGCCTGGCGCCCGAGCGACGCGAGCGATTTGAGCACGGTGCGCGCGCCTTCCACAGCCCAGCTCTGCAGCTGGACGAGCGAGATGCCGAGCGATTCGCGCAGCCACACGATGACCGGTCCCAGGAGCGGCACGTTTTCGAGGTCGGACGCCTGCGAAGGGGTGTGCTCGACGGCAAAGTCCTGGGCGTAGCGCAGGAGATCGGCCACCTGCGCGGCAAACGCCGCCCCGAGGGCGGCCAAGGGCCCGACGAGCAGGAGCAGCGTCAAGAGCGTAAGCAGCGCCGCGGACAAGCTCGGGCGGCCGCCCAGCTTTGGAGCGAGCCAGGAATGCAGCGGGGAGAGCAGGAACGCGATGAAGAGCGCCCAGGCGATCGGCGCGAAGAACGGCTGCAGGATCTGGACCAGCAGGTAGGCGAGCACGGCCAGGGTGAGCAGCGCGAAGGTGCGCGCGTAGAACACCTGGTCCGAAGTCGGCGGGGAAGACGGCTCTACGGGCCGGCCGGTTTGTTCTTCCACTGGATGAGCTCGAACGCCGAGCGTAGCACGCCCGGGTCGACCGGCTTGTGCTACGCGGAGGAGCTTTGCACCGCGGCGTCGGGCTCGCCTGCCCAGCGGACGATCGCCGACTGGATGGTCCGCGGGTCCGCGGGCTTCACGAAGTGGTGATGAAAGCCCGCCTCCTGCGAGCGAACGCGGTCTTCCTTTTGGCCGTAGCCGGTCAACGCGATGAGCAGCGCCGGAGGCTGGGCGCCCTGCTGGCGCAGGCGGCGCGCCACCTCGTAGCCGTTCATTCCGGGAAGGCCGATGTCGACCACCGCCACATGCGGCGCGAAGACCTGCGCGATGGCCACGGCCTGCGCGCCGTCGCCCACGGTGCGCACTTCGTGGCCTTCGAGACGCAGGTACACCGCCACGCTCTCGGCAGCGTCGATATTGTCGTCGACGACGAGCACGCGTTTTCCTCCGCCGCTGCCGACTGACGGCTCGGCTTTCTTCGCCTCGGCCTGCCCCTGCGGCACTTCGCTGATGCAGGGGAGCACGATCCTGAAGACCGCGCCCTTGCCGATGCCTTCGCTTCGCACCTCGACGCGCCCCTGGTGCAGCTCCACGAGGCGCTGCACCACCGTCAGGCCGACGCCGAGGCCGCCCTGGCTGCGGTCGAGCGAGCGCTCGCCCTGAGTGAAAAGCTCGAATACGTGGGGCAACAGCGTGCCGTCGATGCCGATGCCGTTGTCGCGCACGGTGATCACCGCCTCACCGCGGTCGGCCGCGGCGCTGAGCTCGATCACGCCGCCGTCGGCGGTGTACTTCGCGCCGTTGTTCAGCAGATTTCCGACCACCTGCGCGAGTCGCGCAAAATCGCCGTGCACCCAAATGGGCGTCGACGGCAGGTTGAGGAACAGGTTGTGCTTCTTGGAGTCGAGCAGCGTGCGGGCGGTCTCGACGCTGTGCTGGATCACCTTGCCCAGCTCGACCGGCTCCTTCTTCAGCGTGATCTTGCCCTGCGTGATGCGCGAGACGTCGAGCAAGTCGTCCACCAGCTGGGCGAGGTGCGTCACCTGGCGCTCCACCACCTCGCGCGCCCAGGAGATGCCCGGATCGGCGGGCGCGATGCGCCGCATCACTTCGGCGGCGTTGCGAATCGGCGCGAGCGGATTGCGCAGCTCGTGCGACAGCATGGCGAGGAACTCGTCCTTGCGCCGGTTCGCCTGCTGCAGCTTTTCCTCGGCCTCCTTGGTCCGCGCCATCTCCCGCTTGAGGGTCCAGTACAGCCGCGCATTGTCGAAAGCGATTGCCGCGCGGCTGCACAGCTCGTCGAGCGTCGCCTGGTCAGGCGAGCTGTAAGGCATCGACTGCCGCGCATGCAGGAGCAGCAGGACGCCCAGGACCCGCTCGCCCGCCTTGAGCGGCACTATGCGCGCGGCGCCCGACGGGGGCAGGCTCAGCTCCATGTCGTAGCCCCTGGCGCGCGCCTCGTCCGCCGCCCGTACCAGCGCCGCGGGCAGCTCCTGCAGCGACTGCATGACGCGCACCCCCCTTGCGCCCGCGCTGCGCGAAAGGCTGATGTCGCCGTCTTCCATGCGGATCGAGAGCACCGCTTCGTCGGCGAGGCCCGGCACCACCATCTCGAGCAGGCGCTGCATCCCCTCCTCGAGCTCCAGCGACGCCCCGAGCTCGCGGCTGGCGAAGGCGAGGAACTCCGAGCGGCGCGTCGCCTCCTCGGCCGCCGTCCGGCCAGCTTCGGCCTTCGCGAGGGCCTGCGCCTGGCGCTGCGCGCGGTAGAGCTCGACGAAGACGCGCACCTTGCTGCGCAGGATCTCCGGCACCACCGGGGACAGGATGTAGTCCACGGCGCCGAGGGCATAGCCGCGCGCCGTCTGCATCTCGTCGGCGTAGGCGGTGACGAAGATGATCGGCGTGTGCCTGGTCTTGCTGTGCTGGCGGATGAGCTCCGCCGTCTCGATGCCGTCGATGTCCGGCATGTTGACGTCGAGGAGGATGACAGCGAACTCGCGCGCCAGCAGCTCGCGCAGCGCGTCGGCGCCCGAACTCGCCATGACCAGGTTCTGCCCGAGCTCCTCGAGCACCACCCGGAACGCCAGCCGCTTATCGGGCAGGTCGTCGACGACGAGGATGTTGACCTTGTCGTCCACTAGCGGTGCAGCCATCCGCGCAGGACCGCGAGCAGGTGAACGGTATCCACCGGCTTGGACAGGTAGTCCCAGGCGCCCGCCTCGATGCACTTCTCGCGGTCGCCCTTCATCGCCTTGGCGGTGACCGCGATGATCGGCAGGTCCTTGCGCTCGGGCAGCTTGCGGATCTCCTGCATGGTGGTCATGCCGTCCATCTCCGGCATCATGATGTCCATCAGCACGATGTCGATGGCCGGATCGTCCTTCACCAGGCGGATGGCCTCGCGCCCGTTGTTGGCCGAGATCATCTGCATGCCCTGGTCGTGCAGCACCGTCGAGAGCGCGAAGATGTTGCGCATGTCGTCGTCGACGATCAGCGCCTTCTTGCCTTCCAGCACGCGGCTCGAGTTGTGCAGCTCCTGCACCGCCTGGCGCTCGTCCTGGGAAAGCGTCGAGACGTCCCGGTGCAGGAAGAAGTAGATGGTGTCGAGCAGGCGCTCGGGCGAGCGCGCCTCGCGCAGCGCGAACACGCCGTCGCCGCGCTTCCAGCGCGCCAGAGTGTCCGAGCTTCGCCCGCCGTAGATCACGACCGGCAGCTGGCGCGCCACCGCCTGCTGCTCGAGGATCTCCACCAGGTCGCCCGGCTGCAGCTCGCCGCTGCCCGCCTGGACGACGAGGCAGTCCACCTGCTCGGAGCGCAGCACGTTACAGATCTCTGCACCCTGGTCGGACACGACCACGTCCACTTCCTCCGGATTGAGCCGCCCGATCAGGCCTGCGCGCTCGGCGCCTGGCTCCATCAGCAAGGCGAGCTTGCGACGCGGACGCGAAATGTAGGCCTTGAGCTGCTCGATCGCCCGCTCGATCACCTCGCGCGAGGCAACCGGCTTGGTGATGAAGCCGATGGCGCCGGAGCTGAGCGCCCGGTCGCGCGAGTCGTCGGTCGACACTACGCAGACCGGAATGTGGCGCGTCGACAGATCGGCCTTCAGCCGGTCCAGGATGCGCCAGCCCTGCATGTCGGGCAGGAAGATGTCGAGCGTGATGACCGAGGGTTGGTGCTCCTTGATCACCGAGAGCGCGGCGGCGGCGCTGCCGCTGACCAGGCCCTTGAAGCCCTTCTCGCGCGCCACCTCCAGCAGCACCTTGGCGAAGCTCAAGTCGTTCTCGACGATCAGCACGACGTTGTCGCCCGGCTTGACGTCGGCGCGGTCGTCGCCCGCCTCGTTCACCTGCAGCTGCACCTCCTCTTCGGCATAGAGCGGCTCGACCGCCGGTGACGGCGGCGCCTCCTTCGCCGGCGCCGGCGCCTCGGCGCCCGGCGGGCGCTTCAGGCCGCGCTGCGAGTAGGAAAGCGGCAAGTAGAGCGTGAACGTGCTCCCGGCGCCCGGCGTGCTCGCCAGCCGGATCTCGCCGCCGAGGAGCTTGGAGAGCTCCCGGCTGATCGCGAGGCCCAGGCCGGTGCCGCCGTACTTGCGCGAGGTCGAGCCGTCGGCCTGCTGGAACGCCTCGAAGATGATCTGCTGCTTGTCCAGCGAGATGCCGATGCCCGTGTCGGTGACGGAGAAGGCAATGACCTGGCCGGCGCGGTTCAGCTCGTCGTTCTCCACCGACCACCCGGAAGCCACCGGCGCGACCGAGAACGAGACGCTGCCCTGGTGCGTGAACTTGAACGCGTTCGACAGCAGGTTCTTGATGATCTGCTGCATGCGCTTGATGTCGGTGAACATCGACTTCGGCAGCGTCGGGTCGAGGCGGATGTCGAAGCCCACCTGCTTGGATTCCGCCACGTGGCGGAACGTGCGCTCGACGTAACGCTGCAGGTCGAGCAGCCGCAGCTCGCTCACGTCCACCATCACCGTGCCGGACTCGATCTTCGAGAGATCCAGGATGTCGTTGATGAGCGCGAGGAGATCGTTCCCCGAGGCGTGAATGGTCTTCGCCGACTCCACCTGGCGCATCGTCAGGTTGCCCTCGGCGTTCTTGGTGAGCTGGTCGGAGAGCAGCAGCAGGCTGTTGAGCGGCGTGCGCAGCTCGTGCGACATGTTGGCCAGGAACTCCGACTTGTACTTCGAGGTGAGCGCCAGCTGCTTCGCTTTTTCTTCCAGCGCTTGGCGCGCCTGCTCCACCTCCTGGTTCTTGCGCTCGACCTCCTGGTTCTGGTGCGCGAGCTGCCGCGCTTTTTCCTCCAGCTCCTGGTTGGTCTGCTGCAATTCCTCTGCGAGCGACTGCGACTGCTTGAGCAGATCCTCGGTGCGGGTGTTCGCCTCGATGGTGTTGATGACGATACCGATCGACTCGGTCAGCTGATCGAGGAACGCCTGGTGCGAGGGATTGAATTGCTCGAGCGACGCGAGCTCCATGACGCCGCGCACCTCGCCCTCGAACACCACCGGCAGCACCAGCACGTCGAGCGCGCTCGATTCCGACAGGCCGGTGGCGATGCGGAAGGCGTCGGAGGGCACGTTGGTCAGCAGCAGCTTGCGCCGCTCGATCGCGCATTGCCCGACCAGGCCTTCGCCGATGTCGATTTCCTTGCCGTGCGCCCGCATGCCCTTGGAGGCGTAGCTCGCGAGGAGCTTCAGCTTCGAGCTGTCGTTGTCGGGCTTGGTCAGGACATAGAACTCGGCCTGGTGCGCGCCGACCACCGGCGCGAGCTCGGAGAGAATCATCTGGCCCACCGTGTGCAGGTCGCGCTGGCCCTGCAGCATCCGGGAGAACTTCGCCAGGTTGGTCTTGAGCCAGTCCTGCTCGGTGTTCTTCTGCGTCGTGTCCTTGAGGTTGCGGATCATCTCGTTGATGGTGTCCTTCAACGCCGCCACCTCGCCCTGCGT
>Ga0156283_1064_pt1 | contig 28115 bp, 37 predicted proteins | sample RifCSPlowO2_12_FD_107932 | JGI IMG/M metagenome (GOLD analysis project Ga0156283, IMG submission 107932) | Betaproteobacteria bacterium RIFCSPLOWO2_12_FULL_65_14 | reverse complement strand
CCGCTCCCCGGGGAGCGGCTCGGCACCGTGTCGCCGTCCGGCGAGCGGCGCAGCCGGCTCAGCGACGAATACTGGGAGCGCCAGCGACGGCTGGAAAAGGAGCTCGAGCAGGCGCGCGCGCGCCTCGACGATGCGTTGGCGCGCTGGAACGCGCTGCGTTGACGGCGGTCTATGACGCGACCGGCTCCCCGACCAGGGCTCCAACCCGGGACCTGCGGATTAACAGGGAGTTGAAGGCTCATTTTAACGCAGCAAATTGGCCCGCCCTCAGTGATTTACGCTCGCCGAGACTCGTAGAAACCCGGCGAGCGTGTCACGTTTAAGTCACGCTTCGCTTGAGATACGCGACAACGTCCCTCGCGGTGGCAAAGCGGCGAACCTCGCCTTCGCGCTCTTCGCGCCGCGACAGCCCCGTGGACGTGGGACACCAGCCGATAGTGACGATTGACAATACTACCGGGTGTCGTTAGCATCCACGGGGTGATCAAGGCCTTTGCGGACAAGGTGACGGCCGCGGTCTTCGCGGGACAGGAAGTACGGCGTATGGCGAAGCCGCTGCAGACCGCGGCGCGAAGGAAGCTGATGATGCTCGACGCTGCTACGAGCCTCGACACCCTCAGGGCCACGCCGGGGAACCGGCTGGAAGCTCTGAAAGGGGACAGAAAAGGGCAGCACAGCATCCGCATCAATCAGCAATGGCGCGTGTGCTTCAAATGGGAGGCAGGGCACGCCTGGAGCGTGGAAATCGTGGACTATCACTGAGGAAACGAGCATGACCATCAAACGCGAAGAGCTGCGCAACGTCGATCTGTCCGCAGTCACCACCGGACGCCGCCTTGCGCCGGTTCATCCCGGCGAAGTACTGCTCAAGGAATTCATCGAACCGATGAAGCTGACGCGCTACAAAGTCGCCAAAGGGACGGGCGTCCCGCAGCGGCGGATCGACGAGATTTGCTCCGGCAGCCGCGGCATGACCGCCGATACGGCGCTTCGCCTCGCACGTTTTTTTGGAGTGGAGGCGCAGTTCTGGATGAACCTTCAGGCGCGCTACGACCTGGAGGTCGTTGAGCGTGAGTCGCGCAAGCGCATCGAGCGTGAAGTGACGCCGCTGAAGGAAGCGGCCTGATCAAGGGAAGATTGAAGGTGGCCGCCGCGCGCCAAGGGCGCGCCGGCCTCGGCCTCCTTCAGAACCGCGATGATTTGCTCTTCGCTGAACCGCTTCTTGTTCACGTCCGCCTCCGGTTAGCGGACTCATTTCCATCATCCGGACCGTTTGCGAGCGATTGAAGACGCCAGAATGGCGCTCTGCCGGACAATATCGAGCATCACAATCACCTTAAGTCCGACAGGCTGCTAGTCACGGTGGGAAAACGAAGAAGCGGCGAGTCGCTGCTTAATCGTTGAACTTGTTGGCTCCCCGACCGGGGCTCGAACCCGGGACCTGCGGATTAACAGCCGGTTTTATGAGTCATTTAACGCTGCAAAATGGCCCGCCCTCAGTGACTTACTTGCGCCCTGCCGCCGTGATCAAGCGCAGATCCGTTTCGAACCTGCGCGGCTTGCCGATCTTGATTCGCCGGAAATCGGGATGCAGAGGATTGAGAAGGTAGTTGGTTTCCGCCGGGATGACCGCGCTCGGAACGGCAAGGACTGCGCTGCCGCGTTTTCTGGCCCATTCCGTTCCAATGGCCTGGAGCTTCTCCCGGGCGGCAATATCGCGCCAGTCCGAAGGGAGATCCTCGATCTTTATCCGGTCTACCGTCAGCGCCTTCGGCAGGCGCACCTCGATCATGACGTAGCGGGCCCGCGGCGGTTCGTCCTGGACCAGCATTTCGAGCATGGCCAGGGATTGACTCGCCGCGGTATAGACGAGCGCAGTGCCTTTGCGGTTCCAGCGGCCTGCGTAGAGCCGGGCTCCTTCTCCCGAGAACGCGGATTTGGCGAACCGGGCGGTGGTCAGGCGCCAAGCGGTCAGCATTGCAGCCCCAGGGGGGAAGACAGGCTTCCCCGTCTACGCGAAGACCCCGTGCTCGATCCGCCCCAAGGTATCTAGAACGCTCTCGGCCCCGATGTCGGTATCCAGCAGGCTGAAAGGCGTCTTGCCCGCGAGCGCCGAATTGGGGGACTTGAGCCAGTGAAGTGCGGCCTCGGAATCCTCGAAGACCTCGTTGGCCCGGCCCACAACGCGGGCCAGCCTCAGCAGCTTGGCCGACTCCTCGCTGTTCAGCGTGCCCTCCCGCTTGCGCCGGGCGAGGGTTCGTTCTGGAATTCCCACCGCCTTGGCAAGCTCCGACTGCGACACCTGCATCGCCTTGAGCAGGGATTCCACGGCGGCAGCCGGAATCCCGTGCCGGATCACCTCGATCCAGTCGAGCGCCGTATGCGGCTTGGCGCGCAGCACGCCTCGGCCGCCAAGTAAAGTCTCGACCGACCGGAACGTTTCAGGAGCGGGTAGCGCAAAGCTGGCCATGAGTGCCTCCGGGTATTGCCATTTGGCGTACAGTATAGTCAATTATGGCGGATCGGGCCAGCAAGGAGAACGCGCTGGCCGCGAACAGCAGACCTTTGGCGGCGCAACGGCGGCATGGATCGGCAGACGGCGAGCAGCCCTATGCTCCGTTGACCGCCGGTCGGTGCTGAAGGTCTTCAAGCTCGGCGGCCGCACCGCCTACTGCTGCCGCCGCTGTCAAGGCTGCTGACCTACGGGGTCTATACTGCCCGTCTCTATTAAATGGGGTACGGGATTGAAGACAGCCAAGATATTCAAGCACGGCAACAGCCAGGCTGTGCGCTTGCCGAAGGAGTTTCGCTTCGACGCCGACGAAGTGCTGGTGAAGCGCTCCGGCGGCGGCGTTCTGCTCCTGCCGAAGAAGGTCACCTACGATCACATCATGGCGGTGGTCGGCCGCTTCAAGGGCAGGGTGGCGCGCCGCCAGCCGAGAGATCAGAGACGGAAGTGGCAATGATCTGGATGCTCGATACCGACATCCTGATCCATTTCATCAATCGCGAAGAGAACTTCGACCGGATCGCAAGCTCCGGCTGTCTGCGATTACCCTGGCCGAGCTGAGGTTCGGCATAGAGAAAGCGGAATTCCGCTCCGAGAACAGGAAAGCGCTTGCGGAGCTGCTCGAATTTCTGCAGGTGGACGATTTCCCGAGCGGTGCCGCGCACGATTTCGCCCAAATCAAGGTGGCCCTCTCAGCGCGCGGGCGACCGATTGGTCCTTACGACCTTCTGATCGCGGCGCATGCTCGCCATCTCGGCGCAGTGCTGGTAACAAACAACGAGCGTGAATTCCGGCGCGTGCCCGCTCTTTCGGTGCAGAACTGGCTCAAGGCCTGACGCCGCGCCGCCGGCTTCAGCGAACGCCAAGCGGTGGGGGGTGCGGCGCACCCGTACGCAAGCGCCTCCAGCTATCCGCTCGTCATGAGCAACGCCGACTATCAAATCCAGAGCTGAACACGAGGATTCATTCGTCAGCCTTTCGGTGAAGGATGCGATTCACCGCGACGTGCCGCCGCTCATGGCGCAGTGCGGCCGCGAGCACCAGTCCGCCGGGCGTATGCAGAATGAGATCGATCGGCTGCTCGGCGGGCGTGAGCCGGATGGCGCGGAGCACCGCTTCGGAGTCCTCGATGTCAATGTATCTCGCGACGGGGACGCCGAAGAAGCTGACCTGATCCTGCCGGTGGATGAGCGCGATGACGCGGGTCTTTCTTTCCTGCTCGAAGCGCTGAAGCGCTTCCGAACGCGCGTTGTCCATGCCGCGTTGTCCTGCGAGCTGCGACAGCACGAGGCCGACGAGCAGCAGCCAGAACCCGGCGCGCGCCAGGTTGGCGACCGTTTGCGACCAGGACGGGCTCATGGGTTCATCCGCAAACGGCGGTCGAAATCGGAAAATCGGGCGAATTGCAGTTGCCGGCGCTCAGTCGAGCGACCGGCGTTGCGGCTTGACCCGCGTCAACATGCGGCTGCGCGCCGCCGCTAATGTGAGGGCGAGCGAATCGTCGAGAATCTGCCATGCGCAAACTACGCCTGTCGGTGCTTGCGGCGGCGAGCGCCGCGCTGCTTTCGGCATGCAGCGGGCAGCCCACGCAGGAGCAGCAAGGGATGGTGATCGGCGGCGTCCTAGGCGGCGTCCTCGGCTCGCAAGTGGGCCGCGGCCACGGCCGCACCCTGGCGACGATCGTCGGCACGCTGGCGGGCGCCGCCATAGGCGGCGCGGTGGGGCGGTCCATGGACGAGACCGACTGCCTGAAGACCGCGCACAGCCTCGAAAGCGTGCGCACCGGCGTGCCTTCGGCGTGGCGCAATCCGGACACCGGGAACCAATACACCGTCACGCCGACCCGGACCTAGCGCCCGGCAATGAAGATCCTGCTCGCGATCGACGGCTCCAAGCGCTCGCTCAGGAGCGCCGACTTTCTCATCGAGCATGCCGAATGGTTTCGCGAGAAACCCGAGGTGGAGCTGGTGACCGTGCACCTGCCGGTGCCGAAGCTGCCGCGCATGCACCTCGCGGTGGGCGAGAGCGACATCAAGCGCTATTACGAGGAAGAGGGCGAGGCGCGGCTCGCGGCGGCGAAGAAGAAACTGGATGCCGCCGGCATTCCCTACAAGACGCGCATCCTGGTGGGCACGGTGGCCGAGACCATCGTGCGCCACGCCTCGCAGAGCCGCTGCGACCTGATCGTGATCGGCAGCCGCGGCATGACCGAGCTCGGCAAGGCGCTCATCGGCTCCACCGCCACCAAGGTGCTTCATCTCTCGAACCTGCCTGTCCTGCTCCTGAAATGAGCGGCCGCGAGCTGCCGGCCAACGCGCTGCGCGTGCTCGAGGCGCGCTACCTGCTGCGCGACGCCGAGCGCCGGGTGGTCGAGACGCCGGCGGAGCTCTTCGAGCGCGTCGCGCGCGCGGTTGCGGCGGCCGAAGGAGACGGCGCCCCGCAGTGGGCGGAGCGCTTCCGGGCCTTGCTCGTCGTCGGCGATTTCCTGCCGAACAGCCCGACGCTCATGAACGCCGGCACCGCGCTCGGCCAGCTCAGCGCCTGCTTCGTGCTGCCGGTCGAGGATTCGATGGAGGGCATCTTCGAGGCCCTGAAGCAGATGGCGCTGGTGCAGCGCACCGGCGGCGGCACCGGATTCTCGTTCTCGCGGCTGCGCCCGCGCGGCGATCTCGTCGCCTCGACTTCCGGAGAGGCATCGGGCCCGGTCTCGTTCATGAGGATCTTCGACTGCGCCACCGAGCACATCAAGCAGGGCGGCAAGCGCCGCGGCGCGAACATGGGCGTGCTCGCGGTCGAGCACCCCGACATCATGGAATTCGTCGACGCGAAGCGCGAGGCGGCGGCGCTCGCGAATTTCAACCTCTCGGTAAGCGTGACCGACGCTTTCATGCACGCCGCCGACGCGGGCGAGAGCTACGAGCTCATCCACCCGCGCACCGGAAAGCCGGCTGGCCGCCTGCGGGCAGACGAGGTCTTCGGCGCGATCGCGCGGGCTGCGTGGCAGACGGGCGATCCCGGGCTGCTGTTCCGCGACGCCATCAACCAGGCGAACCCGACGCGGCAGCTCGGCGCCATCGAAGCGACCAACCCCTGCGGCGAGGTGCCGCTCCTGCCGTACGAATCGTGCAACCTCGGCTCGATCAACGTCGCGCGCCTGGTGCGCAGCGCGCGCAGGCAGGCTCAGTTCGACTGGCAGCGGCTGGAGGCGATCGTGGGCGAGGCGGTGCGGTTCCTCGACGACGTGATCGAGGTCAACCGCTATCCGCTCGAGGCCATCGGGCGCATGACGCGCAGCACGCGCAAGATCGGGCTCGGTGTCATGGGCTTCGCCGAAGCGCTGATCCGGCTTGGCATCTCTTACGACTCCGACGAGGCCGAGCGCTTCGCCGGACAGCTGATGCGCTCCATTGCGGAGGCGGCGGCGCGCGCTTCCGCGGCGCTGGCGCAGACGCGCGGGGCGTTTCCGGCGTGGCAACGCAGCGCGGGCCAGGTGATGCGCAACGCCACGCGCACCGCGATCGCGCCGACCGGCACGATCGGCATCATCGCCGGCACGAGCGCGAGCATCGAGCCGCTGTTCGCGCTGGCGTATCGCCGCAGCGGCGTGCTCGGCGGCAAGGTGCTGGAAGAGGTCAACCCTCTGCTGCTCGAGTACCTGGAACGCCATGCGCTCGACAAGCAGCGCGCGCTGGCGGCGGTGCTGGAGCGCGGGCGGCTCGCCGAGGTGCCCGGCGTGCCCGAGGAAATGAAGCGCCTGTTCGTCACCGCGCTGGAGATCCCGGCCGAGCGGCACCTCGCGATCCAGGCGGCGTTCCAGCGCCATGTCGACAACTCGGTCTCCAAGACCATCAACCTGCCGCATGACGCGGCGCCGGCGGATGTGGCGCACGCGTACCGCCGCGCCTGGGCGCTCGGCCTGAAGGGCATCACGGTCTACCGCTACGGGGCGAAGCCCGCCCAGGTGCTCGAGCTCGGCGTCGACGAGGAGCCGCAGCACTACGATTCAGCGTCGCGCTGCGATCCCGAAGAATGCCGGCTGTAAAGCGCGGTTACTACGAGGTCCTCGGCGTGCCGCGCGACGCGGACGCGGCCGCGATCAAGGACGCGTTCCGCAAGCTCGCGCTGCAGTACCACCCGGACCGCAACAAGGCGCCGGAGGCGGAGGAGCGCTTCAAGGAGATCGCCGAGGCCTACGCGGTGCTGTCGGACGCGAAGAAGCGCGCCGAGTACGACGCCGGAGTGTCTCCCGAGGACGTATTCGGCGGCGTCGACCTGGAATCCATCTTCCGCGAATTCGGATTCGGCGAAACGATTTTCGACCGCTTTTTCGGCGGCGCTCGCCGCGGCCCGCGGCGCGGCGCGGACATCGAGATCGAGGCGGTAGTGCCGCTCGAGCGCATCGCGCGCGCCGGCGAGGAAACCGTGCGCTACCGCCGCATCGCGCCCTGCCCCGAGTGCAAGGGAAGCGGCGCCAGGCCGGGCACGCAGCCGCGTCCCTGCGCGAGCTGCGGCGGCACGGGCGAAAAGACCTCGACCCGGCGCGAGCAGGGCGTCTACATCCGGCGGCTGAGCACCTGCCCTGATTGCCGCGGGCGCGGCAGCGTGATCGACAAGCCCTGCGCGGCATGCGGCGGCGCGGGCGAGCTCGAGCGCGAGGAGTCGCTCGCGTTGAAGATTCCGCCCGGCGCCGAGGACGGCCTCGTGCTGCGCGTGCCCGGCAAGGGCTATGCGAGCCCCGAGCCGCGCGGGCCTGCCGGCGATCTCCTGGTCATCGTGCGCGCCGCGCCCGACCCGCGATTCGAGCGCCACGGCGCCGATCTGTGGAGGCTGCAGGAGATCGCAGCGGCCGACGCGGTGCTCGGCACGGAGCTCAAGGTGCCCACGCTCGACGGAGCGATAGCGGTCAAGGTGCCGCCCGGCACGCAACCCGATTCGCAGTTGCGCCTGCGCGGCAAGGGATTGCCGCGCTTCGGCGCCCGCGGCCGCGGCGATCTCTACGTCAGGCTCGTCGTGCGCCTGCCCGAGCGCCTGAGCGACGAGGAGCGCAGCCTCTGGCAGAAGCTGCGCTCGCTGCAGGTCAGGGGATCGTGATGGTGTGGCGCTTGGATTTCTCGCGCTTGGGAAGCGTGAGCTCCAGCATGCCGTCCTCCATCGACGCCTTGGCCTTCGAGTCGTCCACCTCCGCGGGCAGCGCGACGGTGCGCGTGAAGGCGCCGTGCGAGATCTCGCAGCGGTAGTAGTCGCCTTTCTCTTCCTTTTCCTCGGCCTTCATCTCGCCCTTGATGGTGAGCGAGCTGTCCGAAACCGAGATCTCGATGTCTTCCTTCTTGTAGCCGGGCACTTCGGCGCGCACGACCACCTCGTCGTCCCGGTCGATGACATCGACGCTCGGCAGCGACACCATTTCGCCGAAGGGCCGCTCCCAGCCCGCCGGGCGCATCCAGCGCCTGCCGAAGAAGTCGTCGAACATCCGATCGAAGTCGCTGAAGAGGGCGGGCCGGAGCATGCGCTCGGGTGCGCCCTTGGAAACGGTGATTTCCTTGCCGCTTTTCGCCATGACTTGCCTCCGTTAAAAAAAGAGCGCTGGTTGAATCGCCAATGAAAGTATGGTGCGGCCGGCGCGTTGCATCTTGATTTCCCGCAAAAGAGGGTAAGTTTCTTCTGTGATCGAGCTCGACGGCTCGCACGGCGAAGGCGGCGGCCAGCTGGTGCGCCTGGCGGTGGCGCTCGGCGCGCTGGCGGGAAAGCCGCTGCGCCTGGTCAACGTGCGGGCGAACCGCGCGCGGCCCGGCCTCGCTCCCCAGCACCTCGCCGCGGTCCGCGCCGTGGCCTCGGTTTGCGAGGCGCGCTGCGAGGGGCTCGAGCTGCGCTCCACCGCGTTCAGCTTCGAGCCGCGCTCGCGCCCCGCGGGCGGGGAGCTGCGCGTGGACGTGGGCACCGCGGGCAGCGTCACGCTCGTGCTGCAGGCGCTGCTTCCGATCCTCCTCGCGGCGCGTGCGCCTTCCCGCGTGGTGGTAAGGGGCGGCACCGACGTGCGCCAGGCGCCGACCTGGGACTATTTCTGTCACGTGCTGCTGCGCCTGCTCGACTGCATGGGTGGGCGCGTGCGCGCCTCGGTCGCACGCCGCGGCTACTACCCGCGCGGCGGCGGCGAAGTCCTTGTTGAGGTAGAGCCGGTCACGCCGCGGCCTTTCGCCTTTCAGGAAAAAGCCGGCTCGTGGCGGCTTGGGGGCGCGGCCCACGTGGCCAACCTGCCCGTCTCGATCGCCGAGCGCATGCGCGACGCGGCCGCCCTGGCGCTGCCCGCAAACGCGGCGATCGCGGTGCGGACGCTCGGACGCGATGTCGCGGCGGGCACGGGCGGCGCGATCACCGTCTGGGCCGAAAGCGAAGCGGGCCTGCTCGGCGCGTCGCGCGTGGCCGAGCGCGGCGTGCGCGCCGAGGCGCTCGGCCAGGCGGTCGGCGCCGAGCTCGCCGCCGATCTCGCGGCCGGCGCGGCGCTCGACGTCCATGCCGCCGACCAGATCCTCGTCTGCACCGCGATGGCCGAAGGCCGCTCGAGCTTCACCACGCGCGCCGTGTCGAGCCACGCGCATACGGCGATGTGGCTGCTTTCGAAGTTTCTCCCCGTGCGGTTTTCGGTCGAGCCGCACGGCGCGCTTTGGCGCGTGAGCGTCAATCCAGGGCGGAGGGTGTCGTGACCATTGTCAAAGCGCTCGCGATGGCGCTGCTCGCCGCGCTCGCCGCGCACGCAGCCGAGCCGCGGCCCGACGGGAGAGACTTCATGCGCGAAGTCGACCGGCGGCTCGATGTGCCGGCCGAAGAGCAGGCCGGCTACGCGAAAGAGCTCGAGGAGGCGCTGGCGCAGGCGGCCGTGGAGGATCCTCGGCCGCAGTACTTCGTGATGGTCGATCGCAGCGCGCGGGTGCAGGCGGTCTTCATCTACTGGCGTTCGCCCGAGTCCGAATGGCGCTTCATCGGCGCATCGCCGGTTTCGACCGGCCGCCCGGGAGGGTACGAGCATTTCCTTACGCCGCGCGGCGTCTTTGCGCACTCGAGCGCCAACTTGGATTTCCGCGCCGAGGGCACGCGCAACGCGCTTGGCATTCTCGGCTACGGGCGCAAGGGCATGCGCATCTACGACTTCGGCTGGGTCGGCGCCGAGCGCACCTGGGGCGCAGGCGGCATCGGCGTGATGCGCCTGCAGATGCACGCGACCGACCCCGAGCTGCTCGAGCCGCGTCTCGGCATATGGCACTCGAAAGGCTGCATCCGCATTCCGGCGAGCCTCAATCGGTTCATCGACCGCTACGGGCTGCTCGACGCGGATTACGAGGCGGCCGTGCGCGCGGGGGAACGACTATGGGTGCTTCGCGACGACCGCGAGCCTACGCCGTGGCCCGGGCGCTGGCTGGTCGTCATCGAGTCGCAGCGCGGCGCGCGCCCGGCGTGGTCGCCGCAGCCTGCAGCTCGCGGTGCAGCACCTTCCCGAGCGGCGACTTCGGCAGTGAATCGCGAAATTCGATCCGCTTCGGCCGCTTGTACGGAGCGAGATATTTCGCGCAGTGCTCGGCGAGCGCCTCCGCGCTGAGCTGCGGGTCGCGCCGCACGACGTAGAGCGCCACCGCTTCGCCGCTGCGCGCGTCGGGCACGCCGGCCGCGCCGGCGTCCTTGACGCCGGGATGCAGCAGGGCGACCTGCTCGATCTCGCTCGGATAGGCCTTGAAGCCCGAGACCACGATCACGTCCTTGCGGCGCTCGACGAACTCGGCGTAGCCGGCGGCGTCCATGCGCCCGAGATCGCCGGTGCGCAGCCATGCTCCGGGGAAGAAGGCCTGCGCGGTCTCCTCGGGCGCGTTCCAGTAGCCGCGCATCACCTGCGGGCCGCGCACGCAGATCTCGCCCACCTCGCCGCGCGCGAGCTCGGCGCCCTGCTCGTCGCGGATCGTTACTTCGGTCGAGGGCAGGGGCAGCCCGAGCTTGCCGCTGAACTCGCGCGCATCGACAGGGTTGACGCATACGTTGGGCGAGGCCTCGGTGAGGCCGTAGCACTCGATGAGCGGCACGCCGGTCGCGCGCTGCCAGCGCTCGGCCACTTCGCGCTGCAGCGTCATGCCGCCGGCGATCGCGAGCTTCAGGCCGGAGAAATCCAGCGCGGCGAAGCCGGGCTGGTCGAGAAGCGCGCGGTAGAGCGTATTGACGCCGGTGATGGCGCTGAACCGGATGCGCTTCAGCTCGCTCACCAGCGCGGCGAGCTCCCGCGGATTCGCGATCAGCACGTTGCGCCCGCCGAGCCTCATGAACGCGAGCAGGTTCGCGGTGAGCGCGAAGATGTGATAGAGCGGCAGCGCGGTGATCACCGTCTCCTCGCCCTCGGCGAGCGTGCCGCCGATCCACTCGACGGTCTGCGCCACGTTCGCCGCCACGTTGGCGTGGGTGAGCACCGCGCCCTTCGGGCGGCCGGTGGTGCCGCCGGTGTACTGCAGGAAGGCGATGTCGCCTGGCTGCACGAAGACTTCGGCGAGACGCGAAGGATGCGCGAGCGCCTCGCGCCAGGCGAGCGCGCCCGGAAGGTGCCATGCGGGCACCATGTGCTTCACGCGCTTCACGACGAAGTTGGCCGCCCAGCGCTTCGCCGCGGGGAAGAGATCGCCCACCTGCGTCGTCACCACGTGGCGCACGCGCGTGCCGGCGAGCGCCTGCTCGAGCGTGTGCGCGAAGTTCTCGAGCACCACGACCGCCGCCGCCCCCGAATCGGCGAGCTGGTACTGCAGCTCGGCCGCGGTGTAGAGCGGATTGACGTTCACCACCGCGATCCCGGAGCGCAGCGCGCCGATCAGCGCCACCGGATACTGCAGCAGGTTGGGCAGCATGATCGCCACGCGATCGCCGGGCGCGAGCGCGAGGCCGCGGCGCAGGAAGGCGCCGAACGCGGCGGAGAGCTCATCCACTTCGCCGTAGCTCAGCGTGACGCCCATGCTCGCGAAGGCCGGGCGAGCGCCGTAGCGCGCGAAGCTCGCCTCGAACAGCGCCTTCAGCGTGTCAGGCGGGTGCTTTTCGTTTGCCATGGCGCGCGAGCAGCCCCACCACCTCTTCGTCCTCGACCTGCGGAAACTCGCGGTAGAACTGGCCGACCGCTTGGAAATACTCGGGCGCCTCGAGGCACACCAGCTCGTCGGCGTAAGGGCGCACCGCCTCCAGGCTGTCCGGGGCGCCGACGGGGACAGCGCACACCAGGCGCGCCGGCCGCTTCGCGCGCACGGCGTGTAGCGCGGCGATCATGCTCGCGCCGGTCGCGATGCCGTCGTCGACCACGATCGCGATGCGCCCGGCCGGGTCGGCCGGGGCGCGCGCCGGCGTGTACTGCGCGCGCCGGCGGTGCAGGAGCTCGCGCTGCGTCAATATCTCTTTCGCGAGGTACTCCTGGTCGGCGCCCGCCGCGGCGGCGTGGCTCGCGATGTAGGTCCAGCCGCTCTCGTCGATCGCGCCGACCGCGAACTCGGGGCTGCCCGGCGCGCGCAGCTTGCGCACCAGCACCACGTCGAGCTCGCCGTCGAGCTCGCGCGCGATTTCCGCGCCCATCTCCACGGCGCCGCGCGGAATGGCGAGCACCAGCGGATCGCGGCCGCGATAAGCGCCGAGCGCTTTCGCCAAACGCCGGCCGGCGTCGAGGCGCGATTGGAAAATGCGGGTCACGAAAAAATTCTCCTCTCATTTCGCGCAGGCGCGTTGACGTAGCTCAACACGTCCGCGCGCGCCGCGCGCAAGCTGGCAAACGATGATTGGCGGGCACATGGACTACGGTGTCGAGCCCGCGCGGGCGCAGCGCCATTCCGCGGATGTGGTTGCGCTGCCTGCCGCCCAGCAGTGGGGCGGCCGGCCGCTGCTCGAGGCGCTGAACCTGCGCCGCAGCTCGCGCGAGTTCGGCGCCGAGGCGCTTCCGGCCGCGGTGCTTTCCAACCTGCTGTGGGCGGCATTCGGCGTCAACCGGCCGGACACCGGCGGCCGCACCGCGCCCTCGGCGCACGACTGGGAAGAGATCGACGTCTACGTCGCCATGAAGAGCGGCCTTTACCTGTACGACGCGGACGGGCACGTGCTGCGAAAACGGTTCGCGCGCGACATCCGCGCGAGCACCGGGCTGCAGCCCTTCGTCGCCGAGGCGCCGCTCGACCTCGTGTACGTGGCCGATCTCTCGCGCATGGACGAAGCGAGCGCCGAAGAGAAGGCGCAGTACGCCGGGCCCGACGCCGGCTTCATCGCGCAGAACGTCTATCTCTTCTGCGCTTCGGAAGGCCTCGCGACCGTGGTGCGCGGCATGGTGGACCGCCCGGCGCTCGCCAGGCTGATGGGTCTTTCTGCCCAGCAGTCGATCATCCTCGCGCAGTCGGTCGGCTATCCCGCAGCGCTCTGACGAAAAGCGGAGCGATCGAAACGACCTGGATGCGCGCATCGGGCGCGGCGGGCACGCTGTCGGTCGTCACGATGCCGCGCACGCCGGCGGCGCAGATGCGCTCCAGCGCGCCGGGCGCCATGACGGCGTGGATGAACAGCGCGTTCACTTCGCGCGCTCCGGCGGCGGCGAGCGCCTGCGCCGCGCCTGCGATGGTGCGGCCGGTAGCCGCGATGTCGTCGACGATCAGGCAGGCGCGGCCGCGCACCTCGCCGAGGACCCGCAGCGCAGCCGCTACGTCGGCGGCGGGACGCGTCTTCGTCACGACCGCGAGCGGCGCGCCGAGCGCGCTCGCGTAGCGCTGCGCCCGCTTCAGTCCCCCCGCGTCCGGGGAAACGATCGCGAAGTGCCGGTCGCGCACGGCTGCCAGCATGAGCTCGTCGGCCTGCAGGTGCACGAGCGGCACGTCGAATGCGCTTTCGAGCGCGCCCGAGTGCAGCTCGAGCACGACCGCGCGGTCGACGCCGGCGGCGGCGAGGATGCGCGCCGCGAGCCGGGCGGAGCGCGGCTCGCCGGAATGCTTGCGCACGTCCTGTCGCGCGTAGCCGAAGTACGGCATCAGCGCCGTGATGCGCGCCGCATCGGCGCCGCGCGCCGCGTCCGCGATCAGCGCCAGCGTGACGAGCCGCTCGTTGGCCGGCGCGCACGTGGGCTGCACGATATACAGGTCCGCGCCTGCAACGTCGGCCTCGATGCGCACCCGCGTCTCGCCGTCGGCAAACGCGGAAATCGACACCGGGACGAGCGGCACGCCCGCCTGGCGCGCGATCTCGCGCCCGAGCCCGGGGTGCGCGTCTCCGGCGATGAGCGCGACGGAATTCATCGTATGCGCAGGCGTGCGTCCGGCATGCGCTCGACTGCGATTGCGCTCTCGCGGCGCAGCAGCGCGGCGAGCCAGTCGGCGTCTTCCACGCTTGCGCGGTCGAGCCGGAATCGCCGCATGCGCATCGGGGTGAGCGTGAGGTGCGCGAGCTTGCCCGTAGGAAGCTCCAGAGTGGGCAGAAACATCAGCGTGAGCTCGGGCCGGAACGCCTGGTGGCCCGAAATCCCCTCGTAATCGTTGAGAAAATCCCCGCAGCCGTAGAGGATGAGGCGGTCGCGGTAGATCTCGAGCGGGCGCGGGTGGTGGGACGAATGCCCGTGCACCAGGTCCGCGGCGCCGGCGTCGATCAGCCGGCGCGCGAAGCTGCGCTGCTGGCGCGACACCTCGTAGCCCCAGTTGGAGCCCCAGTGCATCGAGAGCAGCACCAGGTCGCCGGCGCGCCTGGCGGCAAGGATTTGATCCGCGACGGCGTCGGTGGTGCGCGACGAGAGGTCGGCGAGCCAGCTCACGCCTGCCCGCGCCGCGGTCGCGGCCCAGTCTGCCGGCACGCCTGCGCTCTCCATCCCGAAAGCGAACACCAGCAATCGGCGCTTGCCGGCGAGCTCGAGCACTGCGGGTGCGGCCGCATCGGCGGCGTTGCGTCCCGCCCCGGCAGAGCGGATTCCCGCGCGCTGCAGCGTGGCGAGCGTTTCTTCCAGGCCCTTCCTGCCCCAGTCGAGCACGTGATTGTTGGCGAGCACGCAGCAGTCGATGCGCGCGGCAGTGAGGCAGCCCGCGTTTTCCGGGCTCATGCGGTAATTGATGCCCTTCGGCGCGCGCTCCTCGCTGCGCGTGACCGCCGTCTCGAGGTTGACGATGCGCGCATCCGGCTTGGCGCGCTCGAGCTCCGCCAGCGCGTCGCCCCAGATGTAGGCCGGATCCACCGGGCGCGCCATCGGCCCGTTCACGCGCTCGGCGAGCTCCACGTAGTCGAGCGCGCTCGTCACGTAGGGCTCGTCGAGCGCCGGATCGCAGGGCGCGGGCAGGATCTGGTCGATGCCGCGGCCGGTCATCACGTCGCCGCAGAGAAACAGCCGCACATCGTTCATTGCTTGCTCTCCGCCGCCCCCCTGTTAAGGGGGGCGTGAGCCGCAGGCGAACGGGGGGTTGGTTTTTTGCGAAAAGCAAACCCCCCGCTCGTTTCACTCGCTCCCCCCTTCACAGGGGGGCAGACGAAGTGGCTGCCTTTGACGTGGAACAACACGCCTTCGCGCGGCGGGCGCAGCATGGAGCCGTCATCGCCGAAGGAGGCCTTATGCCGCAATTCATCATGCTCACGCGCATCGCCGCGCAGTCGCTGCACCAGCCGAAGTCCTTCGAGACCCTGGAGCGCCACGCCGTTGAGCAGGTGGCCAAGACCTGCCCGGAGGTGAAGTGGACGGCCAACTTCGCGGTGCTCGGACCCTACGACTACGTCGATATCTTCGAGGCGCCGGACGTGCAGAGCGCGATGCGCGTTTCCGCGCTGGTGCGCAGCTACGGGCATGCGCACACCGAGGTGTGGCCCGCGCTCCAGTGGGCCGAGTTCAAGAAAATGGTCCACGGCCTGCCCGGCCCGCTGTAGAGCGCGCCGCCCACTGCTTCGCGCGCGCGATGCCGATGCGGATCGCCTGGCCTTCGGGACGGCCGGCCTCGAGGAGCGCGTTCGCGATCTCGATCGCCTTCGCGCGTACGTCCGGGGCCAGGTTCTTCATCGATGCGGGATAGTAGGCCGCGTTCCAGGGCATGCGCGCCTCAACTGCGGCTAGTAGAGCGCAACCAGCGCCGCGCGCGTTGACCCCGGTCAAGCTCATGCTCTACAAGCACATCCTCGTGCCGACCGACGGATCGGCGCTGTCGCGCAAGGCGATCCGCACCGCGGTGGCGCTGGCGCGCACGCTGGGCGCGCGCATCACCGCGCTCTATGTCGTGCCCGAAGGGGTGCCGACCCTCTTCAGCGGCGACAAGCTCTACGGCTCCGGCGTGCTCGCGCCGAAGTACCGGGAGGCGATCCGCAGGGCCGCGGAGGAGGCGCTCGGCTTTGCATGCAGCAGCGCAGCCGCGGCGGGCGTGCGCTGCGCGAGCGCGCGCACGCTGGCGCGCGCCCCTTGGCAGGCGATCGTGCACACCGCCCGGGCGCGCGATTGCGATCTCATCGTGATGGCCTCGCACGGCAGGCGGGGGCTCGCCGCCCTGGGCAGCCAGACGATGAAGGCGGTGGCGCACACGCGGATACCGGTCCTTGTCTGCCGATAAGCCGCTCGGCGCGGCATCGTTCCGCGCGCGCGCGCTGCTGCTCGGCGCGCGCCTCGAGCTGCGCAACTGGCCGGAGGCCGAGACGCTGGCGCGCGCCCCGCTCACGGCGAAGCTTGCGGGCGGCGGCGTCGCGGTGCTGTTCCGCTACGGGGTCGCGGTGCTGCTCGATGCCGCGGCCGACGCCGAGCGCGCGCTGCGCGAGCGCCTCGCGCCGCTCATGGAGCACGGCTATCGCAGCCCCGAGGTCGAGGAGCTCGAGGTGCGCGTCGACGCGACGCGCCCCGAGGGCCTGCAGGACGGCGTGCTCGTGCTGCAATCGGCGAGCCTGGAGCGGCTGCAGCTCGTCGCCGAGGCGCTGTCGAAGAGCGTGCTGCTCGCGCATTACGAGGCGCGCCTCGCCGCCGACTTCGACCGCATCGAGCCGCTCGCGCTCGCGCTCGAGCGCCGCGGCCGCATCGCCGGGCGCACGCGCGAGCACCTGAAGCGCATCGGCGCGCTGCTGCTCATCGAGAGCCGCATGGTCGGGCGCGCCGAGATCGGCGACAAGCCCGAGCTGCTCTGGGAGCATCCGCGCCTCGAGCGCCTGAACGCGCTGCTCGAGGACGAGTTCGAGATCCGCGAGCGCCTCGCCGCGCTCGACCGCAAGCTCGAGCTGGTGGCGCGCGCCGAGCGCACGCTCGTCGACCTGATGAGCACGCGCCACGCGCTGCGCGTCGAGTGGTACATCGTCGCGCTGATCGCCTTCGAGATCCTGCTCACGCTCTACGGCATGTGGCGGGTTTGATCTGGAGCAAAGGGTGCGGCGCGCAGGCGCGCACACTTGCTTTGTGACGCAGCCCATCCCGCAAACCCCGCCGGACTACGACCGCACGCGCATCACCGAGCGGCCCGACGGCTTCTACTGGCAGGCGAAGGACGACGGCCGCGAGTACGGGCCGTTCGCCACCCTGCTCGAGGCGGTGCTCGACATGCAGGCGAGCGACAACGGCGGCATCGAGCCGGGCGAGACGCTGCAAGAGGCCGAAGCCGAGATCGGCATCGCCGAGTTCATCGATCCCGAAACCGGCGTGCCCGCCGAGGAAGAGCGCCCGCGCCTCGAGGAGCATTGATGGCCAAGGCAAAGCGCCGGCGCGCCAAGCGTCGCGTGCTGCGCGAGCCACGGCCCGGGCAGCCGGACCTGAACGCCGCGAGCCGCGCACAGCTCGGGCGCGATCCCGAGCGGCGCGCATACCGGCCGCTGCCGTACGACGCGTCGGTCGAGGATCCGCTGCGCGACTGGCCCGAAGAGGGCTGAGCATGCGAACCCCCAACGTGTTCCTTGCCTACGCCCCGCGCGGCATCGGCCTGCGCTGCGCGCTCGCCTACCTCGCCTCCGAGCGCGACGTGTACGGCTGGTTCCTCGGAGCGCGCGACGACGCGCGCACCGTGAGCGCGTTTTTCCTCCTCGAGGATTTCTACAGCAACCGCCCGACGCGCTACGAGGCGGTGGACGAGGCGAACCTGCACTCGGGCTGGTCGCTCGGCGAGGAGCGCCGCCACGAGCTCGCCCGGCTGCAGGAAACCGTTTCCCGCGAGTGGCTGTTCTACCCGGACGATGCGCGCGCCGTGGCCGAGCTGCAGGCGTACGCGGAAGCCGAGCTTGCAGCGGGCGAGGTGAACGTCCGCATCGAGCGGCTCGCGAAGTTCTCCAGGCTGCAGCCGAACTGGACGTTCTACTCGCCGGGATTCGAGCGCCCGGTGCTGCATTTTCTCGCCAAGCGCTGGCCGCTGGAGTACTCGCCCGAGGGCGAGTAAGCGCTACCAGCCGGTGGGCGCGGGCGGCTCGGGCGGCCGCGCGGCGGCGGCGAGCGCCGGGTCGTCCTCGAGCGGGTGGCCGCGCGCCTGGGTGCGCCCCCACATGTAGAGCTCGCCGAACTGCAGGACCGGCTCGCCGGCGGCGCGCAGCGCGCGCGCGGCGAGCGGAGAGACGAGCCACCATTCCCGCACTTCGGCTTCGCTGTCGGGCATTTCGGGGCGCGGCAGGAGGCCCGCTTCCGACAGGCGGGTGACCGCCTCGCCGCAGCGGCTGAAGACGTTTTCGGCGATGAAGCGCTGGAGCGGGCTCTGGCGTTTCATGGGAAAAACAAGTTAGCGCAGCGCCCGCGGAGGCGGCTTGATCCGGGTCAACACGCGCCGGCGCAAGCGGCGCAACGTTCGAGTTGTGCCGGTGCACAACGCAGACATCGCGCGCGCGTTCGATGAGATCGCCGATCTGCTCGAGCTGCGCGACGAGAACCCGTTTCGCGTGCGCGCCTACCGCAACGCGGCGCGCGTGGTGGGCGAGCTGCGCCTCGATGTGGCGGCGACGCTCGCCGAGGGCCGCGAGCTGCCCAAGCTCGCGGGAATCGGCGCAGACCTCGAAGGCAAGATGCGCGAGATCGCCGCGACGGGCTCTTGCAAGCTGCTCGACGAGCTGCGGCGGAAATTTCCTGCCGGGATCACCGAGCTTCTGACGCTGCCGGGGCTCGGTCCCAAGCGCGTGCGCCTGCTGCATGATGAGCGCATCGATTCGATCGCCGAGCTCGAGCGCGCGGCGCGCGCGGGCCGCCTGCGCGGCATTCCCGGCTTCGGCGAGAAGACCGAGAGCCGCATCCTGGAAGCCGCCGGCGCGCATCTTTCCAAGTCGCGGCGCTTCAAGCTGGCGGACGCGGCGCAATACGCCGAGCCCTACGCCAGGCACCTCGGCGCGGTGATCGCCGGCAGCTACCGGCGCATGAAGGAGACGGTGGGCGACGTCGATTTCCTCGTCTGCTCGGACCGGCCCGCCGGGATCATCGAGCGCTTCGTGCGCTACGGCGAAGTGCGGGAGGTGCGCGCGCAGGGCGACACGCGCGCCGCCGTGGTGCTGGCGTGCGGGCTGCAGGCCGACCTGCGCGTCGTGCCGCGCGAGAGCTTCGGCGCGGCGCTGCACTACTTCACCGGCTCCAAGGCGCACAACATCGCGGTGCGCAAGCTCGGCATCGAGCGCGGGCTGAAGATCAACGAGTACGGCGTGTGGCGCGGAAGGCGCCGCGTCGCCGGCGACACCGAGGAATCGGTCTATGCCGCGGTGGGACTGCCCTACATCGCCCCCGAGCTGCGCGAGGAGATGGGCGAGCTCGAGGCGGCCCGGCGCGGCGAGCTGCCGCGGCTGGTGGAGCTCGCCGACCTGCGCGGCGACCTGCATGCGCACACCCGCGCCACCGACGGCCGCAACAGCCTGCGCGAGATGGCGCTCGCGGCGAAAGCGCGCGGCCTGGAGTACCTGGCGATCACCGAGCATTCGCGGCGCGTGGCGATGGCGCACGGCCTCGACCCGGCGCGCCTCGCGCGCCAGATCGGCGAGATCGAGCGGCTGAACGCCGAGCTCGCCGGCATCACGCTGCTGAAGGGGATCGAGGTCGACATCCTGGAGGACGGCGGCCTCGATCTGCCCGAGGCGATCCTTGCGCGGCTCGATCTCGTGGTCGGCGCGGTGCACAGCAAGTTCGACCTCCCGCGCGCGCGCCAGACCGCGCGCATCCTCGCGGCGATGGACCACCCGCGCTTCTCGATCCTCGCGCATCCGAGCGGCCGCCTGATCGGGGCGCGCGCGCCCTGCGAGCTCGACATGCTCGCCGTGGTGCGCAAGGCGCGCGCCCGCGGCGTCGCCCTCGAGCTGAACGCGCATCCCGACCGGCTCGACCTCACCGACGTGCATTGCCGCATGGCGAAGGACGAAGGCGTGCGGGTCGCGATCAGCAGCGACGCGCACAGCGTGGATGGGCTGGACGTGCTGCGCTATGGCGTGGGCCAGGCGCGGCGCGGCTGGCTCGAGAAAAAAGACGTGCTGAACGCCCGGCCGCTCGCCGAGCTGCTGCGGCTTATCGCACCAGCATCACGGGCAGGCGCGACGCGTGCAGCACCTTCATCGCCACCGAGCCGACGAGCATATCGCCGAGCGTCGTCTTTCCATGGCGCCCCATGACGATCGCGTCGCAGCCCAGGCGCTCGGCGTGGCGCGCGATGGTCTCGCCGATGCGACCGACGAGCACTTCCCTGGTGCAGGGCACGCCCGAGTCGCGCAGCGCGGCCTCCGCGTTGGCGAGGATGGCTTCGCTGTGCGCGCGCTGCAGGGCCTCCATTTTCTCGCGCGGGACGTACACCGCGATCTCGCCGTAGATGAGCGGCTCCTCGTGCACGTGGACGAGATGGACTGCGCCGCCGGCGAGCTTCGCGAGCGCCGCGGCCGCCTGCGCTGCGCGCAGCGCCGCGTTGGACCCGTCGACGGGGACGAGGAGCTTTTTCATGGGCTACTCTCCACTGTGCGCGCTCTACGCTGTGCGTGTGCCGCGCGCTGGAGGAATCAGCCTGAGAAGCGGCGCAGGGCTGGTGAGCCGCACGCTGTAACGCGCGCGGCGCAGCGCGGCTTGAAGGTGTCTTATTTCTCCCATGCCTGCTACCGTGGCGATGGAGGCAATAAGCTCGGCGCCGCCGGATTCGTCGATACTGTCGGCCGCGCGCTTCGCTTCGGGGTGAAGATGCCGGTAAAGGGCGTAGTGGTCTTCCAGCGGCAGCTCGATCTCGACCTGGCTGCCGGCGGCGATCGCCGCGCGAGCCGCTTTCACGGCGTGCGGGCCGTCCCAGCGCAGCGCGACCACGGGGGGTTCTCGAACCATGGTCTTCTTTTATGCCACCCGGATTCGGCTCATTTGCGCTGGATCAATAGTTTAAGCCGTGCCGGCAGTACGGTTATTACCATGGAAGCGTGGCGCTACCTCATCGCGCTCGCGCTGGTTGCGTCACGACCGCTCACAGGGAGATCGTCATGAAAGTCGTAAGAAGCGCATTGCTTGCCGCATCGCTCATCGCTCTCGCCGGCGCCGCTCAGGCGCAGGTCCGGGATTCCGGTTACGTCACCGACACGCGCGCCGCCCATGTGCGCGCGGCCGGATCGTGCGTACGCACCGGCTACTGGACACCCGCCATGGCGGTCATCGAGTGCGATCCGGATCTCGTTCCCAAGCCCGCGGCGATTCCCGCTCCGGCGCCTGCCGCGCAGCCCGCGCCGGCTCCCGCGCCCGCGCCGATCGCGCCCGCGCCCGCGCCGAAGCCCAAGCCGGCGGTCGCGCCGGTGGTCGAGCGCGTGACACTGTCGGCGGACGTGCTGTTCGAGTTCGACCGTGCGGTGCTGCGGCCCGAAGGCCGGGCGAGGCTCGACCAGCTGGTGGGCGACGTGCGCGGCATCGCGCTCGAGGTGATCATCGCGAGCGGGCACGCCGACCGCATCGGCAGCACCGCCTACAACCAGCGCCTCTCGACGCGGCGCGCCGAGAACGTGAAGGCCTACCTGGTCTCCAAAGGCATCGACGCGAACCGCGTGTACGCCGAAGGCAAGGGCGAGGCGCAGCCGGTGACCGGCGACAAGTGCGCCAAGATGGGGCGCGAGCACCGCAGCAACAAGAAGCTCGTCGACTGCCTGCAGCCCGACCGCCGCGTCGAGGTGGAAGTGATCGGCACGAAGCAGAAGTGAGCGGCGCATGAGCGACATCTCGATCCCGCTCGGCGAGCGGCGTCTCGAAGCCGCGCTGCAGGTTCCGCGGCAGCCGAGCGGTATCGCGGTGTTCGTGCACGGCAGCGGCGTGGACCGCTACGACGTGCGCGATCGCTACGTTGCGCGCAGGCTCCGGCAGGCGGGGTTCGCCACCCTGCAGCCGGAGCTGCTCCACGTCTGGCAGGCCACGGAACGTCACAACGCCTTCGACATCGAGCTGCAGTGCGCGCGCCTGCTCGAGACGGTGCGCTGGCTCGAGGGCAACCGCTGGGCGCGCGGCCTGCCGGTGGGCTACTTCGGCTCGGGCATCGGCGCGGGCGTCGCGCTGATGGCGGCGGCGAAGAACCCGGAGCGCGTCGCCGCGGTCATCTGCCGCGGCGGGCGCCCTGACACCTCGCTTTTCTGGCTGCCGCGCGTCAAGGCGCCGACGCTGCTCATCGTCGAAGGCCTGGACGGCCCTTATCTGCTTTCGTACGAGAGCCTCGGAGGCAAGAAGGAGCTCGTCGTCGTGCCGACCGGCTCGCGCCGCTTCGACGAGCCCTCGGCGCTCGAAGCGGTGGGCAGCCACGCCTGCCGCTGGTTTTCGCGCTATCTCGCCGAGCCGCACCCGCTCGCGGCGTAGACCTCGAGGTACTCGAGCGCGGGGCGATCCCACGCGAAGTCGCCGCGCATCGCGTGCTGCTGCAGGCCGCGCCAGCTTTCCGGCTGCGCCTCGTAGCTGTCGAGCGAGCGCTCGAGCGCGCTCTCCATCGCCTGCGCGCTCGCCTCGTCGAAGACAAAGCCGTTCTCGCGGTCGGTGACCGTGTCGGCGAGGCCGCCGACGCGGCGCACCACCGGCAGCGTGCCGTAGCGCATGGCGTACATCTGCGCGAGGCCGCACGGCTCGAAGCGCGAGCCGTGCAGCAGGATGTCGGCGCCGGCATGCAGGCGGTGCTCTTCGACTTCGGAATAGCCGATGTGGATGCCCAGGCGCCCGGGGAACTGCCGCGCGAGCTGCGCGAAACCCGCTTCCAGCGCGTGCTCGCCGCTGCCGAGGAGCACGAACTGCATGCGCGGGTGCTGCGCCAGCATCCCGGGCAGCCGCTCGAGCGCGACGTCGGCCATTTTCTGCGTCGTGAGCCGGCTCGCGAACGCCACCAGCGGCGCGCCCGCGTCCTCCGTGATCCCGCTCGCGCCTTGCAGCTCCGCCTTGCACGCGGCCTTTCCCTGCAGGTCGTTGGCGCTGTAGCGCTGCGCGATGAATCCGTCGGTCGCGGGATTCCACAACTCCGTGTCGATGCCGTTCAGGATGCCGATGAAGTCGGCGGCGCGCGCCGCGATCAGGCCCTCCAGGCCGAAGCCGAACTCCGGCGTCAGCAGCTCGCGGGCGTAGCTGCGGCTTACGGTCGTGAGGCGGTCGGCATAGCGGATCGCGCCCTTCAGGAAGGAGAGCGTCCCGTAGAACTCCATGCCTTCGACGCCGAGCACCTCGGACGGAAGCCCGAGGCGCCCGCCGGTGTCGAGCGGAAAGCACCCCTGGAAGGCGGCGTTGTGGATGGTGAATACCGTGCATGGGCGCTTGCCGCTGTTGCGCGCGACCAGATACGGTGCGAGCCCCGTGTGCCAATCGTGGCAATGCAGCACCTGCGGCTGCCAGTCGAGCCCGCACTCGCCAAGCGCGATGCGCGCAGCCGCGTGGCAGAACACGCCGAAGCGCAGCGCGTTGTCCGGCCAGTCCGCACCGTGCGCATCCTGGTACGGCGTGCCCGGGCGGCGGTAAAGCGCCGGACAGTCGACGAGCCAGATCGGCATGCCGGAATCCGGCAGCTCGCCTTCTATAAGACGCACCGCTGGGATGCCGAGCACCGATCCGAGGTCGGCCGCAGTGCGCGGCGCGCGCAGGCCGTCGAGCGCCGACTCGTATCCCGGCAGCAGCAGCCGGACATCGGCGCCCAGGCTGTGGAGCGCGCGCGGCAGTGCAGCACAAACATCCGCCAGCCCCCCGGTCTTGGCGAGCGGAAATATTTCCGCCGACGCAAGCAGCACCCGCATGATTTCGCCCTTTTTACGCTTCAGCCTGACGGGAGCATTGACGCAGGTCAACTCCCTCCGGGGCGTAGGGGTTTTAATGGACAAAACTTCTTGGGCCGCCGCGATGTTCGAGTCTCCGTTGGAATGGTGCAGGGTGTGCAAGGAATGGGTGGCGCTCGACCAGACCGTGGAGGAGTGCAAGCGACAGCATTGCTGCCGCGAAGGCGAGTGCCCGATGATGGCCCTGCTCGTGGCGCACAGGCGCCGCGAAGAAGCTGCATCGAAGCGGGGCCTGCCGCTGCGCTGATATGACTGCCGGCGCAGAGCAGCGGCTCACGCTGGTGCTGCTCTGGCACATGCACCAGCCGGAATACCGCGATTACGCGAGCGGCGAATTCCGCCTTCCTTGGGCGTACCTGCACGCGCTCAAGGATTACTCCGACATGGCGTGGCACCTGGAGAACCACGCGGGCGTGCACGCCGTCGTGAACTTCACACCCGTGCTGCTCGAGCAGCTCGAGGACTACGCCGGGCAGTTCGCGAGCGGCAAGCTGCGCGACCCGCTGCTGCGCCTGCTCGCGCGCCCCGCCGGCGAGCCGGTCAACGAAGCGGAGCGCACGCTCATCGTCGAGCGCTGCTTTCCGCCCGAGCACTCCGAAATGGAGCAGCCCTTCGCCGCCTATGCGTCGCTGCGCGCGCTCTACAAGGTGCTCAGCGCGCAGGACGGCGGCTCGTACCACCACCTCTCGGACCAGTACTTCTACGACCTGCTCGTCTGGCACCACCTGCGCTGGACCGGCGAGAGCGTGCGCCGCGCCTCGCCGATCATCACGCGCCTGATGGCGATCGGCACGCGCTTCTCGTACGCCGAGCGCAAGGCGCTCTTCGATCTGATCGGCGAGGTGGTGCGCGGCGTGCTGCCGCGCTACGCCAAGCTCGCCGCCAGCGCACGCGTGGAGCTCTCCACCACGCCGCATCACCACCCGCTGGCGCCGCTTCTCATCAGCTTCGAGACCGCGCGCGAAGCCATGGCGGGCGTGGCGCTGCCGGCCTCGCCCGGCTACCCGGGCGGCTACGGCCGCGTGCGCTCGCAGCTCGAGTCGGCGATCACCGCGCACGCGGGCCGCTTCGGCGTGCCGCCGGCCGGCATCTGGCCCGCCGAGGGCGCCATCTCCAAGACTTTCCTCGAGCTCATCGCGGAGAGCGGCTGCGCCTGGGCCGCGAGCAGCGCGCAGGTGCTGCGCAACAGCCTGCAGGGCGCGAGCCATTTTCGCCCGTACCGCTTCGACACGCCCGCGCGCGCGCTGACGCTCTTCTTCCGCGACGAGCGGCTCTCCGACCTCATCGGCTTCGAGTACCGCAAATGGAACAGCCACGACGCCGCGGCGAACATGATCGCGGAGCTCGAGGCGATCGCCGCCGCGCCGGGAGGCGAGCCGCCGGTGGTGAGCGTGATGCTCGACGGCGAGAACTGCTGGGAGCACTACGCCTATAACGGCTACTACTTCCTCACGGCGCTCTACAACGCGCTCGAATCGCATGCGCGCGTCCGCACGGCGACCTGCAGCGAGGTGCTGAAGGAGCCGCCCGCCGCGCCGGCGGCGCTCGAGCGCGTCGTCGCGGGCAGCTGGGTGCAAGGCAATTTCTCCACCTGGATCGGCGCGCCGGACAAGAACCACGCCTGGGATCTGCTGTGCTCCGCGAAGCAGACCTTCGACGTGCTGGTGGCGAGCGGACGCTTGGGCGGCGAGCAGCTCGCCGCCGCCTACAAGCAGCTCGGCGCCTGCGAGGCCTCGGACGCGTTCTGGTGGCTGGGCTCGGCCAACTCCGCCGCGACGGTGCGCAACTTCGACAAGCTGTTCCGCGAAGAGCTGGCGCAGCTCTACCGGGTTCTAGACCTGCCGGTGCCCGAGGCGCTCGCGCAGCCGATCGGCGCCGCCACGCGCGGGCGCGCGGGCGATGGCGAGGGCGCGATGCGCCGCGCGCTCCCGGCCTGACCGCGGCCGTTGTCCCTCTGTCCGACAAATAGGCAAAGTGCGGCGTATTTAACGGACGCGCGGGATCTTCCTCCCCCGCCGGCGCCGTCGAGGCCGATAATCTGACGAGGAGACCGAGCGTGACTGCGCAAAAGCGAGTACTGGTGGTCGATGACTCCAGGTTCGTGCGCACCACGTTCAACCGCATCCTCAGCGCCTGGTTCGCGGTGCGCGAGGAAGCCGACGGCGAGGCCGGCTGGGACGCCCTCCAGGCCGACGCGTCCATCGCCATGGTGTTCTCCGACCTCGACATGCCGAAGCTGGACGGCTACGGCCTCATCGAGCGCATCCGCAAATCCGCCGACGCCCGCATCCGCGGGCTGCCCGTGGTGGTGATTTCCGGCAGCCAGGACGAGTCCTCGAGGAGGCGTGCGCACGAGGCCGGCGCGAACGATTTCATCTCCAAGTCGGCCGACGCGCCCGAGGTCCTCGCGCGCATCGGCAACCTCATGCGCCTGGTCAGGCCGGCGGACGTCACGCCGCAACTGCTGCTCACCGAGGGACGCAAGCATTTCTCCTATGCGCGCCGCCACGGCACGCCGCTCTCGGTGATGGCGCTGCGCGTGGACAGCTTCGGGGCCGCGGCCGGGAAATTCGGCAAGGGCGTCGCCGACGAGCTGCTCTCCCGGATCGGCAAGCTGGTCGCCCGCATGATGCGCACCGAAGACTCGGTCGCGCTCGCCGCCGAGGCGACGTTCCTGGTGCTCTCGCCGGGTACCGGCGCGGCCCAGGCGCTCGCCTTCGCGCGCCGGCTGCGCGAGCAGCTCCAGAACGCGCAGCTGACTTATGGCGGGCAGGTGCTCAAGATCCAGGCGAGCCTGGGGTATGCCTCTTTCGGCGTCGACCCGGCGGACTCGATCGAGGAGCTGATGAAACGCGCGCTCCAGCGCCTGCAAACGGGCCATACGCCGCCCAGGCCGTCGGCCCTGCCCGCCGAGGTGGAGCGCGCGCTGCAGGTGCTGGAGAGGCTCGAAGCCGAGCGCCTCGGCGATACCGCCGCCCGGGAGATCGTCAGGCGCCTTTCGCCGTTCATGCAACGCGCGCTCAAGCGCGCTTCTTGATCACGGTCAAGGCCAGGGGCCGGACTCCGGCTAACTTGGGCAGGTCGAACGTTGAGAAAGCAAGCGCCATGTTTGGCCTACCGATCGCAAGCGTCATGGACCGCAAGAAACTCCTGACGGCGGCGCCCGAAACCTCCGTCAGCGTGGCCGCCAAGCTGATGGCGAAAAAGAAGGTCAGCGCCGTGATGGTGGTGGAGGACGGCCGCCTGGTCGGAATCGTCACCGAGCGCGACGTGGTGCATCGCGTGATCGCCAAGGAGCGCGATGCGGCCACCACGCGCCTCGCCGAGGTGATGACGCGCGAGCTGATCACCGTCGCTCCCGACGAATCGTTCGGCTACGCCATGCTCCTGATGTACGAGCACGGCTTCCGGCACGCGCCGGTCATCGAGAACGGCCGGCCGGTCGGCATCGTCTCGGCGCGCAATGCGCTCGACCCGGACCTCGAGGAGTTCGCCGCCGAGGCGCAACGGCGCAAGCACATCCGCCGGCACGCCTGATTCAGGCCATTTCTGACTTTCGTACCTAGGGACATTTTTTTTCTGGCGCATTAGCGCGGCAAAAGCGGCCGCTTGACGTCTTGTGCTTGTTGCTGTTCGGCGGCGTTGAAGCGCTCGCGTTTGCTGCAGCGCCTCGCAAACGTTAGACGGCGACGACATGGCGCTGTGGTCGCGCATCCAATCATTCTTCCGGCGCGCGGGCCGTGTGGGCGGACGTTGCGAAGATACAGACCTACAAGCTCGATCTCCTTACCACCGACTGCATCTGCTTGCTGTTCGAGTAAAGGTTTTGCGGATCTACTTGAGCGTGGCAGCAAGCCGCCGGATCTCCTGCGGCGTGCGCTCGCCCGCGAGCGTCGATCCCGGCAGCAGATGTTTCCCCATGGCGAGCCCGCCGATCAGGACAGGCTCGTAGCCGATGTCGCGTATCAAGCGTGAAGCCACCGCGATGGCTTGGGCATCATCGCCGGCGATGGGCATCCCGATGCGTCCCGGCTGTTCGTGCGCCGTCCCCATCCGCGTATAGCCGATCGCATTGAAGGCGCGCACGACGCGCGCGCCGGGGAGCAATTGCGCCGAGGCGAGACCGGCGCTCGGCCGATGCCGGTGCCTCGATCCGGCTGTTTTTTGCGGGAATGCCGGTCAGCCACCAGGCCGCCCCGAGCGCCAGCACGAGGAACCCGGCCGCGACCAGCAGCAGGGCCGGTGTCCCGAGCGGCCCGGCGAGCAGGCTCGCGAGCCACGGGCCGAAGACGGCACCCAGCGTTCCGCCCACGGCGATGGCACCGAACAGGCGCTTGCTTTGCTCCAGCGAAAAGCGGTCCGCCATCAAGGCCCAGAACAGCATCGTGGCAAACAGATTGAAGACGCTGAACCAGACGTAGAAGACCTGGCCGGT
>Ga0156283_1268_pt2 | contig 28335 bp, 25 predicted proteins | sample RifCSPlowO2_12_FD_107932 | JGI IMG/M metagenome (GOLD analysis project Ga0156283, IMG submission 107932) | Betaproteobacteria bacterium RIFCSPLOWO2_12_FULL_65_14 | reverse complement strand
ATGATGGCCGCCATCGCTCCGCCGGCCGATAGTCCGGCCACGTAGACGCGCCGCGCATCGACGTTGTAGCGCGCGATCACTTGCCGCGTAATGCCTGCAATCACCGACGGCTCGCCCCCGTCGCGCTGCTGATTGCGCGGCGAGAACCAGTTCCAGCAGCGCGAAAAATTCGCCGTCCGCCCCTGGGCGGGATACACCACGATGAAGCCGAGCTGGTCCGCCAGCTGGTTCATCCGCGTGCCGGCGGCGAAATCGTCGGGCGTCTGCTTGCAGCCGTGAAGCATCACGACCAGCGGCAGCGATTGCCCGCGGTAGCGGGCAGGCAGGTAAGTCTTGTAGGCGCGCGTGCCCGCGGCGTTGGTATAGCTGCGCTTGATGAACCGGCCGGGCGCCTTGTTGCCGCGCCAATAGCGCAGCGCGCGTCTTACAAAAGCGACCGCCGAGAGGAATCGCTGCCGAATTTTTTTAGCCATCCCATCGATGCCGTTTATGCAGATTCTTATCTGACCGTCTTCGCCGCTCTGCAGCAACTACTTGTTCTCATCTAACACATGAATAAATCTAATGTACAGGGGGCCGAAGAACGATGAACACCGGCGGCTCCGATGAATGTCGAGCACATTTCAAACTGCTGGTCCAGGCACTGCCCATTCGGAACAACGTTGGGCGCGGCGCCGGGAAATGGAAAAGCAAACGGACGTTCTGGTCTTACGGTACCTGCATCGTCACACGCGGATCGCTACCGCATCGCATATGTCCCCGGGCCCCCCGCGGCGATGCGAAGAAACTCGGCCTCCCGAGTCTCGAGCATCAATTTCTGCGCCAGCATTACGGCGGGGATGGGGAGGTCGCCCACCGGTATGGCGCACAGCCGCCGTGAGACTGTCCCGGACGGTCCGATGACCTCTACGTTCGAGGTCGTGGCGTAGGTGATCCTGTACTGCTGACCGCTTTGACCCCGCACCTTGAAGGTGCTCGAGCGGGCGAACTCGGTGCGTTGCGCAGGAGTAAGGCATTGCACGAGAAGATCCAGCGCACGCTCGGATGCTCGGCGATCCGGGAACACGCCCGCCTCCATAAAAGGCTCCACCGCGAGCGTGCGCTCGAGCCCGTCACGGACGCCGCGAAATACGCGCATCCAGTTCAGAAGATCAGCCCGCACGAATCGGCGGAACCAGGAGCGTCTCCTTGTCTTTGGGATCGAACGCGCGCGTTGGCACGCCTTCTCCTCCGCGCCCCTCCATGCGGAAAGCGCGATAGCCGCGCTTCACCAGATCGTTGTAGATCCGGCGGGCGTTCTCGACCTCCTCGGGACTGCTGGCGTCCCAGCCCGTGCGCGTGTGGCCGTTCGGATCTAGAACCTTGAACTCGTTCATCGCGCCCATAAGAGTCTCCTCTCTCAGTCAGGAAAGTTTCGCTCTCTAATCATGCTCGGGACAGGCTGTTGCGTATGTCGTAGCGATCGTCAATTAGTCGTCGCACCTTGACCTAGGTCCGCAGCCACCCATACAGTGGGCCGAAGAACACGAACGCAATCGGACAATGTGCACAACGGATCGCGTCGCCGTGGTCGTGGTTCACGGCATAGCCGACCAGCGTCCCGGCCAGACGGTGCGCGAGGTCGCGCGGCTGCTGTGCCACGGCGGGAATGGCGAGCCGCCCTACGTGCAGGGTGAAGTTCACGAGGTGCTGGTGCCGGTCGAGAAGCTCGAACCGGGAGAGGGCACGCCGCAGGAAGCGGCGGCGCCGGCGCGGCGAGGCGGACGAAAAGCGGACGCAGCGCGGCGAAAGCCGGGGACGCCGAGCGGTTTCTACCAGGTACAGCAGAAGTCGGTCGCCGCTGATGCGGTGGCGGCGGAATCGCGTGAGCCGAAGCGGGATGTGAAGTCGAAGGATCTCGGCATCGCCCTGAACGACTACCTGCTTGGCCGGCTGGTGCTGCCCGAAGAGGATGCGCTGTACGAGTCGACGCGCGTCTCGCTGCGGCGCCGAGCCGATGATCGGGCGCTCGATGTCTACGAGATGTACTGGGCGGATCTGTCGCGCCTCGGCGCGGGCGGGTTGAGCGCGCTGACGTCGCTGTACCAGTTGTTCTTCCATCTGAGCACGCTCGCGGCCGACGTGGTGGACCAGGTGTCGCTCAGCAGGAACGGGGGAGCGGCCTGGCGCCTGCTGCAGCGGCTGCATGCCTGGATGGCGTGGCTCCTGAAGGGGCCGAGCGCGCTGCTGCAGCTCGCGATGCTGCTGATGGTCGTGTTCGGCGCGACGGCGCTGGTGGCGCGCGAGCTGCAGGGGCAGCTGCTCGCGGCGGCCTTCGGCCTCGGCTCGATCGTGCTGCTCGCGGTGGCTGCGCTCGGGTGGCTGCGCGGGGCGCCGGGGCCGGGGCGATGGGCGAAGCTGTTGTTTCTCCTGGCGGCGGCGATCGCGAGCCTGGCGACGGCGCTTTACGCGCTGAACGCGGACGCGGTGCCGCCGATGCTGTATTTCGGCGCCGGCGCCCTGGCTGTGCTCTTGCTCGGTGCGTACCTCGTCGAGCGCTATTCAGGCGTCACGCAGGGCGTGCGCGTGCTCGGCCATCTCATCATCCTGGCGACCGTGGCCGCGCTTTGCGTCGATGGCGTGCGGCTTTTGCCGCCGGTCACGCAAACCGAGTGGATGATCGAGGCGTCCATGCACGTGGGCGAATGGCTGCTCGCGGGCGTGCTGCTGGCGTGGGGGGTCTTCGTCGCCATCCAGATCCTTTCCGTGCTGCTCGGACTGTGGCTCGGCCGCGGGGCCGATGCGGCGGCCAAGGCGTCGCTTCACACCGCGCGGCTGGCGGTCATCGGCTCGAGCGGGCTCTTCGCCGTGCTGAGCCTGGTGCTGTGGTCGGTGATCACCTTCGTCGCCGGGCGCGCGCTCGCGCAGATCTTCTACCTGCCGATCATCTTCAGCGGCACTTACCGGTCGGCCGGAAACTTTCTCCAAGACCGGGTGCAGGACCTCGGCGGGTTCTTCACGCCGCTGGTGCTGGGATTCGGGCTTCTCGTGGCGGCGGCGCTGCTGGTGGTGCTGCCCTCGTTGATGGAGGAGATTTCGCCGACCGCGAACGTCGATGCCAAGGGCGTGCGCAAAGGCGCGCTCGAGTGGGCGCGGCGCCTGGGGAGCTGGCTCGGCGGCGGCATCCGGTTCCTGGGAACCGCGTTCAAATTCCTGGTGCCGCTCGGCGCCATCCTCGCCGGCGGCATCTATATCGCGTTCGTTCTGCAGCAGTTCGCTTTCAAGACGGGCGTCGGCGCGGAGATCGCCGACTTGCTCGTCGGCACGCTGGAGCTGTTCAAGGGCGAGACGCTGGTCGCCGCGGGCAAATGGCTCGCGGGCGGGGCGCTGACGATCGCCGCGCTCGGCTCACGCTTTACGGAGACCTTCGGCCGGCTGCGCGTCGCGATCGACGCGGTGCTCGACATCGACAACTACTTCGGCGATCCGCCCAACCGGCAGCCGCCGCGCGGGCGCATCTATTCGCGCTATGCCTCGCTGCTCGCCTTCCTGCGCGACGCGGGCTACGCGCGCATCGTGATCGTCGCGCACAGCCAGGGCACCGTGATCAGCGCCGACCTGCTGCGCTACCTGCATGTGCAGGGCCGCTTGCAGGACCTCCTCGGCGCGCTGCCGGTCGTGCTCGTCACCGTCGGCTCGCCGCTGCGCGACCTGTACGCGGAGCGCTTCCCGATCCTCTATCAATGGATGGGCTCGCGCGAAGCCGGCTTCGCGACCGCCACGCCGGCGGCCGCCGACCTCGGCGTGACCGAATGGGTCAATGCCTGCCGCTCCGGAGACTATGTCGGGCGCTTCATCTGGACGCCGGACAAGGAGGGCGCGCCTTTTGGCGTCGCCGTGGTCGGCGCCGACGGCCGGGTGGAGGCGCAGCGCGCCGGCGACCGCGCCGAGTTCTGCCTCGGCGCCGGCGGGCACACGCATTACTTCAGCAACGATGCCGTGGCGCTGGCGGCCGAGATCGAGCGCATGGTCGCGGGGGGAACTGATCGGCTAGGTTGATTTAGCGCCGACGAGCTGCAGCCGCGGGTGAGGGAGCCGCAAGCCCCTCGCGAAAATGAAGTCTCCGATCCCCTCGAAGTCTTCAAGGTCGAAAACGGGGAGGCGCGTTGCCAGCGGCACGTCGGTCGCGATGCCGAGGATGTGCGGATCGTGAGGAAAGATCAGGCCGGCGCCTGCGTGAGCGGCGCGATGGATCTCGAGCTTCGGGATCGGCTCGCGCTTGAAGCCCTCGACGAGCACGAGGTCGCAGGGCGAGAGCCGGCCGACGAGCTCGTAGAGCGAGGGCTCCGGAGCGCCGCGCAGCTCGTGCATCAGCGCCCAGCGGTTGCTGGAGCTCACCAGGACCTCGCTGCAGCCCGCCTCGCGGTGGCGGTAGGAGTCCTTGCCCGGCCGGTCGACGTCGAACGCATGGTGCGCGTGCTTGATGAGCGAGATGCGCAGGCCGCGCCCGGTCAGCAGAGGGACGAGCTTCTCGATCAGCGTCGTTTTGCCGCTGCCGGAGAATCCGGCGAAGCCGAAAATTCTCATCGGGACGCTTCGAGAGCGACCATGCGCTCGGTAAGCTCCGCCAGCTCGCGGTAGAACGCGGTAGCGGCTCCCGCCTGGACTGCCTGCGTGAAGGGCCGTACCCAGGGCCCGAGCTGCTCCTGGAGAAAGCGCTTGCGCAAGTTCTCCGGGCCCCCCTGGTAGATCAGCACATAGAGAAATTCGAGCTCCGCCGTGATGTGATCGGGCAGGTCGCGAAAGCTTTCGTCGATCTCGAAGCCGCCCGCCGCGTACATGGAGAGCACGGGTTTCTCGCCGTTCATCCAGACGCGCCCGTAGGGTTGCGCCGCAGCGGGCCCGGGGCCCAGGAAAAGGCGCGTGTAATCGACGAGAAGGTCTTCGAGGTCATCATCGGAGAAAGCCTGGCCCAGGCGCTGCGCGCGCTCGGCGAGCTCGGGGTCGAGGCGGGCGGCTGCCGCGTACATCGAATCGAACAGCCGCTCCTCGACGAATTCCGGCCCGGGCTCGTAGTAGCAAGCGGCCACGAACCGGAAGAGATCCGCGCGCGCGAGCCTCTGCGCGGGGTCTTCGTTCCTACGCGCGGGCGCTGTACTTGCCGATGTAGTGGACATTGGGCTTGGTTCCACGGTTCTCCTTGAGGCGGAAGGACTTGTTGGCCTTCAGCACCTTGTAGATCTCCGAATTCGGGTCGTCCTGGTCGCCGAAGATGCGCGCCTTGGCCGGGCAGGCCTCGACGCACGCGGGCGGCAGCCCGTTGCTCACGCGGTGATAGCAGAAAGTGCACTTCTCGATCACGCCGTCCTTGCGCAGCGGCTTCGCGTCGCCCGCGACGTACTGGTTCATCGCGGGCACCGGCGCGCCGGCGCGCTGCGCGGTCTCCACCCCCGAGGCGGTGGCGCCGGGGAGCATCACCGTCTTGTCGCTCCACTGCGGCTGCGGATCGGAGCTGAACGGGTTGAAGCTGATGACGCTGTAGGCTTCGCCGCGCAGGCTCGCCTCGTCGAGCTCCATGTTGCTATAGGGGCAGGCCTGCTGGCAGAGCCTGCAGCCGATGCACAGATCGGGATCCTGCATGGTGATGCCTTCCGGCGTCTTGAAGCACGCCTTGGGCGTTACCGGACAGGCCCGGACGCAGGGAGCGTTGCTGCACTGGTTGCAGAGCACCGGCATCGCGAACTGCGTGGTGTTCGGGAATTTTCCCTCGGTCATCACCAGGAAGTCGGCGTAGTTGTGGCTCTGGCCGTCGCCGCGGGTGCGCGTGTTGTTCTCGGCTTTGCAGGCGAGCGCGCAGGTACCGCAACCGACACAGCGCTGCAAGTCGATGACCATTCCAAGTCTTGCCATCTTTCTCTCCTTCAGCTCGGTTGCCGTCACGCTCTCTCGACCCTGACGCCGACGAAGCCGCCGTTGCGCGCCGTGGCGCCGCTCAGGCGGTCGTAGTCGTCCACCAGGATCTCGTTGTTGTTGCCGCCTTTAGGCAGCGCCTTGGCGTAGTTCCCCGCCGCGACGCGGCCGTAAGCCCAGTGTCCCTGGCCGTACGACTTGGCCACCGTTCCGGCGCGGACGCCTTCCCAGAGCCTGAGCTTGACGACCATCGAGCCGGCCGGCGAGGACACGCGCACCGTGTCCCCCGACTTGAGGCCCAGCTTCCTGCCGTCGGCCGGGTTCATCTTCAGCACGTCGTCCCACGACACGTCGCCCGGGTCGAGCTTCTTGAACTCGTGGTACCAGGGCAGGTTCTGCGAGCGTCCCTCGCGGTTCAGGCGCGACTTGTAGTCGATGAAGGTGAACGGGTACTGCTCGAGGCTGCCGTGGCGCTTGGGCGTCTCGTAGTGCGGCACGAACGCGAGCTCGCCGCGCGCCGTGTAGCCGGAGACCGCGAGGATGTCGTCGATCGTGGTGTTGTACTTGGCGGCGTGCTCGGCGAGGCCTTTCTTCGCGGTCTCGCTGTAGAACTCGAACTTCTTGGTGGCGGTCGCGAACTTCCCGCCCCAGCCTCTCTTGAAGCTGTACTGCGGGCCGCTGTACATGCCTTTCTTGCGGAAGTCGGCCCAGCCCTCGAGCTTGTCGCCCTTGAGCGGCTGCTTCGGCATCCACAACGGCGCGCTGGAGATCTTGGCCGCGATCTCGGCGAACTGCAGCTCGTTGGCCGGCGTCGCGCCGGTCTCGGGATCCTTGAACTCCTTCGAGTAGTAGTCGAACAGGTTGGGGAAGCCCCTGGCCTTCAGCTTCTCGGCGAGCAGCCATACCACCTCGGTCTCTTCCTGCTTCACATCCCAGAGTCGCCTGCCGGCCGGCTGCTGGATCGTGGCGTAGCCGTGGAGGTTGCCCATGTTGGCGACGACCGACATGCCCTCGCTCGAATTGAAGGTCGCAGGCAGCACCACGTCGGCGAACTGGGTCATCTCGGAAGCGTTGGTCACCATGTGCGCGAAGAAGGGCACGCGCGCGAGCGCCTGGTCCCAGCGCGCGGGATCGGTGCAGGAGAAGTTGAAGTTGTTCCAGGAGGCGAGCAGGACCTTGACCGCTCCCGGGTCCTTCAGCATGCCGTTGGCGACGTTGTTGGTGACCACGCCGCTGCCCGGCTTCGCACCCATCATGGCCGGCATGTCCTTCGCGCCGCGGCCGTCGATCTTCTTCTGCTTGCCGCCGGCCTTGGCGACATCGTCGAGATAGGCGTTGAAGCTCGGGAACTTGCCGAGCGGAACGCTGGAACTCTGGAGCATGCCGCCTTCCACGTCGACCGAGCCGACGAGGCCGTTCAGCGCATGCACCGCCATCGCGGCGTACGTGCCGCGCGGCGTCATCGCCACGCCCGGGCCCATCCACACCGCGACCCTGGGCGCCGCTTTGCCCATGGCGCGGGCGACGCGCCTGATCTGCGCTGCCGGGATGAGCGTTTCCTTCTCGACCGATTCGGGCGTGCGGATCCTCAGCTCGAAGTTCCACCATTTCACCAGGCCGTACGTTTCTTTTTCGGCGAAGGCGGCCTCGTCGACCGCGCGGCCGGCGACGAACAGGTTCTTGCCATCCTTGAAGTCGCCGACGAACTCCTTGTTCCAGAGCCCTTCGGTGAGCAGCACGTGCGCGATCGCCCCGGCGAGCGCGCCGTCGGTCCCCGGCTTGACGGGCAGCCACTCCTGGGCCTTCGCCGCCGCGTTGGACATGCGGGGGTCGACCACGATCACCGTGCCGCGCGCGAGGATTTCGCCGAACCGGTGAATGGCATTGGGCACCATGCGGTTGGAGGCGAGCGGGTCCGTTCCCCAGGCGACCAGGCACTGCGTGTTGGCCAGGTCGTAGTCGCGGTAGCCGAAGAAGCCCTGCGTCAGGCCCGGGCCCATCTTCTCGGCCTCGGCGCAGATCGCGCTGTGCGAGTATGCGTTCGGCGTGCCGTAGACCTTGGTGAAGGCGCCGTAGAGAAGCTCCGTGGACGTGGAGGAATAGCGGCCGCGCAGATACGCGAGCTTGTGCGGCTCGTTGTTCTTGCGCAGCTCGATCAGCTTGTCGGCGACGAGGTCGAGCGCCTCGTCCCAGCTGATGGGCACGAACTTCGGGTCGATGCCGCGCCCCTTGGCCGGGTTGGTGCGCTTCATCGGGCCCTTGATGCGGTCGGGATCGTAGGTCTGCTGCGGGATCAAGTGGCCGCGCGGGCACACGAAGCCGTGATTGGTCTTGGAGAGCGGATTGCCGCGCACTCTCACCGCGCGGCCGTCCTGCACGAAGACCTGGATCGCGCACCATTGCGTGCAGCCCTGGCAGGCGGTCGATATCCATTCGCCTTCGCCCGGGCGCGCGGCTTGCGCGTCCCGCACGGTGAGCGCACCGGTCACCGGCTTTGCCAGCGGCATGCCGGAGATCATTGCTCCGCTGGTCGCGGCCGACGCCTTGATGAATTCCCGCCGGGTCAGTTTCATCTGGAAATCTCCTTCTTCCTATCGGAGGTCTTGAACAAGAAGCTCAGAATGCTCGAGCACGAGGAAACGGGATTCGACACCGTGCAGTGCTGGCCATCGTGCAAGGCGATGCTGTCCCCGGGCATGAGATCGCTGCTCTGGCTCGCGACGTGAAAGACCGGGCCGCCGTCGATCACGAAGTGCAGCCCGGCCAGGTTGTTGATGTCCGCGTCGTCGAGAACGGTTCCGGGCTCCATCTCGGTCCGCACAACCTCGAGCCCGTCGCACTCGTAGAGAACCCGCATGCAGATCCCGCGGTAGAGGCGCGACTTCAACGAGTCTTCGCGGCGCAGGATTCGCGGCGGGGTCTTGCTGGCGGCGGGTTTTGTTTTCATGCGACCCGCCGGAACCATTCGCAAAATCAATGCCAGCAGCGCGCGCGGCCACTGCGGCAATCAGATCGCTGATTCGAGGAGCTTTTCTATTCAGGCGCGCACTGGCGCGCGCAAGCGGGGCATTTCATTCCGCAATGCCATTGCAGATTGCAATGGCGGATTGCAGCAGCGAACGCTACGAATCTTCGCCGGGCAGCTTGCGCCAGATCGTCGAGGGCGCGATCTCCAGAACTTCCGAAGCTTTCGCCCGGTTGCCGCCGCACGCCTCCAGCACTTGCCTGATGTAATCGAGCTCCATTTCCTTGAGGCTGCGGAATCCTCCCGGCGCCGGGGGCGTCGGCTGGGCGGCCTCGGCGAGCAATTGAGGCGGAAGGTGGCCGGCGCGTATGGGCTCGCCCGGCGCCGCGAAAATGACCGCTCTTTCCACGGCGTTCTTGAGCTCCCTTACGTTGCCGGGCCAGTCGTGGCGCATCAGGAGATCGAGGGCGCCGTCGGCGTAATCGCCGACCGGCTTCTTCATGTCGGCGCTGAAGCGCTTGAGAAAGTGCCGGGCGAGCGGCGGGATATCGACCTTGTGCTCGCGCAAGGGCGGGATCGCGATCTGCACGATATTCAACCGGTAATAGAGATCCTCGCGGAAACGTCCCTCGCGAATCTCGGCCGCGAGCCGCTTGTTCGTGGCCGCGATCACCCGCGTATCGACGCTGAGCGCTTCCTCGGAACCGACTTTTTTCACCTTCTTTTCTTCCAGCACCCTGAGAATCTTCGCCTGCAGGCTGAGCTGCATGTCGCCGATCTCGTCGAGGAAGAAGGTGCCGCCGTTGGCGAGCTCGAAGCTTCCGCGCTTCGAATAAAGCGCGCCGGTAAAGGCGCCCTTCTTGTGGCCGAACAACTCGCTCTCCAGGAGGTGCTCGGGGATGGCCGAGCAGTTCACCGTCACGAACGGCGCGCTCGCCCGCGGACCGTGGAAATGGATGATCCGGGCGACGATTTCCTTGCCGCAGCCGCTCTCGCCCGTGATCAGCACCGAAGAGTCGGTCTTCGCCAGCTTCATCGCCAGCTCGAATACCTGCTGCATCTCGGTGCTTTTTCCGATCACGAGATCGTGGCCCTCGAGCTGCCTCAGCTCGCTCTTGAGGTAAACGTTCTCGTCGACCAGCCGCCTTCTTTCGAACGCGCGCTCGACGAGCAACCGGATCTGCGCAGGCTGAAACGGCTTGGCGATGTATTCCTGCGCGCCCTTCTTCATCGCCTCGACCGCCGATTCGATGGAGGCGTAGCCGGTGATCACGAGGACCAGGATGCTGGCGTCGTGCTCCTTGATGCGCTCGAGCAGCGTCAACCCGTCCATGCCGGGCATCTTGATGTCGCAGATCACCATGTCGTACGAGCCCTTGCGGATCCTGTCCAATGCCGCGATCGCATCGGTGCTCGCGTCGACGCTGTAGCCCACCCGGCCAAGGGCCTTCCTGATCGCCTCGCAGATGCGCTCCTCGTCGTCGACGATGAGGATCCTGCCGCGGGACGCCTGTTCCGGCGCCGGCATCACTCGTAGCCCTCCTGCGTCGGCAGCAGGAGCCGCACTGCGGTGCCGGCGGCGGCCGCGCTGTCGATCTCCACCCTGCCGCCGTGCTCTTCCATGATTCCGTAAACGATCGAAAGCCCGAGCCCGGTTCCTTCCGCTTTGGTGGTGAAGAACGGATCGAAGATCCTGCTCCTGATGTCGCTCGGGATTCCGGGACCGCTGTCGGTGACGGTAATCGCCGCGCGGCCCTCCTGGAAGGCCGTGCCAACGCTCAGAGTGCCGCCTTCGGGCATCGCCTGAATGGCGTTGACGAAGACGTTCATCAGGACCTGCCGTATTCGATCCGGATCGCACAGCACGCAAGGCATTCGGTCAGGGAGGTTCCGGGTAAGCGCAATCTTCTGCAGGCGCAGCTGGCGGCTTATCAAGCCCAGCGCGTCGCTCACCACCGCGTTGAGATCACAGGGGCCGATCTCGAGCTCACGGCGATGCGAGAAATCTCTCAGGTCGTTGATGATGCGCTGGCAGCGCAGCGCGTCGTCGCCGACGCGCTTCAATTCGCGGTGCAGATCGGGCCTGTCTTCCACCTCTTCCATCAGCAGATTGATGTTCATGAGGATGCTGGTGAGCGGGTTGTTGAGCTCGTGCGCCACCCCCGAAGCCAGAACACCGATGGAGGCGAGTTTCTCCGATCGCATCAGCGACTCGTGCGCCTGCTCGAGCTCCGCGGTCCTCGCCTGAACCAGTCTTTCCAGGCGCCCGCGGTGCTCGTCGATCTCCTGAGCCATCGCGTTGAAGGATCCCATCAGCTCGCCGATCTCGCCTCTTTCGCTCACGGTCACGCGATGGTTGAGATCGCCGCGCATGACATGCCGGGTGCCCGACACCAGCTCGCGGATCGGACGCGCCAGTTTGCGCGACATGAGGTAGGCCATCAGGACGGCGAAGCCGCCCACGAGGGCGGTGGCCCCCAGGATCAGGTTCCATGCGCGCTGGTAGACCTGCTGCGTTTTCTCCTGCAGCGACTCCACTCGGGCGAGAAGCGCCGAAGACATGTGCTCCAATTGGCGGCTCACCTCCCGGCCCTGCCCGGTGATCTCGCGGAAAAGACGAATTCTGTCCGCGCTCCCGGTGTCTTCGCGGAAGACGCTCGCTGCACGATCCCTGATTGTGCGGAAATACGGCACCAGGCCTTGCGCCATTTCCCGAGGCTGCGCGGACACGCCGTGGCACGCGGTGTTTCCGCAGCCCTGCAGCCGGCTTTCGATTTCGCCGATCCGGGCTTCGAACAGCCGCTCCTGCCCCGATGCGCCATAGGCCACGAACTCGCCGACCGGCATCAGGGCTCGCCCGACGCCGCCCTCCAGCGCGCGGACAGCTTCAAGCGAGCGACTGATCTCCTGAAGGCCTTGGTTCGCCGAGGTGAGATCGCGCAGCGCGTAAAAGCTGATCGCGCCCACGACTGCAACCGCCGGGATGGCGACCAGGAGGAAGCCGAGGATCAGCCGGGTGTTGAGCGACCGACCAGTGGTCCGTAGCATCGGTAGCCTGAATGTAGGCGGGTCGCGTCCTCCCCTCTTGATACAAGTCAAGGCTCGCTGTAGCGCCGACTACGCGGCGCGGACACGGCGCAGCCGCCCGCGGATCAGTACCGCGTCGCTGCCCTGGCTTCTGCGCCAGCATTACGGCGGGGATGGGTAAGTCCACCGGTCCAGCGCACAGCCGCCGGGCGACCGTCCCGGACTGCGACAGAACCTCGACGTTCCCGGCCATCGCGTAGGTGATCCGGTACTGCTGGCCGCTCTCACCCCGCACCTTGAAGGCGTTCGAGCGCGCGAAGTCCGCGCGCTGCGCCGGAGTGAGGCAGCGCAGGAGAAGGTTCAGCGAACGCTCGTGCGCTCGACCCTCGGACCGGCCCATCTCCGCAGAGGGCTCCACCGCAAGCATGTACTGGAGCCCATCGCGAACGCCGCGAAATACGCGCATCCAGCTCGAAAGGTCAGCCGGCACGAATCGGCGGGACCAGAAGGGTCTCCTTGTCTTTCGGATCGAACGCGCGCTTTGGCACGCCTTCTCCTGCGCCCCCGTCCATGCGGAACGCGCGATAGCCGCGGGTCATCAGGTCGTTGAAGATCGGGCGCGCGGTCTCCACCTTAATGATGATCGGGGGCGGGTGCTGCGTATGTCGTAGCGATCGTCAATTAAGGGTCGCGACTTGACCTAGATCGGGAAAGGACGCCCTGGGTGATGCTTGGCCCCGGCTGCTGTGCTACAGTCGGGGCCGCAGGATTTCAAGCAGTGGATATCCGTCCCTTGTACCGCCAAAAGCGGCTCCCTAGTGGTAGTCGATTCCCTCCCTTGATCATCGTGCCCGGAGCGAGCTCGGACAGCCTCGCGTAAACGCTTTAATTTCAGGAAGAGAATGACATGGCTACAGGTACCGTTAAGTGGTTCAACGACTCCAAGGGCTTCGGGTTCATCACGCCGGATGACGGCGGCAAGGATCTGTTCGCCCATCACAGCTCGATCCAGGGGTCGGGCTACAAGTCGCTGAAAGAAGGCCAGAAGGTCTCTTTCGACGTGACGCAGGGGCAGAAGGGTCCGGCCGCGGCCAACATCAAGCCGCTGTAATCCCCGCACCGCAGTTCGCGTCGTCGCGGGCTGCTATGGTGCTGCGCTGCAAAATTCCTACTGCTTCGCGGCGAATTGACGCGCGGCCCAGTCGGCCCACGCGAGGAGCGCCATGTCGCCCTCGCGGGGACCGACGAGCTGCACGCCGAGCGGCAGTCCGTGCGCGCCCTTGCCGTGCGGCAGCGTGACGCACGGGACCCCTAGCAGCGTCCAGGCGCGGTTGAACACCGAGTCGCCGGTGCTCGCGAGCGAGCGCGGCGCTTCGCCCGGGGCGCTGGGCGTGAGCAGGAAATCGAGCTCGCGCATCTGCTCGGCGAGCGCGCGGCGGCACTGGCGCGCGCTCTCGCGCACCGCGTCGTAGTCGGCGCGCGCCACTTTCCATGCTTCGTCGAGGCGCGGCTTGAGCGTGCGGCTGATCTGCTCGGGAAAATTCGCATACTCCCAGGCGAGCGCCCGCGCGCTCTCGAAGCCCATGACCAAATCGTGGCGGTCGAAGAGCTGCTCGCTGCCCGGCGGAAGGTCGAAGTCGCGCACCTGCGCGCCGGCCTGCGCAAGGCGGCGCGCCGCCTCCTCGAGGTTCGCCTGCGTCGCGCCGTCCGCGAGCGGCCAGCGCGGCGTGCGGCACAGGCCGATGCGCGGCTTGCCGCCGGTCGGTGCGAAGCCGGCCGCGCTGCGTCCGGAGAGCACCTCGAGCGCGAGCGCGAGATCTTCGGGCTCTCTCGAGAAAATACCGAGGGTGTCGAGCGATTCGGCGACGAATTTCGTCCCGGCGCGGTTGATGCTGCCGAAGCTCGGCTTGATGGCGAACGCGCCGCAGTAGGCGGCGGGGCGGATCACCGAGCCGCCGGTCTGGGTGCCGAGCGCGAGCGGCACCATGGCGTCGGCCACCGCGGCCGCGGAGCCGCTCGAAGAGCCGCCGGGCGTGTGCGCGGGATCGCGCGGATTGCGCGTCGGCGAGGGGTGGTTGAGGGCGAACTCGGTGGTGACCGTCTTGCCGAGGATCAGGCAGCCCGCCTGCCTGAGAAGGGCGACGCAGGCGGCGTCGGCCCTCGGCCGGTGGCCGCGGTAGATCGGCGAGTTGTACTCGGTCGGCAGGCTCTCGGTATCGATGATGTCCTTGATGCCGACCGGCACGCCGTGCAGCCGCGACCGGCGCGGCATGCGGTCGAGCTCGCGCGCCTCGGCGAGCGCCTGCGCGCGGTGGATGAACGCCCAGGCGCGCACGTCCTCGTCGCGGGCGGCGATGCGCTCGAAGCAGGCCTCGGCAAGCGCTGCGCACGTCGTTTCCCCGCGCTCGATGCAACGCGCGGCTTCCGCCGCGGACAGCTCGTTCAGGGGTTTTGCCATAGGGCAAGCGTAACATCGCGCTCCGCTCGACCGCGCGCTTGTTGCAGCCGGCCATCCGCCACTGCCCGCGGTGAAGGTCATCGCGCCGAAGGCCATGCGCGAGACGACGAGCCCGGTGCTGCCGAGCATCGCGTACTGCATGTCAGCCGCTCCCATAGGGTCGCGTGATGATCTCCAGCAGGTGGCCGCTCGGGTCCTCGAAGTACACGCCGCGGCCGCCGTCGTGGCGGTTGATCTTGCCCTTTTCGGTCCGGCCGGGATCGGCCCAGTACGCGAGGCCGCGCTCCTTGATGCGGCCGAAGATCTGGTCGAACTCGGCCTCGCTCACCAGGAAAGCGTAGTGCTGGGTCTGCACCTCCATGCCGTCGGCGGAGAGGTAGTCCAGCGTCACCTCGTTGGCGAGCTCGACGGTGAGGAAGTGATAGAAGGGCTTCGGCGCCGGCAGGCCGAAGAGCCCTGCGAGGAACTCCGCGGACTGGCGCGGGTCGCGCGAGTGGACGATGGTGTGGTTCAGCTTGATGGTCATGGCGCTGCTAGGATAAAACCTAAAGCAAGCTTGAGGTCAAGATGGGCGAGATGCTCACGGTAGGGGAAGTCGCGGCGCGCAGCGGCGTGGCGGTGTCGGCGCTGCGCTACTACGAGGCCGAGGGCCTGATCCGCAGCACGCGCACCAAGGGCAACCAGCGCCGCTATCCGCGCGCGGTGCTGCGCCGGGTGTCCATCATCAAGGTGGCGCAGCGCGTGGGCGTGCCGCTCGCCTCGATCCGCGAGGCGCTCGCCACGCTGCCCGAGGGCCGGGCGCCCACCGCGAGGGATTGGCGCCGGCTGTCCGTGAAATGGAAAGCCGAGCTCGACGACCGCATCAAACGGCTCACCAAGCTGCGCGATCAGCTCGACCAGTGCATCGGCTGCGGCTGCCTGTCGATCGACAGCTGCTGGCTGCGCAATCCCTGGGACAAGCTCGCCAAGCAGGGCCCCGGGCCGCGCCTGCTCGACCCGGCATGATGCCGCTGCCGGCGGGCGCGGTGGATTGTTGACCTGAGAGGCGGCGGGGCGTAGCGTCGGCTCGAAGAAGGGGGATACCTTATCCGCGAGTTCTGTCATGTAGTCTCGTGGTCATGCTATGGGTAGCCGCACGCCCGCTGGGCACATAGCTGCTCGGCAAGAAGCATATCCGCCGATGTATCAGCCCGGTGACGGTTGGCGCGCTTTATTTGGCGGGGCGCTCGACTTCTCGCCGCCCACCATGCGGGCGAAAGTTGATCGCGGCTTGATTGCCGGCGGCGAGATCGGCGAGCTCACTCCGGTGGCGCGCGTCAGCCGGGTGGGAGCCGGCTACGCGGTGGAAATGCACAGCGGCCTCATGCGCCTGATTTACAGCGCGGCACGTGCCATAGTCGCAACCGACAGCGGCCGCTTCAGCGGGCATGCCAATCCCGCGCTCTCGGCTGCGGAGGCTGCGTCCAAGGTTGCCGAGCTGTTCAAGAGCTACCGCGAACAGAAGATTGCGACGGCGCAGAAATTCCCGGCGACCGCGGGGCAGCAAAAGTGGGCGCACGCGATTGCCGTCCACGCCGAGACTTTCCTGCTGATGCACGAGCTCGCTCACATCCACAACGAGCATTCGTTCTGGCTCTGGAGGCCTTTCCGGCGACAGCGCGACGTCCTTGGGCTGGAAACGGATGCCGACGCGACGGCCGGCAAATGGCTGATCGACTACGTTCTGAACCCTAAGCCCGGAAGCTCCCAGCCGCAGATGTTCTACGCGGGCGCCGAGTTCGGTCTGCGCGTGCGCATGGCGATGGAAACGGTCGGCATGCTGTTCGAGCCCACCCACCCTAAAGCGGGCGACCGCATTGCAGGTCTGCGTGCGGCGCTTCGCGCGCGTGCGGGCTCGCGCGCCTTCTACGCGATTGCCAATACTTCGATCGCATTCGACCAGATGTGGCGGGCGACCGAGCAGTTGCTGCTCGGCAGAGCGCCTGCATTCGAGCTGACTCTGGACGACATCCTGGCGTCGATGCGGACCCTGGTGGTCGAATTGCTCGCGGACAGCGACATCAATGACCTGGTCTCGGTGAGCCCAGTAGCAGGCCAGCCGGGTCAAATGCAGGTCATGTTTGCCCCCAAGGAGCCGCGAAAGATCGCCCTCTTCGATGTAGCGCGCGACACCATGAGGCACGCCAGCCAGAAAGTGCGCGATGCGGCGCGCGCACAAGCTGGGAACGTCTTCGAGGAGGGGACCGTGCAATACAGCCTGCTATTGGCACTGTTGACGCTGTGAGGCTATAGAGGAGAAAGCATATGGGTCGTGCCGTCGTAGGAGCCGCGGATCATTCCATTGCGAACGCTTTTCCCGAACCGCTGCGCGAGCCCGCGGCGGCGGGCAGCGTCGCGCCGCAGGAAAAGCCGGACACCTACAGGGACCGGCTGTTCAAATACATTCCGGCCGAAGTTGTCACGCTCTATCTGGGACTGAGCGGTGTACTGGCAACGGCAGCAGATGCGCCGCAGTTCCTCCATTGGGTCATATTCTTTGCCGGGCTGGTTGGCACGCCGTTCTACCTACTGACGGCGCAAAACGTCACCTCGCGGACGCAGCTAGTCATTTCCACCCTTGCGTTCGCGGTGTGGGTCTTCGCCCTTGGCGGGCCGTTCAAGGACCTCGCCGGGTACAAGCAGATCTATGGGGCAGTGCTATTACCCCTGTTCACCTTCTTCGTCGCCGGCATTTCTCCCGGGCGGGCCGACACCAAGTAGGTGCAAAACGCGTCGGTAGCGAAAAACGGCCGAAGGTCTTGCCTTCGGCGGCTGCCTTCTTTCACGGCAGGGTGAAGAATCTCATCGTCTGTATTTTGTTGACTGCGTCCTTTACCGCTTCCTGAACGCCGGTGTCGGCTACGGCCCGTTTAGCCTCTGCAGGCGACAGACCAGCACATTTTCGTAGATAAGCTTCCAGTGCGAGGGAAGTCGTTTGCAGAAGCGGCGACGTGAGTAAGGTGTTGCAATCTTCGTCGCCGAAGCCGGTGCCGATCACTGCGGAAACAATGTTGGCAACAGCGTCTGCGAGCTCTTTGGTTGATTGGGCGCTTTGCCGAACTACAACCGATATTGGACCTCCGGCATCCGCAGAAGCACCGCCTCCCACCGCAACGAAAGCGCCGGTTTTCGCCCTTTCGTAGTCGCTCTTTCTGAGCTTTAGCCTTTCGTCCGCTTGGCGCCTTGCCGCGGCGGCAGCTTTCTGCTTGGCGGTGAGATCATCGAGCTTCGCCTGTTCCACCTTTGTCTTTTCCGAGTCTCCCTTAACCGCGTCCAAGGCCTTTTTCTGCCCGTCTACCGCCGTGTTAGCCGTTTGCTCCGCCTCCTTCGTGTCCTCGGCGGCGAGCGTCGCTTCGATGAAGTCGTCCTCGGCCTTCTTGAAGGCACGGTTAGCTGAGGATGCAGTTGCGCTACCGCCGGACAGGCGCCAGTTTCGGTCTGCGCCAGCATCGCCTCGAAAGCCTTTGTGGCCGCCGTCTGGGCACTCGCGGATGCGCTGGACGCATACACGGAAAGCGCGTCGGGACTTGGCTCGGCGCAAACGATGGTCGTCGTCTTGATATTTTCGACCGTCTCGCCGCCCTGGTACGGCTATGCAATGAACGTCAGGGCCAATACCCCTCGCAACGCTTGTCCATCGACACCCGGCATAACGAGCGCGGTCTTCTCGGACGATTGGATAACGAACTTCGATGCGCGCGCGTTGACCGGCGCATTGCACCGGCCTAAATTGATCCTGCTTCGCGGCCGAACCGGGGAGGAAGGTCATGGAATACGTCAAGGTCAAGTTCCCTACGAGGCGCCTGGTCTACATCGACGAAGAGGAAAACGGCTATACCAACGAAGTCCTGCGCGTCGATGCCGGCACGCACGTTTTCGAGCTCGGGCACCTGGACAACTATCGGCCGGCGTCGCGCACCGTGACGGTGAAGGACACCACCGTGCTCGAGCCGCTGGAGATCGCGTTCTACCGCAAGGAAGGCGAATGACCTGGGCGCGCCTCGCGGCGCGCATCGCGCTCGCCGGCTGCGCGCTGCTCGCCGCGGCCTGCGCCTCGCTTCCGCCCGAGAACCCGCCGCTCGCGCGGTACGCGCCCGAGTCCGGCTACCGCTTCGAGCGCCTGGAGCGCGCAGACAACAGCGACGAGCTGTTCGTGATCGTCACGTTCTCCGGCGGCGGCACGCGCGCCGCCGCGCTCGCCTACGGCGTGCTCGAGGCGCTGCGCGACACGACGATCGAGTGGCAGGGCCGCCGCGTGGCGCTGCTCGACGAGGTGGACGTCGTCTCGTCGATCTCCGGCGGCAGCTTTCCCGCCGCGTACTACGCGCTGCGCGGGCGGCGGATATTCGAGGAGTTCCCCGAGCGCTTCCTCTACCGCCCGATCCAGACGAGCCTCATCAGGCTTGCGCTGTGGCCGGGGAACTGGCTGAAGCTCGCCGCGCCGTCCTACGGGCGCAGCGACCTCGCCGCGGAGTTCTACGACCGCGAAGTGTTCGGCGGCGCGACGTACGCCGACGTGATCGCGCGCAACCGGCGGCCGTTCGTGATCCTGAACGCCACCGACATGACGACCGGCACGCAGTTTCCGTTCATCCAGGACCAGTTCGACCTGATGTGCTCGGATCTCGCCGGGGTGCCGCTCGCGCGCGCCGCGGCCTCGTCCTCGGCGTTCCCGGGCGGGCTGACCGCGCTCACCTTCCGCAACTACGCCGGCAGCTGCCAGTACCGCCAGCCGGCCTGGGTCGCGCTCGCCGCCGCCGACCACGCCGCGCGCGTCAACCCGCGGCGCACCGCGCGCGCGGAAAACCGCCTGTCGCTCGCCGCCGAGGGTCCGGCGCGGCCCTACATCCATCTCACCGACGGCGGCGTGGCCGACAACATCGGCCTGCGCGGGCCGCTCGAGGCGATCGCCTCGACCAACCATCCGTGGAGCGTGCTCCAGCTCATGAACCGGCAGCGCGTGAGCAAGCTGGTGGTGATCGTGGTGAACGCCGCCACCAATCCGGCCACCGACCGCGACCGCAGCGCGGCGGTGCCGGGGCTCATCGACACGCTGACCACCGCGGCCACCGTGCCGCTCGACAACTACTCGTTCGACACCGTCGAGCTGCTGCGCAGCACCGTGAACGAGTTCGACACCGACGCCCGCCTGGTGGAGGGATGCAACAGGCTCTCGGCCGGCAAGGGCGCGCAATGCGCGCTCCAGCTTCCGGCGCCGCACAGCGTCGAGCTCTATCCCGTCCAGGTGGCGTTCGAGTTCATCGGCTCGCGCGAGGAGCGCGCCTGGTTCAAGAACCTGCCGACCAGCTTCGAGCTTCCGCGCGAGACGATCGACAAGCTGCGCGCCGTGGGGCGCCGGCTCCTCGCCGAGGACCCTCAATTCCAGAACCTGCTGAAAGCGCTGAACGGCTGCCTGGCCGGCGGTGCCCAGCCCTGCTGAGAGGCGATACGCCATGATGGAAGCGGCCGACGACAAGGATCCACAGGCCCGCGCCGAGGTGGAAGCGCCGGTCGAAGCGAACGCGCGGATCAGGGAGGAGGCGGCCCGGCAATCCAAGCACGCCGACAAAGGCCACGTGGACGATGACTACGTGCAGCGCGCGAAGGCCGAATCACCTTCCCGGCCGAGCACTCGCGACATCGCGATCTTCGGCGCCGACGACCCTTCCACCCAGCGGCGCGACCTGCTCGACGTCGGCGAAGAGGCGCGCGCGTTTGCGCGCATCGCGGCGAGCCGCGGCACGCGGCTGCCGCTTTCGATCGGCGTGTTCGGCGAGTGGGGCTCCGGCAAGACCTTCTTCATGGACAGCATGGCCGAGCACGTGGCGTGGCTGTCGAGCGAAGCGAGGCGCACGGGCGACGGCTCGCTCTTCCTGCCCGACATCGTGCAGATCAAGTTCAACGCCTGGCACTACATCGAGACCAACCTGTGGGCGAGCCTGGTCGACTACATCTTTTCCGAGCTCGACCGCAAGCTGCAGGGGGAGAAGCCGCGCGAGCAGGTGGAGCGCCTGTTCGAGCAGCTCTCCACCTCGCGGCTGCTCAAGCTGGAGGCGATCGACGACCTTATCGTCAAGCGGCGCGAGCGCAGGGTGGCGGAGGAGCGGCTCGACCGCGCGCGGCGCGACTACGAGGCGGCGCTGCTGCGCCAGTCACAGGCGAGCGCGGCAGACTTCTGGCAGGCGGTCTCGGCGAGTTTCCGCGACAAGCTCAAGGAGGACGGCAGCGAGGCGCGCGTCGAGAGGCTGGCGCAGGCGCTCGGCTTCGACGACCTCTCGAAGTCCGTAGCCGCGCTCAACGAGGTCCTCAAGGACGCGCAGACCGAGGCGGGCCGCGCCCGCACGCTCAACCGCGCGATGGTGGCGAAGCTCGGGCAGGGCTGGTGGATCGCCGGCATTGTGGCTGCGCTGCTCGTCGTTCCGGGCGCGGTGATCTGGGTGCGCGATTGGCTTGCCACGCTTCCGGAAACGAAATGGGTGGCAGAGGTGAACAGCGCGGCGCTTGCGCTCTCCGGCGTTCTGGCGGCGGCGAGCTCGGTCATCGGTCTGGCGGTGCGTTCCGCGAGAGGCGCGCTCACCCAGCTCGAGGGCTTCCGCGACCGGCTCGATGCCGCGGTGAAGGAGCGCACCGAGGAGTTCAAGCGGCACTCGGGCGAGGCGGCCGGGTTCGCGCAGGCGGAGCGCGAGCTTGCCCGGCTGAGGAACGAGCTCGAGCAGGCCGAGCGCAAGTTCGCCGATGCGGACAAGCGCTCCGACGACGTGCTGCGCGACTACCACAGCGCGAGCGCGCGCGGGCGCCTCAACGCCTTCATCCGCGACAAGCTCGCGAGCGGCGACTACGCCAAGCACCTCGGGCTCATCGCCACCATCCGCAAGGACTTCGAGCAGCTCGCCCAGCTCATGGCCGACGCCGAGAGGGACGGCGCGTCGCGCCGGAAGTACATCGAGGCGCACGACGAGTACCGCCAGCGCCTGCAGGAAAAGCTCGACCGGGCGGTAAACGAGGGGACGCTTTCCGAGCAGGAGGCCGAGGAGTGGGGCAGGGACAGCGCGGTTCCCGAGCCCGGGCTTTTCACGCGCATCATCCTGTACATCGACGACCTGGACCGCTGTCCGCCGGAGAAGGTGGTCGACGTGCTGCAGGCGATCCACCTGCTGTTGTATTTCCCGCTGTTCGTGGTCGTGGTCGCGGTGGACGCGCGCTGGGTGTCGCGCTCGCTGCGCGAGCAATATCCGCAGCTGCTCGCGGAGAACATCATCGCGCCCTGGCGCACGCGCGCGTTCGGCCCGCGCGCCGGCAAGGACGAAGAAGAGCAGGGCGCAGGCGACGAAAACGAGACCGCCGGACACGATGCCGCTGCGGCGAAGCGCCGGCGGCCGGAGCTCGCAACCGCCGCCACTTCGCACGACTACCTGGAGAAGATCTTCCAGATCCCTTACTGGGTGCGGCCCATGGACGGTGACGCGAGCAGGAAGTACGTCAAGGGCATCGCTGCGCCGCAGGCGGCCCGCGGCGGCGCACCGGGCGAGCGCGTCGCGCCCGGGCGGGAGCAAGCCGCCTACGTCGCCAGGAGCATGGTGCTCACCCCCGAGGAGCTCGACTTCCTGGAGACGCTCGCGCCCTTCGTCGGCAGCACGCCGCGCCGCGGCCTGCGCTTCGTCAACGTCTACCGGCTGGTGAAGACCAGCCTCTCGGAGACGCTGCAGAGCGAGCTGCAGGAGCCGAGCAACCACCTGAGCTATCGCGGCCTGATCACCCAGCTCGCGATCGTGACCGGCGCGCCGCACATCGCATCGACCTACTTCCAGCTCCTCGAGAACGCGGCGAAGGGGGAGGAAGAGATCGACAGCCTCGGCGCGCTGTGCGCGCGGCTCACCCGCGAGCTCGCTCCGGTCGACGGCAGCCAGAGGACGGCGCTCCTGGGGGCCCTCGAGACGCTGCGCGCCGCGAACGAGGCGCACAGCTTCGACACCGGCCCGGACTTGCTGCGCGCGCTCGACCGCTTCGCGCCGATCGCGCGCCGCTACTCGTTCACCGCGCGGCCGCACTGAGCGGTTCAAGCGCTGAAAGGATTCGCGCTGCAGCATTGAGGTGCTAGGAGAGCGTCAGCTTCAACGGGCCGCGCTCCAATTCGACCGAGGCCAGGTCCTCGCGATTGAGCAGTTCCTTGACCAGCGCGGTCACCGGGCAACGGCTGGGATTCCAGGCGATGGGCTGCTTGTTCTTCTTGAAATTGCTGTAGGCCGCGGGGTTCAGGAACAGAAACAACAGCAGGTCCTCGTCGGATTCGAACGGGCCGTGCGCTGCCCGTATCCTGGGAAGCGCCGGCTCATCGAGGCCTTCCAGCGAGTCGATCAGCGGGGCGTCGCCGACCAGGATGTCGAGGACGTTCGGGTCGATCGGGTGGATGGGCTTGCCGAAGGAGCCGCGCGCATAGCGGCGCACGGCCTCGGGGACGGTGGCGTAGCGCTTTCCCTCGGTGACGTTCAGCACCGCCTGCACACCGACGAACTGCGAGAACGGCGTCGACATGTGCGGGTATCCCAGCTCGGCCCGCACGCGCGAGGCCTCTTCCAGCACCTCGGGCAGCCGGTGCTCGAGGCCGAGGTCCTGAAGCTGCTTGACCAGGTTCGAGATCATGCCGCCCGGGATCTGATGCCCCACGTAGCGCTGGTAGAAGGCCGGGTCGAAGCGGACTTCCTCGGGTATCTCGCGGCGCTCCTCGTGGGTGACCCAATAGAACCAGTCGTCGATCTGCTCGACCCGCTTCTCGTCGACGTCGATGTCTCTGCCTTCTTCGCGCGCCATGCGGACGATATCGAGCGTCGACGGGATGGAGGTGCCGTAAGCCAATGGCCTGGCGGCAGTCCAGATCACGTCCACGCCTGCGCGGATCGCCTCCCGGCAACCCTCTTTCGTCAGCCCGGTGATGGTGTGGCTGTGAAAGTGAAGCTCCAGGTCGCCGATCGCCTGGCGAATGGCCGTCAAGGCGCTGCGCACGCGCTCCGGAAACATCACCCCCGCGGAGTCCGACAGGATCAGGGCATCGACCCCGTGGCTGCGAAACTCCATGGCCTTGCCGGCGAGGTAGGCGTCCGTGTGCGCCGGGCTGTCGTTATAGCCGACCAGGCCCTTCACTTTGAAGCCGAGCCTCTTGCCCTCCCTGATCAGCCAATCCATGTTGCGCAGATCGTTCAGCCCGTCGAACACCTTGAAGCTGTCGACGCCGTTACGCAGCAGCGTCTTCAGATAAAGCGTCTGCACGTCGTAAGGCTGGCTCTGCCAGCCCCACAGGTTCCGCGCGCGCACCAGGGCATCCAGCGGTGTTTTCGGCATGTGCCGGCGCAGCAGGCGGATGCGCTCCCAAGGATCTTCGAAGAGGTACATCGCCGTGGTCTCGAACGACACGCCCGCCATCACGCAGATGGTGTCGAAGCCGGCTTCGTCCATCACGGGCGCGATGGGAAGCATGGACTTCGTCCGCATGCGAGTGGCCCACAGCGACTGCTGTCCGTTGCGCAGCGTCTCGTCCAGGAGGCGCAGTTTTCTCAATTTGATCCTTCGATGATCATCAGCGTCTGATCGCTCTCCACGAATTCTTCGTTCTCGACCAGGATGGCGCGAAGGGTCCCGTCGCAAGGCGCGAGGACCGGCGTGAAGAGCTTCATGACCTCGACGACCCCGAGCTGCTCGCCCTTGCGGACGGCGCGCTCGACCTCGACGAACGGCGCGGCGCCGGGCGCGGGCGCCCGGTAGAACGTGCCCGCCATGGGCGGCTTGACGTCGATCCTGTTCGGAAACTCGAGCGCCGGGCGCTGAGGCATCGGCTCGATTTCCTGCTCCCGCGCCACAGGAGTCGTTGCGGGCTGCGCGGGCCGCGCGACTGCGCGGCGCCTCACCTTCAGCCTGGTGCCCTCGAGCTCGAGCTCGAAATCCAGGGACGGTGCCGAATCGATGAGCCGCAGGATGTTCACGACATCCTGGAAGGTCAAATCCGCCGGGTCGCGCGAGCCCATCAGGCGAAGAAGCCCGGCTCGGCCATCACCGTCTCCACCCAGCGGGTGTTGACCCTGCCGGATATGTATTCCGGGCGCGCCAGCAACTTCCGGAGGAACGGTACCGTGGTCTCGACGCCCTCGATGTGGAATTCGCCGAGTGCCCGCTGCATGCGTTCCACGGCCTGCGCTCGATCCGATCCGACCACGATCAGCTTCGCCAGCAGCGAGTCGTAGAACGGCGGCACGACGTATCCGGGATAGCAGTGCGTGTCGACGCGCACGTATTGGTGTTCGGGCTGTCGCCATGCCGAGATGCGGCCGGGCGACGGCCGGAAATCCTTGTGCGCGGCCTCGGCGTTGATCCGGCACTCGATCGCGTGACCGCTGAATCGCACCTGCGCCTGGTCGAGCCGCAGCGGCTCGCCCGCCGCCACCCGGAGCTGCTCCTGCACCAGGTCGATGCCGGTGAGTGCCTCGGTGACCGGATGCTCGACCTGGATGCGCGTGTTCACTTCGAGGAAGAAAAACTCCTCGCGGTCCTGGTCGACGATGAACTCCACGGTGCCGGCGTTCTCGTAGCCCACGCCGACGGCGAGGTCCACCGCGGCCTGGCGAATGCGGCCGCGCAGGCGCTCCGCTACCAGTGCCGCCGGCCCCTCTTCGACGATCTTCTGGTGCCGCCGCTGCAGCGTGCAATCGCGCTCGCCCAGGTGCAGCGCTTTGCCGAAGCGGTCGCCAAGGATCTGGACCTCGACGTGCCGCGCGTTGGCAATCAGGCGCTCGACGTAGAGCGTGCCGTCGCCGAACGCCGCACGCGCCTCGGCGGTCGCAGTCTCGAACGCCGCGCGCAATTGACGCGGCTCGCGCACGATCTGCATGCCTCGGCCGCCGCCGCCGGCCGCCGCCTTGAGCAGGATGGGCAGGCCGATATCGTCGGCGACTGCCGCCGCCCGCTCGTAATCCGCGACGTCGGCAGACCCTGGAACGACCGGCACGCCGGCTCGGGCCGCCAGCGCGCGCGCTTGAATCTTGTTGCCCATCTCGCGGAGGGTCTGCGGCTTGGGCCCGATAAACGTCACGCCCTTCTGCGCACACGCATCGGCCAGCGCGGCATTCTCGGCAAGGAATCCGTAGCCCGGATGCACGGCATCGCAGCCGCTGCCTGCCGCGGCGATGACCACGGCGCCCACGTTCAGATAGCTCGCCGCGGAGCGGGCGGGCCCGATGCACACGCTGCGGTCGGCCAGGCGTGCCGCAAGACTGTCTCGATCGGCCTCGGAAACCGCCACGACGGTCTCGACGCCCAATGCGCGGCAGGCGCGGATGATCCGCACGGCGATTTCGCCGCGATTCGCGACCAGCACGCGGTGCAGGCTCATCCCGCGCTAGACCAGGATCTCGCCGTCGCGGGACACGGTGTGCTTGTCGTCCACGACGATGGTGACCCGGTCGACGATGCCTTCCAGCCGCAACACGCTGTTCACCAATCCCCGGTCGGCGCCGTGCCCGATGCCGAAGTGCATGGCGCCATAGCGCTTTTTCTCGCTGCGCATGCAGCCGGTGTAGGGAAGGCAGCGGCGATTGGTGCCGATGGCGATCTCGCCGCCGACACGCCACGAGTTCTCGTCTCCGTAGCGCTCCAGGTAGCCGCGAACCTCGCGCGCCTCGTGGCCGCCGCTGATGTCGACCACGCGCCCCTTCTCGATCTGCAGGCGCACCGGCTGCTTCCACTGCCCGGGCGGGAAATGCGCGGTTTCGTCCCACACCACCACGCCGTTGGCGGTGTCGGGCAGCGGCTCGACGTGGACCTCGCCGAAGGGCCAGGTACCGCCGCCGAGCCGGCCGGTTTCCGGGTTGCGTTCGAAGGGCAACTCGCCCCAGCGGCGCGCCAGCGCGCCGGGCGGGTAGCCGGAGATGTCGGCGACCAGGTCGGTGCCCGAGCGCGAGGTGACGTGGATGCGCTTGCCGTTGTCGTAGACCGCGCCGACGCGCCGCTGAACGTCGCACATCTCCGCGACCTCGTCCGCGGTGGATGCGCCGCCGCCGTCGATCAGGATCTCCTGGTTCAGCTCCTCGAACAGCCACACGGGCGTCTTGCCCTTTCCGCTCCCCTCGGAGCGCAGCTGGCGCAGGCCGGGCGTGCCGCTGTTGAGCGCGGTGGTGGTCAGCGCAAGGATCACGTCCGCGCCTTTGGCTGCGCCGATGGCGAGCGGCGAGGGATCGGCGCAGTGATGGGTGCGCCGCGGGTAGAGGCACAGCAGGGTTTCGGCGCCGCGGCTGTTCAGCAGGCCCATCGTCGCCTGCCAGATGAGCGGATCCATCTGGTCGTCCGTGAGAATGACGAACTTGTCGCCCGCGCGCACGTTGCGCATCGGGTACTCGAGGCATTTCAGCAGCGAGATCAGCCTCGTGGTCGGCGTGCCGTAGCGCGAGATCTGTTCCATCTTTCTGGCTTCCTTAGGGGGTGGATTGCATGCAATACGGGCGTCAGGCGTCGATCTGAGCCAGGTCACGCGCCGCCCGATCGCGGCCTTCGCGAATGCGCGCGAGCAGAAGGCGTTTGTTGTCCCGGCTGCGATACGCGTGCTCGCGCATCAGATTCTCCGCGCGCGTGACCTCGCGCTTGACGATCGCCTGCAGCAAGTCTTCGTGGTCGGCTTGCGCGCGCAACAGGAACGCGGTCTCGATCACGGAGGGGATCTTCGGCAGCGTCAGCGCGGCGGGTCCGGACAAGGGCGTTTTGTTGTTTTGCTCCAACGCGGAAGTGAGCGCGCGATTGCTGGCCGCTTCGACCAGGATGCCGTGGAAGCGGCGGTTGATTTCGCTCCACGCGTGCCCGTCGACTCTCACTCCGGGATTGCCCATCGCCGGCTTGAGCAGCGCATGGCCCTGCGCCACGGCTTCGGTCAGGCTGCGCAGCACCTCGCCGGATGCGCCGCGCTCGGCGACGAGGCGAACCGCCATCCCTTCCAGGACCCCGCGAACCTCGACGGCATCGGCAATGTCGTCGACGGAATAGGCGCGCACGCGAAAGCCCCGCGAGGGCAGCCGCTCCAGCAGGCCTTCCTTTTCCAGCTCGCCCAAGGCAATGCGCAGGGGCGTGCGGGAAACGCCCAGCTGCGCCGCGAACTGCAGCTCGATCACGCGCTCGCCGGGCCGCAGCTCGCCGGCCACGATCATGTCGCGCAGCTGTGAAATCACCGAGCCGATCAGTCCTGCCATGCGCCAGTGTAAGGCCGATTGCATGCAACGCAAATAGGGACTACCATCGCCGGAACGACGTGCCCTCGGAGGATCCATCCCCAATGAAAAGGCTGCTTGCACTTCTCCTCGTCCTGTTCGCCTCGGCGGCGCTCGCACAGCCTTATCCCTCCAAGCCGGTGCGCTTCATCGTGCCCTTCCCGCCCGGCGGGACCGCCGATGTGCTGGCGCGGCATCTGGCGCAGCGCCTGTCCGAGCCCCTCGGCCAGCCGTTCATCGTCGACAACCGGCCCGGCGCGGCCGGCAACATCGCATCGGAGCTCGCGGCCAAGGCGGCGCCCGACGGCTATACGCTGTTCTTCGGCACCATCGGCACGCACGGCGGCATCAACGCCGCGCTCTATCCGAGGATGCCGTTCGACGCGTTCCGCGACTTCCAGCCGATCGGGCTCGCGCATCTCTTGCCGAACGTGGTGATCGTGCACCCGGACTTTCCGGCGAAGACGCTCGCCGAGCTGCTGGCGCTGATGCGCCAGAACCCGGACAAATACACCTTCGCTTCCTCGGGCAACGGCGGTATCTCGCACCTGAGCGGCGAGCTGATGAAGCAGATGGCCGGCGTGAAGATGGTGCACGTGCCGTACAAGGGCGGGGCCGCAGCCACCGCCGACATCATGGGCGGGCGCGTGACGCTGATGATCGAGACCGCGCCGAACGCGCTCGCGCACGCGCGCGCCGGGCGCCTGCGCGCGCTCGCC
>Ga0156283_1184_pt1 | contig 28464 bp, 28 predicted proteins | sample RifCSPlowO2_12_FD_107932 | JGI IMG/M metagenome (GOLD analysis project Ga0156283, IMG submission 107932) | Betaproteobacteria bacterium RIFCSPLOWO2_12_FULL_65_14 | reverse complement strand
GAAAAAGAACCGCGGTGTCGTCGAGCTGGCGCGTGCGCTCGAGCGCCTCGAGGATCATGCCGACGCCCTCGTCGACCGCCGCCATCATGCGCGCGCGCTGCCGGATCTCCTCCTGCGCGCCGGAATGGATCGCTTGCAGCAGTACCTGCGACTGCGCGCTCTGCTTCAGCTCGAACGCCTCGGCCCAGGCGGGCTTGGCCTTCACCACCTGCGCGTACGACAGCATGTTGGGCTTCTTCGGAAACACCGCGTCGCCGTAGAGGCCGCGATGCCGCTCGGCGGCGACGTAGCCGACCATGGAAAACGTGCCGTCGGCCGCCTGCTCGGCGTCGGGATGCACCGCCTTGTGCGCGAGGAACAGCGACCAGGGCTTGGCGTGCTTGCGCTCGACGAAGCGCACCGCCATGGCGTTCAGGAGGTCGGTGATGTAGCCGCTGTGCTGCGCGTAAGTGCCGTTCTCGTTCAGCCTCGGGTTCACGATGCGGCCGTGGCCGTCGAAGCTCACCCAGTGGTCGTAGCCCGGCCGCGGCCTGCCGTCGTTGCCCATGTGCCACTTGCCGAGGTGCGCCGTCTCGTAGCCCAGCCGCTGCAGCTCGAGGTGGTAGTTCGGCAGGCGATGGCTCATCGCGTCGCGCGCGACGTTGTCGATCACGCCGTGGCGGCTCGCGTACTGGCCGGTCATGATCGAGGCGCGGTTGGGCGAGCAGATCGGCGTGGTGTGAAAGGCGCGCTCGAACATGACGCCCTCGGCCGCGAGGCGGTCGATGTGCGGCGTCTTCATGTACGGATGCCCGCCCGCGCCGAACTCGTCGTAGCGCAGATCGTCGATGAGGATTACGAGAAGATTAGGTTTTTTCTTGCTCATGGACTGTCCTTTGCCGGCCCCCTGTGAAGGGGGCCGCGAGTGAAACGAGCGGGGGGTTGGTTTTCGAAAAAGCAACCCCCCGCTCGCGAAAAGCACGCTCGCTCCCCCCTTTACAGGGGGGCATGCTGCATTTCTCATAAGACTCTCAGGACTTTCTTCTCTGGATCGATCTCCACAAGCGCGCCGTGCGGCACCTGCGCGGTGATGTCGCCGTCGAAGCCGGCAAGCATCGCGATGTCGGCGAACGCGGCGCCCTGCGCGAGGATCGGGTTCACGCTGTTGAAGACCAGCGCGAGGGGCACGATGCCGCGCGAAGCCATCTCGCGCAGCATCCAGGCGCTCGCCACGCCGCCCTTGGCGGTGTCGAGCACCAGGATCTTGCCGGCGTAGGACTGGCCGGCGAGCTTGTGGGTCGGGCGCGAGAACGTTCCGGCGAGGCGGTCGAGGTCGTAGCGCGCGGAAAAGCCGTCGTGCGCGACCAGCGCCTCGCCGCGCACTGGCGCGCCGAGCGCGTGGCGGAAAAGCAGCTCCTTCACCATGCCCCCCTGTGAAGGGAGGAGCGAGCGGTTTTCGCGAGCGGGGGGTTTGCTTTTCGCGAAAACCAACCCCCCGTTCGCCTGCGGCTCACGCCCCCCTTGTCAGGGGGGCGGCAGAAACGCGCAGCGCTCATGAGAGCCGCCCTTTTTCCGCCGCCTCGACGCAGCGCTCCATCGAGGCGAGCACCGGCGCGTAGCCGTAGCCGCCGAGGATGTTGACCATCTTCGCGCTATTGGTGGCGAGGCGCTTCCAGCCGTTCGCCTCGGCGATCTCGCGCGCGTACGACTGGTAAAAGCACATGCCGGCGAGCACGTGGCCGCCGGCGGCTTCGATGCGCTGCGTGTACCCGAAGCGGTCGGCGTCGGGCTTCACCTGCGGGCTGGTCACGGCAAGCAGCGGCTTCACGAAGCGCCGCCCGTCGCACAGCTCGGCGAGCGCGCGCAGCTCGTAGAGGCTGAGCTGCGGCGCCGAGAAAACCACCACGTCGATCTCACCGTGCGTCGCATATTGAAGTTGCAAGGCTTTGACTTCGGATTCGCCCACGCGGTGCGCGACCTGCAGCTTGCCGGGGGCGGCCTCGGGCGTGATGCCCGCGAGGTGGAACATCGCCACCGAGCCGAAGCTCGCCATCGCGGCGCCGAAGTGCTTGAGCGCGTCGGAGCCCGGCTGGCTCTCCTCCAGCCCGTCGACGAACGGCACGGCCCAGTAGTTGCCCGCGAGCCGCCCGATCACGCCGCCGAGCGCGCCCCAATCGTTCAAGCTCTTGGGGGTGAACGCGGCTCTTATGCGCACGGTCGCTTCGCGATGCGAATCCAGGTGAAACCCGTAGCGCGGCGTGCGCCCGGTGAGGCCGGCGGCGAGCGCCGAGGGGCCGCCCTCGAAGTTCGAACGGGCGCCGCACACCGAATTCGCGTAGATCACCACGCCCGTGTCGCCGAACGCCACGCTCTCGCCGCGCGCCGGCGCCTGGATGGTCTGGTAGTTGATGCACGTGTCCGTCATGGCGACGCCGAGCCGCACGAAAGCGTCGATGGCGCGGCGCTCGAGCTCGAGCATCCAGTCCGCCTGCTTGAGCACTCCGGCTTTCGCGAAATCCGTGCCGCGCGGATCGGTGATGGTCGGCACGCGCACGCGTGCCCTTCCCTGGTCTTCGCCCGCGAGCGCTTCCAGCCAGGCGACGCCCGACTCGCCCAGGCTTTCGCTGTCGGCCATGACGTGCGCCTGGGTGATCTCGACGAAATCCGCGGCGCCGAAGAACTCGCCGACCTTGATCTGGTGCTCGAGCGCCATCTGCGGCGCGCGCCCGAGCTCGCCCGCGCGCATCGCGCGCTCGAGAGCGTTGAGCTTCATCGGCGCCATCTTAATGGACTATCCCAGGACCTCTCGGGCGGCGCGCTGGCCGCTCGCCAGCGCGCCCCCCACGGTGCCGGAGTCGTCGGCGCTGGTCGCCTCGCCGGCGAAGAACAGGGTGTCGGCGAGCGGCGCCGCCAGCGCTTCGCGCGCGCCTTCACCGTCCACGAGCACATAGCTGTAGGCACCGCGCGCAAAAGGATCGCTTTGCCAGTCCTGGACCAGGACATGGTCCGGGGTTTCGCATTTTCCGAAGATGGTCCTCAGGCTTTTCAGAATGGCCGCCGGAACGTCCCGCGCCGCTCTAACCCGCTCGGCCTTCGGGCCGCCGGCCCAGGCGATGAGCAAGGGCGCCCGCGCCGGCAAGGGCGTCCAGAACGTAGGGAACGGCGCCCTCGGCGCATGAAAGAAGGCCGCGCCGCGACTGCGCTCTTCCCAAAACGCGCTCGGGAAGCGCAACGCCGCCTTCACGACCGGACCGGAGGCAAGCCGCTTCAGCGCGTGCTGCTTTTCCAGATTGGGAGAGAAGCGCACGAAGCCGGACTGCAGCACGCCCAAAGGGAGCGTGATGACGGCCCGGCGCGCCGTGAAGCGGAAAGCGTCGCCCAGCACTTCGACGCGACCGCGCTTCCAGCGCACTGCGCGCACGACTGCCTGCATCTTCAGCCGTGCGCCCCTCACGAGAATCTTTCTGGAAAGCCAGTCGAGCAACGGTCCATAGCCCTCGCGCAGCCGGGGCTGGGCGCCGCCCATTTGACCGCCGCCCCATTCTTCGGCGATGGCCCGTGCGCTGGCGCGTGCCGGGTCGGCGGCGTCGAAGCCCTGGACCATCAGCGTGGCAAAGGTTTTCGCGATGGGCGGCAGCGGTCTGCGCGCGATGAAGTCGCGAAAGGAGAGGTCGCGGTCCTTCAGAGCCGACCTGTCCTTCATGGCGCGCTGCGCCTGCGCGAAAGCGTCGACCGGACGCAGGCGCCTGCCGGCGACGTAGCGCTGCCCGTTTCCCGAGGCCACGGCTTTCATTCCCGATTTCTCGAGAAAACCGTAGGTCACCGCCGCCTCACCATGAACGAACTCCGCGCCGAGCTCGATCGGGAGATCGAGACCCGGCACCGCGCGCGTCCATACCCGGCCGCCGACCCGCTCGCGCGCCTCCAGGACGAGCACCGAGCGTCCGGCGTGCGTCAGCGTATCGGCGGCAGCTAGTCCGGACGCACCAGCGCCGATCACCAGGACGTCGAAAGCGCGTTCTGCCAAGTCCCGCTATCCTATCCGCCGCTATGGGCAGAGGGCTGCTGATTTCCGGTTTCGCCGCGCTGGCGCTCGCGGGCTGCGCAAGCGCCCCGCCGGTCGAGCGCGTGCAAGCGGGCGCCGACGCGGCGCACCGCGCGGCGGAGCAGGCGGCAAAGATGGTGGGAAGGCCGTACCGCTACGGCGGTGCCAGCCCGGCGGCCGGCTTCGATTGCAGCGGGCTCATCTATTTCAGTTTCCGGCAAGTCGGGATCCGGCTTCCGCGCAGCACCGACGACCAGCTTCGAGCGTCCGCGCCGGTGTCGCGGTCGGAGCTGCGGCACGGCGACCTCCTGTTTTTCGATCAGGAAGGCAAGAAAAACTCGCACGTCGGCATTTACCTCGGCGGCGGCAAGTTCGTGCATGCGCCCTCTTCCGGCAAGCATGTGCGTACCGATCATCTGGAATCGCCGTACTGGCGCCGTCATCTGTCGGAAACGCGGCGCTTCTGACGCCGCTTCTTACGAGCTAGCCAGGGCACCGCGCATTTCGAGGGCCGGCTGCGCGACGGCCGCCGACGACAGCGCGAGCAGGGCCGCGAAAAGGATTCTCATCGAGGAATTCTAGCCCCCTAAATTCGGCGATAATCCGCCCCTCTTGAAGTCTGAGGGCTCAGCCCCAAATCGCGCAACCATGATCCAGATCGACAACCTCGTGAAGGCCTTCGGGGCCAAACGGGCGGTCGACGGCGTGTCCTTTGCCGTCGAGCGCGGCGAGGTGCTCGGCTTTCTCGGCCCGAACGGGGCGGGCAAGTCGACCACCATGCGCATGATCACCGGCTTCATGCCGCCCACCTCCGGGCGCGTGAAGGTCGGCGGGCACGACGTGGTCGAGTCGCCGCTCGCCGTGAAGCGGCTCATCGGCTATCTGCCGGAAAACGCCGCCGCGTATCCCGACATGACGGTGCGGGGGTTTCTCAACTTCGCCGCCGAATTGCGCGGCCTCGAAGGCGCGGCGCGCAAGAAGGCCGTCAACCGCGTGGTCGAGTTGTGCTTCCTCGACTCGGTGCTGCGCCAGTCGATCGACACGCTGTCGAAGGGCTACAAGCACCGCACCTGCCTCGCCCAGGCGCTGATCCACGATCCCGACGTGCTCGTCATGGACGAGCCGACCGACGGCCTCGATCCCAACCAGAAGCACGAGGTGCGCAACCTGATCCGCGAGCTCGGCCGCAACAAGGCGATCGTGTTCTCCACCCACATCCTCGAGGAGGTGGACGCGGCCTGCACCCGCGCGATCATCATCGACCGCGGCCGCATCGTGGCGAACGGCACGCCGGAGGAGCTGCGCGGCATGTCCGAGCTCGCCGGCGCGGTGACGCTGGCGGCGCGCGGCGCGACCGAGGAGCGGCTTTCCCAGCTGGGCCGGGTGGAAAAGCTCAACGGCGCTTTCCGCATCTATCCGCGCGACAAGTCGAAAGCGTCGGAGTTGGCGCAGGCCGTGATCGACCTCGTCAACTACTACGGATGGAAGGTGGAAGGCATGTACAGCGAGCGCGGCGAGCTCGACGAGGTGTTCCGCCGCATCACGCTGCCCGACACGGTCAAAAAATGAGAGTTATCCGCACTATCGTGAAGCGCGAGCTGGCGAGCTACTTCAACTCGCCGGTCGCCTATGTGTTCCTGGTGATCTTCCTGCTGATGACCGGGTTCTTCACCTTCACCGCCGGCAACTTCTTCGAGCGCGGCGAAGCGAGCCTCGCCGCGTTCTTCGGCTGGCACCCGTGGCTCTACCTCGTCCTGGTGCCCGCGGTCGGCATGCGCGTATGGGCCGAGGAGCGGCGCTCGGGAACGCTCGAGCTGCTGCTCACCATGCCGGTGGCCACCTGGCAGGCGATCGTCGCCAAGTTCCTCGCCTCGTGGATCTTCCTCGCCGTGGCGCTGGCGCTCACCTTCCCGGCGATCCTGACGGTGAACATCCTCGGCGACCCGGACAACGGCGTGATCGCGGCCGGCTACCTCGGCAGCCTGTTTCTCGCCGGCGCCTATCTCGCGATCACCTGCATGACCTCGGCGATGACGCGCAACCAGGTGGTGGCGTTCATCGTATCCGTGGTCTTGTGCCTGTTCCTGATCCTCGCCGGCTTCAACCCGGTGACCGACCTGATGGTGCGCTGGGCGAGCCCGGCGGTGGTGGACACGGTCGCCGCGTTCTCCGTGGTGACGCACTACGACGGCTTCCAGCGCGGCGTCATCGACCTGCGCGACCTGCTGTTCTTCCTTTCGGTCATCGGGTTCGCGCTGTTCGCGACCGGCGTCATCATTCGCGGCCATCGCGCGGGCTAGCCATGAAAAAGTACGAGCACATCGTTTATTCCGCCGTGGGCCTCGCCGCGCTGCTGCTGGTCCTCGTCGCGGTGAACTTCCTGGTGTCGCGCGTTCCGGCGCGCGTCGACCTTACCGAGGGCGACATCTACACGCTCTCCGAAGGCACGCGCAAGATCCTGCGCGGGCTCTCCTCGCCGGTGAAGGTCAAGCTGTACATCTCGCGCGGCGAGAGCGTGCCGGTGCAGCTGCGCAGCTTTGCCCAGCGCGTCGAGGACCTGGTGCACGAGTTCAAGCAGGCGGCCGGCTCCAACCTGGTGGTCGAGCGCTACAACCCGAAGCCCGACTCCGAAGAAGAGGATGCGGCGCAGCTCGACGGCATCGAGCCGCAGCAGCTCTTCAGCGGGGAGCAGTTCTACCTGGGCGTCGCGGTGAGCCAGCTCGATCGGAAGCAGGCGATCCCCGCCATCCCGCCGCAGCGCGAGCAGCTGCTCGAGTACGACCTGGTCCGCGCGATCGCCCGTGTCGGCAACCCCGCGCGGCCGAAGATCGGCCTGATGTCCGGGCTGCCGGTGCTGGGCGAGAAATTCAACCCCTTCACCCGGCAAAGCTCCGAGCCGTGGGTGCTCGCCAACGAGCTCAAGCGCGACTTCGAGGTCAAGGAAATCCCGATGAGCGCGAAGGAGATCGACAAGGACGTGAACGTCCTGCTCCTCATCCATCCGCGCGACATCCAGCCGCTGACCGAGTACGCGCTCGACCAGTTCGTGCTGCGCGGCGGCAAGCTCATCGCGTTCGTCGACCCTTACGCCTACTTCGACCAGACGCCCACCATGCCCGGCGTGCCGCCGCAGCCCTCGAGCTCGACGCTGCCGACGCTCTTCAAGGCCTGGGGCGTCGCCATGAACCCCGAGAAAGTCATCTCGGACGTGGTGTTCGCCTCCGGCGGCGGGCAGCGCTATACGCCCACGGTGCTGTCGCTCAACCGCACGGCGTTCAACCGCGACGACATCGTCACCAGCCAGATCGAGACGCTGCTGTACGCGTTCGGCGGCGCTTTCGAAGTCAAGAATTCCGAGTTGAAGCCGACGGAGCTCATCAAGAGCTCGCCCAACTCGATGCTCGTCGACAACGCCAACGCCACCAAGTCGGGCGACGAGGCGACCAAGAGCTTCAAGCCCTCCAACAACGCGATGCCGCTCGCGCTGCGCCTCAACGGCCGGTTCAAGACCGCGTTCCCGGAAGGCGTCAAGGAAGGCGACAAGCCGGTGCCCAACACGCCGCAGCTGCGCGAAGCGACCGCGGACAACTCGGTGATCCTGGTCGCCGACGTCGACATGCTGGCCGACGGCGCGGCGGTCGACGTGCAGGAAATCTTCGGCCGGAAGGTCATCGTGCCCTCGAACGGCAACCTGGCGATGGCGATCGGCATGGTCGAGCAGTTCGCCGCCGGCGACGACCTCATGTCGCTGCGCAGCCGCACGGCCGCTTTCCGGCCGCTCACGGTGGTGCGCGAGCTCGAGGCGGAGGCGCAGAAGCAGTACTTCGGCCAGATCCAGGCGCTGGAGGAGGAGGTGCAGAAAACCACCGCCAAGCTCCAGGAGCTGCAGAAAGCGCAAGGCGCCGGCAAGTCGGGGCAGATCCTTACCCCCGAGCAGCAGGCCGAGATCGAGCGCTTCCGGAAAACGGTCGCCGAAAGCCGCCTCGCGCTCAAGGAAGTGCGCAAGAACCTGCGCCAGGACGCCGAGAGCCTGGTGTTCCTGACCAAGGTGGTGAACATCGCGCTCATGCCGCTGCTCGTGGCGCTCGCCGGATTGCTGGTCGCGCTGGTAAGACGCAGAAGGGTCGCATGAGCGCGCGCCTGACCCTGGTCCTCGTCGTGCTGCTGGCCGTCCTCGGGGGCGGCGCGCTGCTTTACTACCAGCAGGAGCGCGCGCGCCGGCCCGAGAACATCGCCACGCTGGGCCAGAATGTCTTCAAGGACCTGAAGGCGTCCGACATTGCCGCGATCCGGATCGTCGAGCCGAAGGCCACGCTCACCGTGCAGCGCAAGGAGGAGCGCTGGGTGATTGCCGAGCGCGACGGCTTCCCGGCCGACATCGGCAGGGTGCGCGAGTTCGTGTTTCAGGCGCTCGCGCTCAAGGTCGGCCAAAGCGAGCCGATCGGCGACAAGGACCGCGCGCGGCTGAATCTGGACGAGAGCGCAACGCAGGTGGAGTTCGCCGCCGCCGACGGCAAGACGCTCGCGAAGCTCATCGTCGGCAAGAAATACTTCAAGCGCGAAGTGGAGAACCCGGAGAAGGCGCGCGCCGACGGCCGCTTCGTGGCGTTGCCCGGCGACGCGAAAACGGTCTACATCGTTTCCGATCCGCTGACGCAGGCGACCGCGAAGAGCTCGGAGTGGATCGACCGCGCGAGCTTCCAGGTCGAGAAAGTGAAGACCCTGGAGCTGCGCATGCCCGACGGCGGCGGCTGGCGCATCGAGCGCGAGGCGGACAATTCAGACTGGCGTCTCGCGGACGCGAAGCCGGGCGAGAAGCTCGATACCTCGAGCGCGAACGCCGCCTCGTATTCCCTCAGCCTCCTCGAGCTTGCCGACGTGGCGCCGAAAGACGCCAAGGACACCGGGCTCGACAACCCGGTGGCGATCGAGGCGACGACCCTCGACGGCCTCGCCTACTCCGTCAAGGTCGGAAAGCTGCAGGGCGAAGACCATTACGTCCGCTTTTCGTCCTCCGGAACGCTCGCCAAGAACGACAAGGACGCCGAGCGGCTGAAGAAGCTGGAGGAACGGCTGCCGCGCGAGAAGCTCTTGTCGCAGCACGTGCTCCTCATCCCGAAGAGCAAGCTCGAGGACACCCTCAGGAAGCGCGCCGACCTGCTCGAAAAGAAGGACGACGCGAAGAAGTGAGGCTCTGCTGGCTGCTCCAGGCGGACCACGGCGCGCATGGTCCGCCCGGTGGATTGCGCAACCGCTCCTGCCGTAGTTTGAAGCCTGCGAAATCCGTAGGGGGTATCGCATGGCACGCATGCAATTGGCGGCGGTCGCCGCCGCGCTCGCCTTCAGCACGCCGGGGCTCGCGTTCGATCCGAACGACATCGGGCCGTCGACGGTTTTCTACGTCAGCATCCCGCTGGGCTGGGACCTCGAGCGCAGGGACCGCGAGCTCACCTTCGGGCTGCAGCTGCAGGGGCGGCGCGAATACCAGGCCGTAAGAATCGACAGCAAGATACTGAATTTCCTGCCGGCCGGCGGCCTGGAGGCGAAGTGGCTCATCGCCGGGATAGTGGCCGCTGGGGCGGCGATGGCGCTCGGCGGCAAGGACAAGTCCACGACCCGGGCGCTGCAGGCCCAGCAGACCCAGCATCAGCAGCAGCAACAGCAGCAACAGCAGCAACAGCAGCAACAGCAGCCGCAGCCCTGCCCGCCCGCGCCGGCCTGCCAGTAAACTGGCTGGGTGGCGTTCGATGCGCATGTTCCCGAGATCGCGGGGGTCATCCAGCTCGCCGTTGCGCCGGTCTTCCTGCTGACCGCCGTGGGCACCGTGATCGCCGCGCTCAACGTCCGGCTCGGGCGGGCGGTGGACCGGCGGCGCGTCCTCGAGCAGAAGCTGCCCTCGATGCCGGGGCAGGAGACCCAGTCCGCGCGCGAGGAACTGGAAACCATCGCACGGCGAATCCGCTACGTCTACCTCGCGATCCTTTGCGCGGTCATCTCGGCGCTTTTCATCTGCCTGCTGATTGCCGGCGCCTTTGTCGGCGCCTTCGTGCGCACCGATCTCTCGTACACGATCGGCGCGATGTTTGTCTTTGCCATGCTCGCCCTTACCGCCTGCCTGCTGCTATTCCTGCGGGAGATCTTCCTCGCCGTCTCGACCCCCCGCCATGTGCCGCGGTAAGATAAATTTCGCAATTAGGAGGCAGGCCTGTGCTGAATTCCATTGAACGGATAAGGACCCTCGCGCTTGTCGGCCAGTCGGGATCGGGGAAGACCACCCTGGCCGAGGCGCTGCTCGCAGCCGCGGGAGCGATCCCGGCGGCGGGCAGCGTCGAGCGCGGCACCACCGTGTGCGACTACGCCCCGCTCGAGAAGCAGCTGCAGCACTCGCTGAAGCTGGCGGTTGCCAGCTTCGATTCAAAAGACACGAGAATCCACCTGCTGGACACGCCGGGCTACCCGGATTTCCTCGGCCACGCCCTGCCCGCGCTTGCGGCCGTCGAGACCGCCGCGATCGTCATCAACGCGCAGAACGGCGTCGAGATGATGACCGGGCGCTTCATGCAGTGGGCGGCGAAGCGCGAGCTCGATCGCCTCATCGTCGTCAACAAGATCGATGCCGACAACGTCGATCTCGAGGGCCTGCTGGAACGCATCCAGCAGACCTTCGGCAAGGAGTGCCTGCCGCTCAACCTGCCCGCGGCCAACCGCACCAAGGTGTCCGACTGCTTCTTCACGCCTTCGGGCGAAGCCGACTTCTCGTCCGTGGACGATGCGCACCGCCGCCTCGTCGACCAGGTGGTCGAGGTCGACGAGAAGCTGATGGAAACCTATCTCGAGAAAGGCGAGGTGACGCCCGACGAGCTGCACGGGCCGCTCGAGCGCGCGCTGCGCGAAGGGCATCTCGTCCCGGTGGTGTTCACCTCCGCGAAGACCGGCGCCGGCATCGCCGAGCTGATCGAGGTGATCGCGAGGTTGCTGCCCAATCCGACGGAGGGCAACCCGCCCGTGTATGTGAAAACCGCCGCGGGGGGCGGCGCGGAAGAGCTGCGCGCCGAGCCCGATCCGAAGAAACACGCGCTCGCGCACGTCTTCAAGGTCGAGATCGATCCCTATATCGGGCGCCTTGCGGTGTTCCGCGTGCACCAGGGCCGGCTCACGCCCGGCGGCCAGCTCTTCGTCGGCGAAAGCAGGAAGCCGATCAAGGCGGGCCATCTATACATGCTGCGCGGAAAGACGCAGACCGACGTGACCGAGGCGCTGCCGGGCGACATCTGCGCCATCGCCAAGATCGAGGAAATCCAGTTCGACCAGGTGCTGCACGACGCCCCCGAGGACGCGCACGTGCACGCGCGGCCGCTCGAGCTGCCGACTTCGGTATTCGGCCTCGCCGTGCAACCGAAGAAGCGCGGCGACGAGCAGAAGGTGTCCGACGTGCTGCACAAGATCGCCGCCGAGGATCCCTGCTTCCGCATAGAGCACAACGCCCAGGCGAACGAAACGGTGATGCGCGGCCTGGGCGAGATGCATTTGAGGACCGTGCTCGAGAAGATGTCGAGCCAGTACAAGCTCGACTTCGACACGCGCCCGCCGTCGATCCCGTTCCGGGAGACGATCGGCGCCAAGGCCGAGGGGCACAACCGCCACAAGAAGCAGACGGGCGGCGCCGGCCAGTTCGGCGAGGTATTCCTCAAGGTGGAGCCGCTGCCGCGCGGCAAGGGCTTCGAGTTCGTCGACAGCGTCAAGGGCGGCGCCATTCCCAACCAGTTCATTCCGTCGGTCGAAAAGGGCGTGCGCAGCGTGCTCGAGAGCGGCTTCGTCGCCGGCTACCCGATCCAGGACGTGCGCGTGATCGTCTACGACGGCAAGAGCCACCCGGTCGACTCCAAGGACGTCGCCTTCATGTCGGCCGGGCGCAAGGCCTTCCTCGACGCGCTCGGCAAGGCACGGCCGATCGTCCTTGAGCCGATCGTCAACGTCGAGATCATGGCGCCCGAAACCAAGATGGGCGACATCGCGGGCGAGCTCTCAGGCCATCGCGGCCAGATCAAGGGCTCGGACACGCCTCGGCCCGGCACGGTGCAGATCACGGCGCAGGCGCCGCTTTCGGAGCTCGAGCATTTTCCGGCGCGGCTGAAATCGCTCACCGCCGGCCACGGCTCCTACAGCTTCGAGTTCAGCCACTACGAGCCGGCGCCGCCGCAGCTGCAGCAAAAGCTCGTGGCCGCCCACAAGCCCGCGGAGGAACAGGAGTAGAAGCGCGGACTGGCAACCGAGCCAACGCTTACCCGATGCCGCTGTGAAGGAGCTCGACGGCTCGTTCGCGCGGCTGCGGCTGCCGCTCGCCAAGGTCGAGCGCCTCGCCAACGGCACGCGCTGGGCCGAGGGCCCGGTGTGGTTCGGCGATGCGCGTTGCCTGCTATGGAGCGACGTCCCAGACAACCGCGTGCTGCGCTGGGACGAGGAAACCGGCGCGGTGAGCGATTGGCGCAAGCCGTCGGGCTACGCCAACGGCAACACGCGCGACCGCCAGGGGCGGCTCGTCACCTGCGAGCACGGCGGCCGGCGCGTGTCGCGAACGGAGCCCGACGGCCGCGTCGTGACGCTTGCGGATTCCTTCGAAAAGAAGAAGCTCAATTCGCCGAACGACGTGGTGTGCAAGTCCGACGGCTCCATCTGGTTCACCGACCCGAGCTTCGGCATCCTGGGCTGGTACGAGGGTTCGAAAGCCGAGCCCGAGCTGCCGACCAACGTGTACCGCTGGGACGGCAATCTCGGCGTCGTGGCCGAAGGGATCAACCAGCCGAACGGGCTCGCGTTCTCGCCCGACGAATCGATCCTCTACATCGTCGAGTCGCGCTCGGTGCCGCGCAAGATCCTCGCCTACGACGTGGTCGGCGGCAAGAGGCTCGCCAACCGGCGCGTGCTGATCGACGCCGGACCGGGCACGCCGGACGGATTTCGCGTCGACATGGGGGGCAATCTCTGGTGCGGCTGGGGCATGGGCGCCGAGGGACTCGACGGCGTGCACGTGTTCAACCCCGACGGCAAGCTGATCGGCCGCATCGACCTGCCCGAGCGCTGCGCCAACCTGTGCTTCGGCGGGGTGCATCGCAATCGCCTGTTCATGGCGGCGAGCACCTCGCTCTACGCGCTCTACGTCAACGTGCAGGGCGTCGCGTACTTCTAGTCGAGCTTTGCTCCGGTCGCGCGGATCACCGGTCCCCAGCGCTCGGTCTCGCGCTTGATGAGCGCCGCGAACTGCTCGGGCGTGCCGCCGGCAGGCTCGATGTTCTGATTCCTGAGCAGCGTCTTGATGTCCGGGAGCTCCAGCGCCTCGTTGATCTCGCGGTTCATGCGCACAATGATGTCGCGCGGCGTGCCGGCGGGCGCCAGGATGCCGTTCCAGCCGTAGGAGTCGAAGCCCGGGAAGCCCTGCTCCGCCACCGTCGGGATGTCGGGCATCAGGGAGAAACGCCTCTCGCTCGACATCGCGATCAGCTTGGCGCGGCCCGCGCGCACGTGCGGCATGATGGTGGCAATCGGCGCGAAGTGCGCCTGCACTTCGCCGGTCGCTACCGCCGTCGCCGCGGCCGGGCCTCCGGCGTAGGGGATATGCACCATGAAGATCTTCGCCCGGCTCTTGAGCAGCTCCATCGTGATGTGCGTGCCGCTGCCGTTGCCCAGCGACGAGTAATTGAGCTTGCCTGGGCTGGCGCGCGCCATGTCGAGCAGTTCCTTCAACCCGTTCACACCGAGACTTGCGGGCACGGCGAGGACGAACGGCTGCCCGCCCATCTGGATCACCGCCGCGAGGTCCTTCTGCGGATCGTAGGGCAGCTTGCTGTAGAGATAAGGCCCGTAGGCGAGCGGGCCGTTGAACGACATCACGTACGTATAGCCGTCGGGCGCGGCCTTCGCGGCGGCATCGGTCGCCACCGTTCCGCCCGCGGCCGGGCGGTTCTCGATCACGATCGCCTGCCCGAGGCGGTCCTTCAGCTTCTCGCCGACCGCGCGCACCGGGATGTCGAGCGAGGAACCCGGCGCCCCGGCCACGATGATGCGGACCGGCTTCGTCGGCCACGCCTGCCCCCAGGCCACGCCCGGCAGCAGGACAAGGATCAGGTACAGCGCAAGTGTCGCTCTTTGCATGTTTTCAGCACCTCGTCCGCATCACGCTTCCACCAATCCAGCTCCGAGAAGATTTCCACCTCGTCGAACCCCGTATAACCCGCGCCTTCGACCCAGCCGCGGATCTTCGGCAGGTCGATCACGCCGTCGCCCATCATGCCGCGGTCGTTGAGCAGGTCGCGCGTCGGCACCAGCCAATCGCAGAGGTGATAGGCGAGGATGCGCTTCTTTCCCGCGCGCTTTACCTGCTGCTCGAGCTTGGGGTCCCACCACACGTGGTACACGTCGACCGCCACGCCGATGCCTTCGCCGAGCGCATCGCAGATGTCCAGCGCCTGCTCGAGCGTATTGATGCACGCGCGCTCGGCGGCCTGCATCGGATGCAGCGGCTCGATCGCGAGCGGCACGCCCGCCTTGCGCGCTTCGGGCAGGATCTCGGCGATGGCGTCGTGGATTTTTTCTCTTGCAAGAGAAATATCCTTTGATGCTGGCAGCAGGCCGCCCACGACGAGAACGAGGCATTGCGCGCCGAGGGTCGCCGCCTCCTCGATGGCGCGCAGGTTGTCGTCGCGCCAGTTTTCCGCGGTGAAGAAGCCGCCGCGGCACAAGCCGGTCACCGTGAGGCCGTTGTCACGGATCGATTGCGCCGCTTGTTTCAGCCCCATGGCGGCGACCTGGTCGCGCCAAGGCGAGATGCCGCGGATCTCGTGGCGCGCGCAGCCGTCGATCGCCTGCGCGAGCGTCCACTGCTTCTTGACGGTCGCCGTGTTGAGCGAGAGCTTCAATTGCATCCGTGCACGGCGAGGAGCTGCTTCATGCGCGCGCAGGCGAGCGGCGGGTCCGACAGCAGGCCGGCGCCGTCGGCGAGCCGGAAGAGCTCGGCGAGGTGCAGGATGTTGCGCGCCGATTGCTGGCCGCCGACCATCACGAAGTGCTCCTGGTGCCCGTTCAGCCAGGCCATGAACACGACGCCGGTCTTGTAGAAGCGCGTCGGCGCGCAGAAGACGTGGCGCGACAGCGGCACCGTCGGCGCCAGCGCCTCGTGATAGGCAGCCTTGTCGTTCGAGGCGAGCGCCGATAGCGCATGCGAGGCCGCGGGCGCGATCGCATCGAAGATGCCGAGCAGCGCGTCGGAATAGCCCTGGGCGTCGCCCTCGATCAGCTCGGCGAAGTTGAAGTCGTCGCCGGTATACATGCGCACGCCCTTCGGCAGCTTGCGGCGCATGGCGATTTCCTTGTCCTTGTCCAGCAGGGAAATCTTGATGCCGTCGACCTTGTTCTGGTTTTTTTCGAGAACTGCCAAACACACTCGCATTGCCGCGTAATGCTCGCGCTGGCCCCAGTAGCCCTCGAGCGCCGGGTCGAACATCTCGCCGAGCCAGTGGATGATCACCGGCTCGCGCACCTGCGAGAGGATGCGGTCGTAGACGCGCGCGTAGTCCTCGGGGGATTTCGCGCAGGCGCAAAGCGCGCGGCTCGCCATGAGGATGATGCGGCCGCCGAGCTTCTCGATCGCGGCGCACTGCTCCTCGTACGCGGCGATGACGCCGTCCAGGCTGGGGGCCGAGACGTGGTCCGTGCCGGCGCCCGACCACACCTCGGCACCCGGGACGCCCCTGGCCGCGGCAATCGACTTCTTGATGAGCTCGAGCGAATTCGCCCAGTCGAGCCCCATGCCGCGCTGCGCGGTGTCCATCGCTTCGGCCACGCCGAAGCCCCAGGCCCACAGATGCCGGCGGTACGCGATGGTCGCGTCCCAGTCGATCGCCGCGTCGAGCCAAGGGTCCTTCGCGGACATCGGGTCGGCCACCACGTGCGCCGCGGCGAGCGCTTTGCGGGTAAAGGGTTGAGAGGGCCTCTCGAAATGCCCGGGCTCCCGTACGGGATAATCCTCGAAGCCGCTTTCCCGGGGAAGCCGGAGGGTGAGCACCGTGTCGCGTTTCATGCTTTCAGCCTCGGCAGCTCGAGCCACTTCTTCTGCTTCCAGCTCTTGAGTCCCAGCTCCGCGAGCTGCACTCCCTTCGCGCCCTCGAGAAGATTCCAGCGGAAAGGCCCCTCGCCGGCGACGTGCCGCAGAAACAGCTCCCATTCCGCCTTGAACGCGTTGTCGTAGTCCTCGTCGGGAACCTCTTCCCAGCCGGCGAGGAAGTCGATGGGCTGCGGGATGTCGGGGTTCCACACCGGCTTGGGAGTCTTTTCATAACTTTGGATCAAACAACGTCGCAGACCGGCGACTGCGCTCCCATGGGTGCCGTCGACCTGCAGCGTGAGCAGGTCGTCGCGCCGCACGCGCACCGTCCACGAGGAATTGAAATGCGCGATGACCCCGCCGGCGAGCCGGAAGGTCGCATAGGCGGCGTCGTCGGCCGTGGCCTTGTACTTCCTGCCGTTCTCGTCCCAGCGATAGGGAATGTGCGTGGCGCCGAGGCAGCTCACCGCCTTCACCTCGCCGAAGAGGTTGTCCAGCACGTAGCGCCAGTGGCACAGCATGTCGAGGATGATGCCGCCGCCGTCCTGCTTGCGGTAGTTCCACGACGGGCGTTGCGCGGGCTGACGATCGCCCTCGAAAACCCAGTAGCCGAACTCGCCGCGCACCGAGAGGATGCGGCCGAAAAAGCCCTCGTCGCGCAGCTTCTTGAGCTTGAGCAGGCCGGGCAGCCAGAGCTTGTCCTGCACCACGCCGTGCTTCACCCGCGCCTTCTTCGCTGCCTTGTAAAGATCGACTGCCTCTTTGAGGGACGTCGCCACTGGTTTTTCACAGTAGATGTGCTTGCCCGCCGCGATCGCGCGCTTCAGGAGCCTCGGCCGCAGCTTGGTCGAGGCGGCGTCGAAGAAAATTTCGTCCTTTGACTTCAAAGCCGCATCCAGATCGGTCGTCCAGCGCTCCACGCCGTGCTTGCGCGCGAGATCTTCGACCTTGGCCGCGTTGCGGCCGACGAGAAGCGGGTCGGGCATCACGCGCGTGCCGTCCTTCAGCGCGACGCCGCCCTGCCTGCGGATCTCGAGGATCGAGCGCACGAGATGCTGGTTCGTTCCCATGCGGCCGGTCACGCCGTGCATGATGATGCCGATGCGCCTTTGCTTCATTTATCGGGTACTCCTCATCGAGCTCCAGTCGGGCAGGACCGCGGCTGCGTAGCCGGGGCAGGAGAGCGAGGCGATCTCCAGGTTGCCGCCGGTGATGCGCACGCGCACCGCGCCGTGGCTGCGCTCGTACAGATCGTCATGCGCCCTGAGGAATGCCGCCTGCTCCGCTTCGGGCAGCGCGGCCATGCCGTTCACGTAGTGGTGGCCGTTGCGCTCGACGTGCGTGAGCCCGAGAAGCGCGACGAGGGCGAGGTCCTGCTGCAGGGCGAGGCCCGCCTGGATGGTGAGGTCCTCGCCCGACATGAAATAGCGGTTGGCGCCCTCCTCCATGTTCCACAGCCTGCAGCGCGCCGCATTGAGCAGGGACCGGTAAATGCCCTTGCAGGTCTTCGACGACACGCCGCTGTAGCCCAGGCGCCGCGCGCGCGGGAACGCCTCGAGCGAATCATCGGACTCGTCGATGATCACCGGGATCTCCTCGGCCAGCGCGCTGATATCGCCCGCGAGCGCATGGCTGCGTTTGATCGGTTGCTCGATGAAGGCGATGCTCGACGCAAGGCGCTTCAATCGCGGCTCGGCGCGCATCTTCTTCCAAAGGGCAAGAATTCCGTCCACGTCGGCGTACTGCTCGTTGCCATCCAGCGTGGCCTGATACGGCTCATCGATGCGGTCGAGCACCGACGCGATCGCGGCCAGCCGCTCCAGGTCGGCGGCGAGATCGCCGCCGACCTTGAGCTTGAACCATCGATGGCCGTAGCGCTCGACGACCTGATCGAGCGACTCGGGCAGCCCGTCGCCCACGGGATGCTTTATGTCGGATGGGACGATGGCGTCGACCAGGCCCACGGTATGGCGCGCGGCGATCGTCCTGCGCGGCTTGAGGCCCGCCAGGAACTCCTCCATGTCGAAGGCCATGAGGTCGGCCTGCCAGCCCGGCGCGCTCAAGCCGGGAACGTTTTTCTGAATCGCCTGGAAAAACGAAACGCCGAGCGCGCGGCATAACGCGTCGAGCAGCGCGCGGTCGACCAGCGCCGGCCCATAGCAGGCGACCAGGCTGTTCAGCCCCTGGGCCGCCGCGATCGCGATCTGCGGCCCGTAGATGTCGATCGAGTGGCCGAATGCGGTGTTCTCGCCGCTCGCGAGATAGGCGTCGCGCGCGAGCGCCAGCGAGGCGCGCAGCTGGTCGAAGTTCTGCTCGTTGCTGAGGGCCGGGTCCTTGTCGAACCATTTCGGCGCGAGCAGCTCCGCCGCGCCGCCTTCGGCTTCCTCGCCGTTCTCCAGCCGGATGCGCGCGCGCACGAAAGCCTGCGGCGCCGCGGTGAGCGTGACCACGCCGAAGCGGAACGGCATGCGGAGCTTCACGTCTCTTTCGTAGATCTCGATGCTGCGGACCGAAAACTTCATACCTCGATCGCCTCCAGGATTCCGCGGATATAGCCGATGGCGCGGGCCGCGGCGCCCGGTCCGTCGGGAACGTAGTCGAAGGGCTCGACCGCCACGTCGCCGGCGTAGCGATGGCGCTTGAGCGCGGCAAACAGCGGCGCGAAGCGCTGCTCGCCCTGGCCGGGGCCGCGCCGGTTGCGATCGTTGACCTGCACGTGGGCGATCAGCCCTTTCGGCAGCCAGCGATCGGCCAGCGCGCCGAGCGGCTCCTTCTCCATGCGCCCCGCGGCGCTGCAGTCGAGCATGGTCTTGATCGAAGGGCTCCTTATTTCGTCGACCATCCGCGCCGCCTCTTCCAGCGTATTGATGAGCGGGGTCTGCTCCGACGACAGCGGCTCGATGCAGTAGACGACCCCGGCCTGCTGCGCGCGCTCGGCCACGGCGGCGAAGCACTCTCGCGCGCGCGCCATCGCCGCGGCGCGCGTATCGCCGGCCTCGAGGCGGCGCTGCTGCGGGGAGCCGTGCACCAGATAGCGCCCTCCCAGTTGGGAGCACAGGTCGATGAGGGCAAGCATGACGTCCACGGTACGGCGGCGAACCGCGTCATCCTTCGTGCTGATCGACAGGCACGAGGGCTTGACCAGCAGCCAGTGCAGCCCGGTGACCGCCACGCCGCAGTCCTGCGCGGCGCTGCGCGCGGCGGCGATCTGCGCCGTGCCCATGCGATGCGGCTCGTCGGACAGCGTATAGGGCGCGACCTCCAGCCCGTCGTAGCCGAGCTTGGCCGCGTATTCGCATTGCGCCGGGAACGGCATCGGCGCGATCACTTCGTTGCACAGAGCAATTCGCATCCTAGACCTCGCGCAAGATGATGCGCCGCACCGCGTGGAATTGCAGCAGCACGGTGGCGAGCACGATCGCGGCGAGCACCCCGGCGATCGGCCGCGAAAAGAACGGCGTGAGATCGCCGTCGGAAATCACCAGCCCGCGGCGCAGGCTCTTGTCGACGATGTCGCCGAGCACCACGCCGAGCACGAAGGGGGCGACCGGGAAGCCGTTGCGGCGCAGGAAAAAGCACAGCACGCCCACGCCGAGCATCACCCAGATGTCGAAAACGCGCGAGGCGATGGCGTAGGCGCCGACCGTGCAGAGCACGAACACGATCGGCATGATGATCGCGCGCGGCACACGCAGCACCCACATCAGCGGGCGCACCATCATCAGGCCGAAAACCAGGATGCACAGCGTGGCCATGAACGTGATCGCCACCACGTCGTAGGCGAACTGCGGCTGGTTCACCATCAGCATCGGCCCCGGCTGCACGCCGTGGATGATCATGGCGGCCATCAGGACCGCCGCCGGCGCCGAGCCCGGCACCGCCAGCGCGAGCGCGGGAATGATCGCGCCGGGGATCGCGGCGTTGTCGCCGGTTTCGGCGGCCATCATGCCCTCGATCGATCCCCGGCCGAACTGCTCGCGCTCGCGGGAGAAGCGCTTTGCGGCGGCATAGGAGACCCAGGCCCCCATGTCCTCGCCCACGCCGGGTAGGATCCCCATGAACACGCCGATCGCGCCGGAGCGCAGGATCGTCTTCCAGTATTTCAGCACGTCGGCAATGCGCGGCAGGATCGAATCCACCGCGTTGAGCGCCGCCTTTTTCGCCGGCTCCGAGAGCACCATCAGGATCTCGGCGAAACCGAAGGCGCCCACCAGCGCCGGGATCAGCGCGATTCCGCCGGCGAGGTCGTTGGTGCCGAAAGTGAAGCGCGCGTGCGCGTGAATGCCGTCCAGGCCGACCTGCGCGGTGAACAGCCCGAGAAAGCCCATCAGCCAGCCCTTGAGCGGGTCGTTGCCGGTCAGGCTGCCCGACATCAGCACGCCGAGCAGCGCGAGCCAGAAGAATTCGAAGGCCTGAAACTTGAGAGCGACCTCGGCGAGCAGCGGCGTGAGCGTCGCCAGGCACAGGACGCCGAACAGCGAGCCCGCGACCGAGCCGCTGGTGGAAATCCCCATCGCGTGTCCGGCCTTTCCTTGCTTCGCGAGGGCGTGGCCATCCAGCGTCGCGGCGGCATTGGCGGCGGTGCCCGGGATATTGAGCAGGATTCCGGTGCGGCTGCCGCCGTAGATGGCGCCCACGTAGACGCACACCAGCACGAGAATGGCGTCGGTCGCCGCCATGTTCACCGTGAGCGTGGTCATGAGCGCGATGCCGAGCGTCGCAGACAGGCCCGGCAGGATGCCGACCACGATGCCGAGGAGCGTCGCGCCGAGCGCGTAGAGGATCTGCCACGGGCCCAGAAGGCCGGCGAGCGACGTGGCGAGAAGCGTGAGCCCCTCCATCAGGGCAACCGCACGAGGAACACTTTTTCGAACACCAGGCTGATGGCGAGCGCAGCGGCGAGCGCGCTCGCCGCCGTCGAAAGCACGAGGCGCCCCGCTGACGCCGGCCGCCCGGCGTCGCGGTCAAGGATGCGAAACACCAGAATCGCGACGAAGAGAAAGCCGAACGCGGTGAGCCAGAATGGCCAGCCATGCCCGAGCAATCCCGCGGCGAATGCGAAGCACAGCGCGAGCGCGAGCCCGGTGCGCGCAGACGGGATCCCGGGCGCGCCCGCGCGCCGGCGCAGGCCTCCCTGCGCCGCAGCCCGCACCGCGAGCGCGACGCCGAACAGCGTCATCAGCGCGCCGAGCACGCCCGGCATCAGCCCGGGCGCCGACCATGGGTTGATGTTGAGGCTCTCGAGCCGGTCCATGCGCCACGATGCGGCAAGCACCAGGGCGCCGAACGCGACCCAGCCGAGCCCGATCCCGAGGTCGGCGCGCGGGGTGACCATCCCGCTAGCGCCGGATGCCGATCGATTCGGGAGTGACCTTCGCCATTCCCGCCTCCTGCAACATATAGGCATCCGCGACCACCGTCGGCCACACCAGGTCGTAGGCCTGTCTTCCGGACGAGGGCGTGAACAGCGCGCCCTTCTGCTGCGCGTACTGCTTGATCTTGTCCGATTTCGCGATGCGCTCGGCCCACACCCGGTCCATGGTGGCCGCGACCTCGGCCGGCACGCCCTTCGGGATGAAGATGCCGAAGGCCGTCGTGATCTTCGGGAAGTCCTTGAGCCACTGCGTGATCGGCGGGACGCTGCCGTAGCCTTCGATGCTGAGCGGCTGGTCGGCGACGACGGCGAGCGGGCGCAGGCGCTTGCCCTTGATCATCTCGGTCTGCTCGACCGCGAGCTGCGTGGTGATGTCGCTTTCGCCGCCCACCGTGGCGATCACCGCCGGGTTGCCGCCATCGTAGGTCACGTGCCGGTACTTCACGCCGGCGGCCTTGGCGATCGCCTCCATCGCGAAGTGCCCGGAAGAGCTGTTGCCCGCCGTGGCCACCTTGATCTGTCCCGGCTTTGCCTTGAGCGCGTCGAGCAGCTGCCGCATGTCCTTGTACGGGGTCGCCGGGTTCACGCTGACGATCGAGACGTTGGTCACCGAGAGGTACAGGTGGAAGTCGTCGACCTTGCTGTTGAGCATGCCGAGCAGCGGATAGGTGCCGAGCTGCTTCGCGGCCCCGGCGGTCCAGGTGTAGCCGTCCTTCGGCGCCTCCATCGCGTTCTTGGTGCCGATCGAGCCGGCGCCGCCGGGCTGGTTGACGACCACGACCTTCTGTCCGAGCGCCGGCTCGAGCTCGGCGGCGGCAAGCCGCGTCACCTGGTCGGTCGCGCCGCCCGCGGCCCAGGGCACGATGATGGTGATGGGCTTCGTCGGCTTCCACTGCTGCGCCTGGCCGGGCGCGGCCGCGAGCATTGCCGCCAACAGCAGGAACGTTGTGCGTTTCATGGCTACCTCCTTAGTGCGTTGAGAATCATGTGGGTGATATGCCGCGCGCGCCCGGAGAGCGCGCGCGGCGCCATCAAGTCGCGATCGAAGATCTGCGACAGCGTGTAGCGGTTGCTGAGATAGAAATAGCCCTCGCCGGCGATCGAGATATAGAGCTGCACCGGATCGACGCCGCGCCGGAACAGGCCCTGCCGCTCGCCGCGGCGCAGGATGGCGCGCAGCGTCCCGACCAGCGGCGAATGCATCTCGCGCAGCCGGCCGGAGCTCTTCACGTGGCGGCCCTTGTGCAGGTTCTCGCTGTTGAGCAGCGTCATGAACTCGGGGTGCTCGAGATAGTAGTGCCAGGTGAACTCGACCAGCCGCTTCACCGCCTCCCGGGGATCCCGGTGCTCGAGATCCAGGGTGCGCTCGGCGCTGCGGATGTGCGCGTAGCTCGCCTCCAGCGCGGCGAGGAACAGCGCCTCCTTCGAGCGGAAGTAGTAGTAGATCATGCGCTTGTTGGCGCCCGCGCGCTGCGCGATGCGCTCGACGCGCGCCCCGCCCAGGCCGTGATGCGCGAACTCCTCCAGCGCGGCGTCGAGGATCTTTTGTTGCGTGCTCATTGGCGCACCTTTGACCCCCTGTTAAGGGGGTCGCGAGTGAAACGAGCGGGGGGTTGGTCTTTAAAAAAGCAAACCCCCCGCTCGCGAAATTCGCTCGCTCCCCCCTTCACAGGGGGGCGGACAGGCTGGCTCATTCCCTCAGTTAGTCGTGGTGCCCACCGATTGGGCGATTTTGCGGATCTTCGCGACCTCGGCGGCAAGGAATCTGCCGAGCTCCTCGGGAGTGCTGGTCTCGGCATCGGTGCCGAAGGACAGGAACCGGTCCTTCATTTCCCTGGTCGCCATCGCTTTCACGATCTCGGCGTTCAACCGCTGCACGACGGGGCGCGGCAGGCCGGCAGGACCCACGACCGCCTGCCAGGTCGAGAACGAAAAGTCCGGAAAACCCGATTCGGCGAGCGTCGGCACTTCGGGCACGACCGCCGAGCGTTTCGCCGTGGTCACCGCGATGGCGTTGAGCTTTCCGGCTTTCACCTGCGAGATCACGTCCGAGATATTCGCGAACATGACCTGCGCGGTGCCCGCCAGCATGTCCTGCATCGCCGGCGCTCCGCCCTTGTAGTGCACCGTCACCCAGTTCACGCCGGCGACCTGCTTGAAGAGCTCGCCCGAGAGGCGCGTGAGCGTGGTGGCTCCGGGCGAAGCCATGTTGAGCTTGCCGGGGTTCGCCTTGGAGTAGGCGATCAGCTCTTTGGGCGTTTTCGCAGGCACCGAGGGATGCGTCACGGCGATGATCGGCACGGTGGCCACGAGCGAGACCGGGGTGAAGTCCCTGAGCGGGTCCCAGCCCAGCTTGTCGAAGAACGCCGGCGAGGTGGCAAACGAGGTTGCCGCCATGAACAGCGTGTAGCCGTCGGGCGCGGCGCGCGCGACCTGCTCGGCGGCGATGTTGCCGCTGGCGCCCGGCTTGTTCTCGACGATCACCGGCTGGCCGAGCGCCGCTGACAATCGCTCCGCAAGGGCGCGCGCCGCGAGGTCGGTCGAACCGCCCGGCGGAAAGCCGACCAGCAGCCGGACCGGCCGGCTCGGATACTCTTGTGCATGCGCAAGCGACGTCATCAGCGCGGCGGCGGCCAGCAGGACTTTCAGGGTGATTTTCATAGCGCGAATTTCCTTACCTTCTGTTCGTCGATTTCGATGCCCAGCCCGGGCGCGGCCGGCACGAGCGCGACCTGGCGCTCGACCGGAAAAGGCTGCTTCAGATAATCCTCGGCGATGAACTGAGGACCGTTCAGATCCACAGGGTCGGTGATGCCGTACGCTGCAAAGAGGTGCACCGAGGCCGCGAACCCGATCGGCGCGTCCTGCAGTCCCGAGCCGATCAGCTTGAGGCCGGCATTGAGCGCGAGGTCGCACATCTGCCGCGCGTAGTGGATGCCGCCCACCTTGGATACCTTGATCGCCAGGCCCTCGACGGCCTCGCGCCGAATGAGCTCGATGACGTAGGGAATGCCGATCGCCGCCTCGTCGAGCGCAATCGTCATGGAAGTCGCGGAAAGCAGCTTCTTCATGGCGTACACGTCGGTCATCGGCACCGGCTGCTCGAACAGCGTCACGCCGAGGCGCTCCAAGGCCCTCGCCATGCGCATGGCTTCCTCGAGCGTGTAGGCCTGGTTGGCATCGGGCCAGACATAGGCGCCGGGCGCAGCCTCGATCACCGCGCGCACCAGCTCGATGTCGAGCGCCTTGTGGTGGCCCACCTTCACCTTGAACCCGCGGTATCCCTCGGCGAGCGCCTCGCGCGTCGTCTTCGCCGCCTCCTCCGGAGAAGACGCGGACACCAAGCGCGCGAGCGGTATCCGGTCCGCGCGCTTCGCACCGAGCCAGGCTTGCAGCGGGATGCCCAGCCTGCGGCAGACCAGATCGTGCAGCGCCACGTCCAAGGCGCACTTCGCGATCGGCTGGCCGGGATCGAGACCCGGAGCGAGCTCGGCGTTCATCCTGGCATGCACACCGGCGATATCGAACACATCGTGGCCGATGAGCGCCGGCGCCAGGTACTCGCGGATCGAGCTCGTGCAGGATTCGACGGTCTCGGCCGACCAGCGGCGGCTCGGGCCGGCCTCGCCCCAGCCGACGTTGCCGTCCGCATCGGTGATCTTCACCAACGCGATGCGTTTGCCTTCCGCGATGGTGCGCGATGGCCCGCGCGGCAGCGTGAGCACCGCCTTCATCGGCAGGCGTACCGGAAAGACCTCGATGCGCTCGATTCTCATGTCAGCGGTAGTTCACGAACACCGGGCTTGCCCAGGCGATGTGGCCGTTCTTCTGGCGCGCGCGGAGATAAACAAAAGAACGTGTTCCGGAAGGTACGTCGAGCACTACTTTTCCGGAAACCCGCGAGGCGGCGGGCGGCACCAGCCGGTGCCACTGGTAGCTTTCCTTGGGAAACGGCCCGGTGCGCAGGTTGTGCGATCCGCGCATCAGCGCCCCGAGCCTGGTCTCGGTCTGCTGCGACACCGGCTCGGAGAGCGCCAGGGGGAGCACGGCCTCGGGGCCCGCCTCGAGCTCGAGGACCACGCTCTGGTTGGGATTCTCGCGATAGGCGTTCTTGCGCGACGTATAGGAACGGATCGCGAGCGCGCGCTCGTCAACGCGGCCGAACCGATGCCGGCGCTGCTCGTCGAAGGGCATCGATTGCAGGCAGGGAAAGAAGCGCGTGATGCGTCCCTGCGAGAGCCTGACCTCCATCGCCCAGTCGCAGATGCGATCGAGCGCGAGCGCGCCCCAGGGGCCCCAGCCCCATTCGAGACGCGCCTGGACCGGGCTTTCGAAGGAAGCGCCTTCGAGCGGAAATGCCCGATGGACGATCCGTCCGTCCTGCACGATCTCGACGACATCGAGCTCGTCGCGGCCGCGCACGTCGTAGGCGACCTCGAGCGTGCGCCCGGCCTCGATCGCCGACCCCATCGGCGCGCCGTTCACGGAGAACACGACCTCCATGCGATCGCCGGTGAGTGCGTAGGTGCGCCGCGCGCGGATCGCTTCCATAACCCCTTCGCGGGTGAAATCGGAAACCAGCGCGCCCATCAGGCCCTCGCCGTAGGCGCCGGGGAAGCCCGCGTGGTTGTCCGACGAGCCGACGAACCCGAAGCGCAGGCCGGCGTCGAGCGCCGCGCGCGCCGTGTTCGCGGTCTCGCGCCCGCCCATCGAGTGGGCGAAGAACGCGAACGGCCCGCGATCGTCCTCGGAATTGCCGTGCTCGGAGTAGATCTCGACCACCGGCGTGCAATCCTCGCGGAACACCTCCCAGTTCACGCCGCGGTTGCCCTTCGGATAGGCGAGGTGGTGCGGAATCATGAGGGCCCGCTCCTCGATGCAGAAGGCGCGAAGGCGCTCCACGTCGGAGGCGTAGAAGAGCGGCCGGTGATCGCGCGGGAACACCACGCACTGGTCGCCCCAGTGCGACGAATGCCACTCGAAGCCGAGGAACGCGCAGAACTCGCCGTCCCGGCTGCCCTCGGCGATGACCTGCTGCACCCGCGGCCAGGTGTCCTTCAGGCGCCTGAAGCCTTCGATCCAGTGGCGCTCGCGGTTTCCCTCCATGGCGGGCATGTCGTGCCAGCTCGAATGGCCGGTGAAGGCGAAGAAATCGAGATGCGTGCGCGCGATGTCGAGGGAACGCTCGATCGAGCCGACGCCGTAGCCGTGCGCATTGTGGTTGTGGATATCGCCATAGAGGATGGAATACTTCATTCCATCCCCAGCAGCCGATAGATGCGCCGCGTGTACTCGCCGAAGCGCTCGTGGGTCTTAATGTCGAGGCTGCGCGGGCGCGGCAGGTCGACCTCGAAGTTGTCCGCCATGCGCGCCGGGCCCGCGGTCAGCACCACCACGCGGGTGCCGAGGAACACCGCCTCCGAGATGCCGTGCGTGACGAACACGATGGTTTTGCCCGCTTCCTGCCAGATGCGCAGCAGCTCGAGGTTCATTTTCTCCCGCGTCAGCGCGTCCAGCGCGCCGAAAGGCTCGTCCATGAGCACGAGCTTCGGGTCGTGCACCAGCGCGCGCGCGATGGCGGCGCGCTGCTGCATTCCGCCGGAGAGCTCGTAGGGGTATTTGGCTTCGTATCCCTGCAACCCGACGAGATTCAGCAGCTCGCGGGCGCGTTCGCGCGATTCGCGCGCCGGCAGGCCGAGGATCTCGGCGGGCAGAAGCACGTTCTCGAGGATGCGGCGCCATTTCAGGAGCAGCGGCGCCTGGAACACCATGCCGACGTCGCGCGCCGGATCGAAGGGATGGGCGGCCGAGCCGAGGCGCAGCTCGCCGCCGTCGTGCGGATGCAATCCGGCGAGGATCTTGAGCAGCGTGGACTTGCCGCAGCCCGAGGGACCCACCAGCGACACCAGCTCGCCCGGCATGACGTCGAAGCTCGCATCCGAAATCGCCAGATGCTGCCCGTAGACCTTCCGCACCCCCGAAAGATGGATGAAAGGCTCAGGCAAGACGCGCGTCCTTCGGCACGAGCCAGCGCTCGAGGATGAGCACGATGCCGTAGAGCAGCATGCCGAGCAGCGTGATGAGCAGCACCGCCATGAACATCGCCGGCGTGTCGAGCGTCACCTGCACCTGCAGCATGAGATAGCCCAGCCCGCGGTCCGAGCCGAGGAACTCGCCGACGATCGCGCCCGCCACCGCCAGGATGGCGCCCACCTTCATGCCCGAGAAGATGTAGGGGAGCGCTCCCGGAAGCTGGATCTTGGTGAACAGCTGCCAGCGCGAACCCTTGAGCGAGCGCACCAGGTCGAGCAGCTCGGGCTCGATCTCGCGCAGCCCGCGCGCGGTCGTAAGCAGGATCGGGAACACGCAGATCGAGAAGGCCATCAGCGAATTCGGGAATACGCCGTACTTGAACCACACGATGATCAGCGGCCCGAGCGCGACCTTGGGAATCATGTTGAGCGATACGAGAAGCGGCATGAAGAACGCTTCCAGCAAGCGCGACCAGGTGAATACCAGCGCGAGCGCGACGCCCACCACCAGCGCGAGGAAATAACCGGCGAAAATCTCGGTGCCGGTGACGGCGATGTTCGACCACCAGCCGTAGTTCGGCTGCAGCAGCGCGTCGAGCGTATCGCCCGGCGACGGCATCACGAACCTCGGCACCTCGCCGAAGCGCACGAAGAGGTACCAGGCGAGGATGAGCGCCACGTGCGCAAGCACGCCGAGCGCGTAGCGTCCGAGCTTGTCGTTCATGTCAGCCACCTGTGCAGGTTGGTGCGCACGAAATCGTCGTCGGCGAGATCGCCGTGCTCGCGGTACACGCGGTCGATCTCCTGCGCCTGCCCGGGCGAGAGCGTCTCGCTCGGATTCAGGCACCAGGTGCCCTCGAGCAGCCCCTGGCGCCGCAGCACCTCGTGGCAGCCGGGAATGCAGCCCTCGAAGTTGTGCGCCACGTCGAAGAACGCG
>Ga0156283_1061_pt1 | contig 28659 bp, 28 predicted proteins | sample RifCSPlowO2_12_FD_107932 | JGI IMG/M metagenome (GOLD analysis project Ga0156283, IMG submission 107932) | Betaproteobacteria bacterium RIFCSPLOWO2_12_FULL_65_14 | reverse complement strand
CGCGGCTCTCGGCGGCAGCTTCGCCTGGCGCTTGCGGCGCGGCGACGCGCGGCTTTTCGAACTGGGGGTAGTACCAGTTGCCGAACAAGACCATGCCCCCGACGGTTGCGACGTACACGAGCAGAATGCTGGCGAACGTCATCGCCGGAGATTCGGGCTGCGGCACCGGTCCCCAATTGAGCAGAGCGAAAAAGGCGGCGGAGCCGAGCGCCGCCATGCTGAAAAACACCAGATAGGGCGCGCCGAAGCGGATGCCCCATGCCGCCGGCACCAAGGGCAGCGCGCCCCAGATGACGAGCAGGGCGCCGACAGCGAATCCCACAGGACCCTTCATTCTTTGCCCATCGCGAAGCCGATCCAGAACACGAAGGCGAGCAGCGCGAAGAAGGCGAGCGTGGTGATCGCGACCATGATCGACGAATGGCCCAGCGTCGCGGTGTACCAGTACGGCGTCACGTCCTTGACCACGCCGTAGAGGTGGTAGTCCATCCGCGTCAGCGAGCGGATCGCTCCCATCAGGCCCATCAGGTAGACGGCCACCGCGGGAATGAAGATGAGCACGTACTGGCTCATGGGATCGATGCGCCCCCACAGGATCGCCCCGGTGGCGCGCGCTCGCCGGTAGAGCAGGTAGGTGACGAAGGTCATGATGATGATCGCCGTCACGGCAAGCGCCTTGGCCACCATCAGGCCCAGGAACATGAAGCGCTCGGGAAGAATCAGCGCCTGCTCGCTCACGCCGGGCGGAGGCTTCGCCAGCAGGTCGGGAAAGAAGTTCTGCGGTATCAGCCAGACGACCCCTCCCGCCAGCAGCACGGCGAAGACCGTCTTCATGTGCGGCGCGAAGCGCGCGCCGCGCTCGATGCGCTGCATCGACAGCCACATGTAGAAGTTGGCGCCGAGAAAGAGCAGCACCACCAGCAGGCCCTGCATCACGAAGTAGCCCGAGAGCTTGTCGGCCATCATGAAGGTGGCGAGCTGCGGGTCGTAGTGGAACAGCTCCTTCGAAAGCACGTAGCCGGCGAGCGGCATCGTGATCAGCGCGCCGACGCCGATCAGGTTGCCGATGTAGCCCATCCAGTCGTAGAACGCCCGGTCCTCGCCCTTCTTCGAGCTGAGGAACATGATCGCGGCGAAGAGGGCGACCACGAAGCCGCCGAACGTGAGGTTGCCGAGGAAGCGGTGCAGGTTGAGCGGCCACCACGTCGCGTTGTCGACCATCGCCCAGAGGCTCGCGCCCTCGAAGGGCTTGGGCGGGGTGTTCATGAACCCGGTGACGGCGTTCATCAGCATCATCAGCACCGTGCCGAGCACGTTGAGCAGGACGCCGATTCCGATGTGCGTCCACTTGCCGGCCGGCGAGCGGCTGAGCGGCTCCCACGAGTACCAGTACAGATACATGCACAGCGTCTCGAGCAGGATGAACACCCCGTACAGGATCCACACCGGGTAGAGCGCCTTGAACAGGTAGTTGGTGATCGGCTGGTACGGTCCCATCAGCGCGAAGGCGAACAGCACGCCGAAGATCGCGGTGAGCGAATAGGCGATCGCGACCACCTTCATCGTCTCCTTTGCCAGGCGCTCGTAGCGCGGGTCCCTGGTGCGCAGGCCGAGCCATTCGCTGATGACGATGAAGATCGGCGCGCCCAGGATGAACGCGGCGAGAAAGAGGTGCAGCTGCGCCGCAAGCCATACCGCCGTGCGCGCCCCGATCAGCGGAATGTCGAGCGGCATGTCACTTCCCCGCGGGCGCGGCGGCGGCGATGAGCACGCCGTGCATTCCGCGCTGGTCGTGATTGGAGAGCGGGCAGCTGATCTTGTACTCGCCGCCCTGCAGGACGACTTCGAGGCGCACCGTGCGCCCGGGGCTGAATTTCTCGGCAGTGGCGTCGACCCCGGGGCCCTCGACGTGGAAGTTGTGCGCGAAGCGCCCTTCGTTGCGCAGCACGAAGGTCACGGCCCCGGAAGCGACCCGGATGTTGCGGGGGTTCATTTCGTACTCGTTGAGGGCGATCTCGATACTGCCGCCGGCGACGTCGACAAAATCGGCGTCATTTACCGCTTGCGCGGGCACGGAGGCTTCCCGGGCCGGCGCAGGCGGCGCAGGCGGCGCAGGCGCGCCGCTGAACCAGTCGGGCAGCGCGCCGACCTCGCGCGGCACGCCGGGGTGCTCAGCGACCTTCGCCGCCATCCACCCCATGAGCGCGACGGTGACTGTGCACGCCGCCAGCGCCCAGGCAAGTGCCGCGACGCGCTTCACGGACTACGGCAGCACCGTCACGTAGCCGACCATCGGCCCCTGGACCGGCTTGCCCTGGTCGTCATAGCCGCGCAGCTCGCCCTTCGGCCCGACGAAGGTGTGCACCTCGCAGATCATGCGGTAGGTGCCGGGCTGGTTCGCCTGGAACCTGAGCATCACCTGCTCGCCGCGCACGAACTCGCCGGCCTTGAGCTTCACGGGTCCCTCGAAGGAGTTCGGATTGGAGCGCGCCACCGCCTTCACGCCGGTCGCCTTGCCGGCGTCGTCGATGAGCGCAGCGCCTTCGCTGCCGATCTCGGTGCCCTCGATGGTCAGGTTATGGTGCGATCCCTTGAGGCCGTGGATGCGCAGCGTCACGCACTCGCCCCGTTTCACGATGATCATCGACGGATCGAAGTTGTAGCGCTCGAGCTTGGAATTCGCCGCGCGCGGCTGCCCGCGGTCGTTGTAGGCGACCGGCTTGCCTTCCTTGTCCTTCGGCACCGTGTCCCATTCTCCGGCGACGATGAGGAACTCCCTGGACGGCGCGCTCGCCGTGCAGCTCGCCAGCAGCCCGGGAGCCTTGGCCTTGGTTTTCGCCGCTTGTGCCGCGACCTCGCCCGGCAGCGCCGCGAGCATGGCGCTTGCCGCAACTGCCAAAAACACTGTGTGCTTTTTCATCGTGCTCTCCTTGTCGGTTCGAACCCGTTTCATGCTTCGCGAATCGGCGCGAGCACACAACGGACCGAGGGAGCGACTTCGCTGCGACCTTTGGGCCCTGCGCACGGGCCTTTGGTCCATGGTCGCGCCGAACCTGCAGCGCGTAGAATGAAATCGGCGCAATGAACCTGCTCGCCCGGTTGAGCCTCGTGCGCCTGCTGCTTGCGGGCGGGGCGGTGATTTTGCTGGCCGGGATGATCGCGGTCGGCACCTGGGTCGGCAGCGAGATCGAAAACGGGGTCATCAGCCGGGCGGGGACGGTGACCAGCCTTTACGTCGACAGCCTGGTCTCGGCCCATGTGCAGTCTCTGGCGGACGAGGGCAAATTGCGCGACGCGGACCGCGCGGCGCTGGACCGGCTGCTCTCAGGCACCCCGCTTGGCCAGCATATCGTGGCGTTCAAGGTCTGGGCGCCGGATGGCCGCATCCTCTACAGCAGCAATCCTGCGCTCACGGGACGGCAGTTTGCGATGAAACCCGCGCTCGCGGGAGCGTTCGCCGGCCAGGTGCATTCCAACATCGCCGACCTCGCCGAGCCCGAAAACGAGTTCGAATCCAAACGCTGGTCGCGCCTGATTGAAACCTATGCGCCGGTGCGTGCCGTGAACACCGGAGCCATCATTGCGGTGTCGGAGTTCTATCAAACGACCGACGATCTGGCGCAGGAAGTGGGCGCCGCGCGGCTGCGCAGCTGGGTCTTCGTGGGTGCGGCGACGCTGGTGATGTTCCTGCTGCTCGCCGGGCTGGTCAGGCATGCGAGTAATACCATTTCGACGCAGCAAGGGCAGAACGAGCAGCTGCACGAGCGGGTGCGCCGTGCGGCGGCGCGCACCACGGCGCTGAACGAACGCTTTCTGCACCGCATTGCGGCCGATCTGCACGATGGCCCGGGCCAGGATCTGGCGCTCGCCCTGTTGCGCATGGAGTCGCTGGCCGAAACCTGCTCCGCCTGCGCGGTGAGCGAGGGCCGCCCGGTCGGCGAAGAGTTCCGCACCGTTCATTCCGCCCTGCAATCGGCGCTCGCCGATCTGCGCGCCGTCGCGAGCGGATTGCGCCTGCCGGAGATCGACGGGCTGTCGCTCGCCGATACCGCGCGGCGCGCGGCGCGCGACTATGAGCGCAAGGCGGGCCTGCACGTCGGGCTCGAGATGGACGATGTGCCGGAGGACGGCCCGCTGCCGGTCAAGTTCACGCTCTACCGCCTGTTGCAGGAGTCGCTCGCCAACGGCCGCCGGCACGGCGGCGGCGACGGCCAGCGCGTAACGCTAAGGCGGCTCAACGGCGAGCTGCTGGTCGAGGTCGCGGATCACGGCAAGGGATTCGATGCGCATACCGCGATGACCGACGGTCATCTGGGAATCGCGGGGATGCGCCAGCGCGTGGAGATCCTGGGCGGAACCTTCAGCGTCGAAAGCGCTCCCGGCGAGGGCACGCTGATCCGCGCTTCGCTGCCCCTGGCCGCGCTCGAGCCGGGCGATGAGTGAGCCGATCCGCGTCCTCGTTGCGGACGACCATCCGTTGTTCCGCGAAGGCGTGGTTCACTCGCTCGCCGCCGAGCCGGACATGAATATCGTCGCGCAGGCGGCAAGCGGCGAGGAAGCGCTGCGGCTCGCGCGCGACCTGCTGCCCGATGTCGTGCTGCTCGATATCGCGATGCCCGGCTGGGACGGCCTCGCTACTGCGGGGAAGATCACCACCGCCTGCCCGGCGACGAAGATCGTGATGCTTACCGTGCTCGAGGACGAGGACAAGCTGCTCGCCGCGTTCAAGGCCGGGGCGCGGGGTTACGTGCTGAAAGGCGTTTCGGCGCGCGAGCTGGCGGGTGTGGTAAGGGCAACGGCCCATGGCGAGGTCTACGTCTCGCCGTCGCTTGCCGCCGCCATGCTGATGGCGCTCACGCGCGGCCGTCCTGCCGACCCGCTGGAAGAGCTGACCGAACGGGAGCTGGAAATCCTCAAGCTCGTCGGCGAGGGCCTGACCAACCGCAAAATCGGCGATCATCTGCATCTTTCGGAGAAGACCATCAAGCACTACATCACCAACATCCTGCAGAAGCTGCAGGTGCGCAGTCGCGTGGAGGCGGCGCTCGTCGCGGCTCGGCGCCGCTGATGCCGCGCGCCGTACCCGTAAAATAGGCGAATGGCGCTCAAGAGAAGCTCGAAGCAACTGGTCGACGAGGCGAGCGCACGCATCACGACGCTCACCGTCGACGAAGCAAAGGCGAATCTCGGCAATCCCGGCGTGCTGTTCGTCGATATCCGCGACGTGCGCGAGCTGGATCGCGAAGGCATGATCCCGGGGGCGTTCCACGCGCCGCGCGGCATGCTCGAGTTCTGGGTGGATCCGGAAAGCCCGTACTACAAGGACATTTTCGGCTCGGGCAAGCGCTTCATCCTTTACTGCCACGCCGGCTGGCGCTCGGCGCTCGCCGCGGCCGCGCTGCAGGACATGGGCCTCGAGCCCGTTTGCCACATCGCCGGCGGCTTCGGCGCCTGGAAGGAAAGCGGCGGCCCGACCGCGCCGCGCCCCTCGAGCAAGCCTAAGGCTTAAATGGCGCTAGGTCAGGAGCTCGGCCTGAACGCCGTAGCGCTCGTAGACCGGAAAGGCGCGATGGTCGCACGTAACGAGATCGGCACCGCACGCGGCGGCGGTTGCAGCGACCAGGGCGTCGTACGAGGAGTTGCCGGCGACGCCGCGTTCAGGCAATCCAAGGACGAAATCCTTGTAGGCGGGACCGGTCAGCCGGAGAAATGGCTTTGGGAAACGGGTCGCCAGGAAATCGCGCACGAGCTCCGGTGAAGCGCGGTGCGGCGGCGGCAGCCGCGTGAGCACCGAGTACGTCTCGAGAGCGCAGTGCTCGATGAGGCGCAGGCCGCCGTCGAGCGCGCGCCTTGCCGGCTCGTGGTTTTCGTGCCAGGAGGCAAACGCCGCCACGACGAGGCTCGTGTCGGCGGCCCTCAACGGCGCACGCGCTCCAGCGTCTCGCGAACCTGCTCCGCGGTAAGCGGCGGCAGCGCCTTCTCGGGCACGGCGACCACGCCTTTGCCTCGCTTCTTGAGTTGCATCGGCGTTGGCGTAATGTCGATCTCGAGGCGGCCGTCGCCCGCCCGAATTTCAAGCGGCTGGCCAGGTCTTAGCCCGAGGGCGAGGCGCAGGGCTTTCGGAACGACGATGCGGCCCGCCGCATCAATTGTGGTCTTCATGGTAGGCACAATGCCATTAAAATGGCATAAAAGGAAGAGTCATGTTCCGCACGCCGCAGATCGACGACCTCAACATCGTCAACCAGGTGCAGCTCGCCTCGCCCGAGACGCTGCACGACGAGCTGCCGCTCTCGGATGCGGCGCGCCGCACCGTGCTCGGCGGCCGCGACACCCTCAAGCGCATCCTCGACCGGGCGGATGCGCGCCTGTTCGTGGTGCTCGGGCCGTGCTCGATCCACGATCCGGACGCGGCGCTCGACTACGGCCGGCGGCTCGCGGCGCTCGCGCGCGAAGTGGACGACACGTTCTTTCTCGTGATGCGCGTGTACTTCGAGAAGCCGCGCACCACGGTCGGCTGGAAGGGGCTCATCAACGACCCGGACCTGGACGACTCCTTCCACATCGAGAAGGGCCTGCGCATCGCGCGCAAGCTGCTCATCGACTTGAACGAGCTGGGGCTGCCGTGCGCCACCGAGGCGCTCGATCCGATCACGCCGCAGTACCTCGCCGACCTCATCTCCTGGAGCGCGATCGGCGCGCGCACCACCGAGTCGCAGACCCACCGCGAGATGGCGAGCGGGCTGTCGATGCCGGTCGGCATCAAGAACGGCACCGACGGCAACCGCGCGGTGGCGATCAACGCGCTGCTTTCGGTGTCGCGGCCGCACGCCTTCCTGGGCATCGACCCCGAGGGGCGCTGCGCGCTCACCTATACGCGCGGCAACCGCTACGCGCACATCGTGCTGCGCGGCGGCGCGGCGCCGAACTACGACACCGTGTCGGTGGCGCTCACCGAGGAGGAGCTGGAGAAGGCGGGCCTGCCGCGCTCGATCATGGTGGACTGCAGCCACGGCAACTCGGGCAAGGACCCGGCGCGCCAGCCGCTCGTCTTCGCCGACGTGATCCACCAGATCGTCGAAGGCAACCGCTCGATCGTCGGCGCGATGGTCGAATCCAACCTCGAATGGGGCAGCCAGCCGCTCGCCGAGCGCTCGAAGCTGCGCTACGGCGTATCGATCACCGACGCCTGCATCGACTGGCCGGCAACCGAGAGGATGCTGCGCGCGGCGCGCGCGAAGCTCACCCGCTAGAGCGTATCCCTTTCGGGGGGTTCATCGTCGTAAGACCCACGTGCGTCAAAACTCAACGCAGTTCTACTCCGTAGTTAATCCCCTCCGCTGGCGCCGGCCCCTTACCGGCGCGGGTGTAGGTAATAGCGTGCGTCGGTCGCGCACCGACTGACGCGAAACTCGACAGGTGCGTCGTCGTAGCCGTACGTCGTGCGCTCAATTTCCAGCAGCGGGCTACCGGTCGCGCAGCCGATAATCTTAGTGTCGTACCTGGTCGCCTTCACGGCACGCAACCGCTCTTCAAAGTTCATGACACTAACGCCGAATTCTTGCTCATAGAACTCGTATAGCAGAATCGGTCGGCGTGTACCCAAACGCTTTTCGAAGTTCGGGAAGAGTTTGGCCGGCAACATTAGCCGCTCGAGCATCACCGCGCCGTCAGAGAATGTGCGCGTACGTTGCAGCTCCAAGATATTCGACCGGGGCGACAGATGAAGCCGCTTCGCCTCATGGGCGGTTGGCGACCGCGTCCTCGATCCAAGCACGTTCTGAAAGGCGGGTAGCTCCTTGGTGTCGTTCTCGCCGACGAGATGGAAAAGCAGCCGTAACGATGTGTCGGTATCGCGCGTTGCGACGAAGGTTCCCTTACCTTGGCGGCGCACGAGCACGTGCTGAGCGACTAGGTCATCGACGGCTTTGCGCACCGTGCCGAGTGATACCCCGAACTGCTTGGCCATCTGAACCTCACTGTCGATCGGGTCGCCCCGTTTTAGCTTGCCGTCGACAATGCGCTTTAGCAGCTGCTCGCGAATCCAGCGATAGCGCGGCGGCGATCCGTCGCCAGCTGGCGCCGTGGAAAAGTTAGGGAGAGGGTTATCCACTGAATTCATGAGTCACATTTCGGGTTAAGGACGCCGTCTTAAGGACAAGGCCTTATTGACGCATATCAATCTTTGATAAGCCGCAATTGTACATTCAATATAGTTATGTATATAACTGCATAGGTATCACTGCCTGTCCTGCCTGGAGAACGAAGTGAAGATCATCGATTTTCGACTCCGTCCCCCCATCAAAGGATTTCTGAACACGCGTCTTTACGCGCGCCCCGATCTCCGTGACCGCAACACGCGGCTTATCGGCTTTGAGCCGGCACCATCCGCAGCTCAGAAGTCGATGGACCTGCTGTTCAAGGAGATTGATGCGGCCGGAATTAATCGCGCGGTGCTTGTCGGCCGTAACACCACCACGTTCGGAGCCGTGAACAACTCAGACGTAGCGGAAATTGCGCGCTTGTATCCGGACCGCTTCATCGCCGTCGCGTCGGTCGAGGCGTCAAATCGCAAGGACGCGATGCGCCAGATCGAGGAAGCGCGCGGTCTCGGCATGAGGATGATCAACCTCGAGCCAGGTGCCCTCGCGATGCCCCTGCACGTTGACGACCGTCGAATCTATCCAATCTACGCTTACTGTGAGGACAACAAGATCCCGGTGATTATTATGAGCGGGGGGAGTCCCGGTCCGGACATCAGCTACACCGAGCCGGCACACCTGGATCGCGTGCTTGCCGACTTTCCGGAGATGACGGTTATCGCGTCGCACGGGAACTGGCCGTGGGTGCAGGAGGTGATCCATATCGCGTACCGGCGCGCAAACCTCCACCTCTCGCCTGACATGTATCTGCACAATTTGCCGGGTATGAGCGACTACCTCAACGCCGCCAATACTTTCCTCGCAGATCGCTTTCTATTCGCAACGGCCTACCCGCTTTGCCCCGTCAAGGAATACACCGACTGGTTTCTTAAGCTTCCGCTAAAACCGGATGTCATGGAGAAAGCGCTCTACAAGAACGCGGCCCGTCTCCTGAACATCTCACTTTGAAAAGAAGCATAGCGTCCATGGATTCACGATCGAGCACGACGGCCGTTCCAGCACGCCCGAGGAGAGCGCGGTGGTAATCGATTTCCGAGTGCGCCCGCCGTACAAAGGTTTTAAGACGATTCCTTTTGTACCGCCTTCGTCGACCCCGGACCCGGTGACGATGTTCGGGCTCCATGTCGACATGGACCCAATCCCATCCTGGGAACAAAAGTCAATGCGCCTTTTCATGGTGGAGATGGATGCGGCAGGCATTGACATGGCGGTAACAATGGCCCGCTTTGCCCCCGGATGGGGGAACGTACCCGCCGAGGATGTGGCGGAGCTGGTCAAGGAGTATCCCGGCCGCTTTTTCGGTTTTGGCGCTGTGGACGGCAAGGACCCGCTAAGCGCAATCCGCGAAGTGGAAAACATCGCGAAACTCGGTTTGCAGGGCGTGGCGATGGACAATCCACGCAGCACGCCGCCTCTGTACGACGACGACGAACGACTGCTCCCGATCTACCGCCGGTGCGAGGAGCTAGGTCTGCTGCTCTCCTTGACGAGCAGCATCTTCATTGGGCCGGATGTCAGCTATTCGATGCCAGTCCACGTCCAACGCATCGCACGGCAATTTCCGAAGCTCACAATCATCGTGCCGCACGGCGCGTGGCCATGGACGGTGCAGATGTGCGCCGTCGCCTTTCAATGCACGAACGTCTACTTGGCGCCCGACTTCTATATGTACCTTCCGAACATGCCTGGAGCGGACGAGTACGTCAAGTCGACGAACTATTTCCTGAGTCATCGATTGGTCTACTCGAGCAGCTACCCCGTGCGGCCGCTCAAGCAGAGCCTCGAACAGTTCCGAAAATTGCATTTCGCGTCCAAGCAGATTCTCCAGCGTTGCCTGCACGCTAATGCGGCTCGGTTGCTGAAGCTGTGATCCGAACGAAGTGGGCGACTACTATAGGATCACTGCGAAACCGTATGAGTTCCGAGGAGCAACAAGAGTGCGGAGTTTCCTAAGTCACTTCAGGAGACGAGCTTGAAGATCATTGATTGTCGAGTGCGACCGCCACTTCGGGGCTATCTGAGCATGACCTGGTACAGGGACACGGCTCGCAGAGATCGGTTCATGAGCCAGCTTGGATTCCGGCCACCAGCCTCCGTAAGCGGGCAGTCCATCACGGAACTCCTCAAGGAAATGGCGGCAGCTGGTGTTGTGCGCGCAATCATGACGGGCCGCTTTTCGCAGACATTCGGGAGTGTGAGCAACGAAGACCTGATTGCTATCACCAAGGAGTATCCGAACCACTTTCTCGGCGTTGCCTCGGTGGATCCAACCGACCGCACACGGGCAATCCAACAGATTCAGCATGCTGTCGCTGCCGGGCTAAAAGCCGTGACGATTGAGCCCGGAAGCTACCCAACGCCGATGTACGCAGACGATCGGCGGTTGTACCCCATCTACGCTCACTGTGACGAAATGAGCATTCCCGTGTTCATTATGAACGGCGGTAATGCTGGTCCGGATCTGAGTTACTCATCGCCAATCCCGCTCGACCGAGTGCTTGCAGAATTTCCACACCTGAAAGTCGTCGTCACCCATGGCGGATGGCCATGGGTGAATGAAATCCTCCATCTAGCTTTCCGGCGCCCGAACTTATTCGTTTCGCCTGACATGTACCTAGTGAATATGCCGGGCATGGACGACTACATAAGAGCGGCAAACGGTTTTCTCGCTGACCGCTTTCTTTACGCCAGCTCCTATCCGCTCTGTCCGGTAAAGGATTACGCCGACTGGTTTCTCGCCCTGCCCATCAAGCCGGCATCGATGGAGAAAGTCGTCTTTAGGAATGCGGTAGAGCTGCTTGATCTACGCGTTTGATCGATATCGCTAGGACGTCGACTAAGGCGAGCATCCCGATCCGCACGGAATGGACATGAAGATCATCGATTTTCGGTTGCGGCCCCCCGTGAGCGGTTTTCTAAATGCCCGTCACTATATGAAGCCGGAGACACGCGATCGAAACACAAGGATGCTCGGCTTCGAACCCGCACCGTCAGCCAGCAAGAAATCCATCGATCTCCTGCTCCAAGAGATGGACGAAGCCGGAATTACCCTTGGCGTAATTGTGGGACGCAATACGGCCGCGCTCGGCAGTTTCCGCAACGCAGAGGTAGCCGAAGTCGCACGTAGCTATCCCGGCCGATTCGTCCCCGTAGGATCGATTGAGGCATCAGACCGCAAGGACGCGATGCGGCAGATCACGGAAGCGCGCGCGATGGGTATGAAGATGTTCAACCTCGAGCCAGGAGCGTTTGCTTGGCCGATGCATATCGACGATCGGCGTCTCTACCCGATTTATGCGTACTGCGAGGACAACGCTATCCCGGTAATCGTCATGAGCGGTGGCGCTCCCGGACCGGACATCAGTTATACGGCCCCTGTGCATATTGATCGAGTACTGGCCGATTTTCCTGATCTCACTGTTGTCGCATCCCACGGAAACTGGCCATGGGTTCAGGAGATTATCCATGTGGCATATCGCCGGCCCAATCTGTACCTGTCGCCGGACATGTACCTGTACAACCTCCCAGGCATGGACGATTACATTCGCGCAGCGAACGGCTTCATGTCCGACCGATTTCTGTTTGGCACCGCGTACCCGGTGTGCCCGGTGAAGGAATATACGACCTGGTTTCTGAAGCTGCCTTTCAAGCCGGCGGTTATGGAACGCATCCTCTATCACAACGCCGCGAGAGTGTTGCAGCTCTCAACGTAATTTGTTCGACGTGCCGACGTACAACCTATCGCAACAGGAGGCATAGCGTGAAACGCAATATTCTCAAGGTTGCGGCTGCGATTCTGATCCTTGTGCTAACTGGTTTTGCATACGCCGCCGAAACGTTTCCCTCGAAACCTGTACGGCTGCTGGTTGGGTTCGCGCCTGGTGGAGGAACCGACCTGCTTACGCGCGCGCTGGCGCAGGAGTTAACCCAGGAGTTGGGGCAGTCGGTGATCGTGGAAAATCGGTCCGGCGCAAACGGCTATGTTGCCACCATTGAACTTCGGAAGTCGCCACCGGACGGATACACAATCATGATGGCGATTTCCTCATTCGTCACGAATCCCCTGCTCAGCAAGCACATGGTATATGACGCTGTAAAAGACTTTACGCCCATCGCGATGGTCTCCACGGTCCCATATATTCTAGTGGCGGCCCCGAATCTCCCAGTAAGCAGCGTGGGCGAGTTACTCAAGATGGCGAGGTCTGCTCCTGGGACGTTTACCTACGGCTCCTCCGGCACCGGATCGCCGCAACACCTGTTCGGCGCGATGCTCGCTAGCATGGCCGGTCTACAGATCACCGAAATTCCCTATAAGGGCGGCGGGTCGCAGTTGATGCCGGATTTGTTGACTGGCCGGGTTTCCATGAGCTTCTTCAGCTCGGTAATTGTGAGTCCTTATTTGAAGGACAAGAGGTTGAAAGCTCTTGCCGTTTCAACTCGGACTCGGATGTCGACATTCCCTGATGTTCCGACCCTTTCAGAAGCGGGAGTACCGGGCTATCACGCGGATCAATTCTCGGCAATCGTCGGCCCACCGGGAGTTCCCGAGCCTATCGCCAACAGACTCCAGGATGCTGTGATGCATAGTCTCAAGTCGCCGGAATTCCAAGCGAGGATGCGCGCGCAAGGGACGGAGCTTCAGCCGGGCACAGGACGAGAGCTCGCAACCTTGCTTCGAGACGAGTATGTGAAATGGCAAAAGGTAATTAAAGACAACAACATCACCGCGCAATGATCTTAGTGCCATCCGTATCTTTGGAGACTGTAATGAACAGTTCGCTGGATGTTTTGCTGCCCACGGTGTGGTTCGACGGGGACACCGACGGGCGAGTTATGGTGGCAGATTCGCTCAGTTTTTTCGAACACGAGCCCTGGCTCAACGATGTTGCAGTCGGAGCCTCCTTTGCTGGTGCGCCTACAGCTGCCATGGCTCTGCGAGGTGGGGTGAAGGCATGGGTAGCTCACGAGGGTGGACCCGGCAAAGACGATGCGGGTGTCAGCGGCTTGGTCCTCTCGCAACGGCTGGGAATCCCCGCGGCGGCTATTGCTACCAATACGGCCCGACTTTCCGGGGGCATGAGCTTGATTACCGGGACGGTGAGTCGTGCCAACGAAGCCGCCCTAAGGCTCGGTGTTAGAGCTGGTCAGACTGGTGGCGAAGCAGCGAAGCTGATGCTTAAAGCGCCCCGAGCGAGGTCATTTAATCTCGATGGAATAATCGACGAGAGCATTCACGAAGTGGTCTCTACGCGAGAGGGAAAAATTTACGCGGTCTGGTCGTCCTCTCGCGTCAAGGGTGAGCATCCGAATGACGTGTTCTGTCTTGCATCGCATGGCGGCAAGGTTATGGCTCAATACGCATTGGCGATCAAGCCGCGCGGCGTAATCGCAAACGATGCGGGAGGCGGGCTCGACAATTCAGGGATGGATGGACTAGACGTTTTCGAGCGGGTCAGCAGGACGCCCGCAGCCACAGTGTCCACAAACAGCGCGCGCATCGGTGATGCGCTCAGTACCTATCACGACGGAATCATTTCCGCCGCAAACCAGTCCGCTAGCGCACTAGGCATCAAGGTGGGAATGCCGGCGCGCCGTGCGGCAGAGCTGATGCTCAGTGCCAAGCGTTAGCTATCGCAGTTGTTGCTGGCAACGAATAGCACCCGGCTCGTACTCCATCTCGGGCGCAGACGCGTTCCGTTACGCAAGCAGCGCGCTCAAAATCACTCCACTCCACTAGCTGCGGAATGTCAGGCCCCGCAATTCAGCTCCGAGGACAGGTGACCAAGAGCTATCTGGAGTCGACGTTTGGACTTTCGGGCCGAACGGCGCTCGTGACGGGCGCGTATGGCGGTTTAGGGACGGCTATCGCTAATGCGTTAGGACTGGCGGGTGCGACGGTGTTGGTGAACGGGCGCGACGTTCAGCAGTGCGCCGAAACCGTGAATGGGCTTGCGCAGAAGGGAATTGCGGTGATGTCGGCACCTTTCGACGTCGGTCGCGAACGGGCGGTTTTCGATGCCGCGGCAATGCTGCAGGCGGACAACAAGAATGTGGACATTCTCGTTGCGGTAGCGGGCAACCAGAACCGCAAACCGGTCGTTGAGATGACTCTCGCTGAATGGCATGCGCTGATGAATGTTCATGTCGATGGTGCTTTCAATTGCGCTCGCGCCTTTCTGCCCGGTATGGTTTCGCGTGGCTACGGCCGTATCGTGCTGATGTCATCGATCGCCGGCCAGGCGGCGATGCCGAATGTCGCGGCATATGCGACCGCCAAAGGGGCGATTGCCGCGTTTACCCGCGCACTTGCCGTCGAGTATGGGGGGCGCGGCATTACTTCAAATGCGCTTGCACCCGGGTTCGTTCGTACGCAATTTACCCGTGGACTGCAGGATAGCCCGGATTTCCAGAAGTACCTTTCCACCAGAGTCCCTGCCGGCCGGTGGGCGGAACCGAGCGAGATTGCGCCGGCGGTCGTGTTCCTCGCGTCGCCAGGAGCAGCGTTCATCAACGGCCATGTGCTTACGCTTGACGGGGGCATGCTGGCGCGGATGTAACGCCAATTCCATCCCGTGCGCTCAGCTTCCGTTCTATTCAACTCGGGAGAGAGGAAATGTTTCATCACGTTGTTCTCATGCAGTTCACCGCAAAGGTGGATGGGTCGTTCTTCGACAACGTGGAGAAACACGCTGAGGGCATTCGCCGTACCGCGCCGAATTTGCACAAGTATCTCTTACGGCGCAATCTTGCCTCGCGCAGTGACGGCCTGACGCACGGTATCGTCGCGAGCTTTGCGACGGCTGCGGATCACGATGCATATCAGATCTCGCCGGCGCATCAGGCTATGAAGGCCTACATGACACCCTACATCGCGCGCATCGTCGTTTGCGACATTGACGAGGCACAGCCGTGAGCAATTCAGGGGAAAGCCAGCTCGCACGCTTCCTGGCGCGCAATGGGCTGGCGAGTTATGGGTCCCTGCTGGATAGGTCAGTAGCTGATCCGGAATGGTTCTGGCCGGAGGTCATGGATTTCCATGGCCTGCACTTTTTTGCACCATTTACGAGTTTGCTCGATGTGTCGGACGGTCCGGAGTGGGCCCGGTGGTGCGTCGGAGGCACTACCAACCTCGCGTACAACTGCTTAGACCGCACGCTTGTTTCAGGAAGGGAGAGTCATCCCGCGATCGTCTGGGAAGGCGAAGACGGGGCGCAACGCATGCTGAGCTATTGCGAGCTAGCCTCGCTGGTCAGGCGGGCGGCGGGTGCGTTGACCAAACTGGGCTATCGGCGAGGGGATGTGATTGCCTTGTATATGCCGATGCTTCCAGAAACCGTCGCTGCATATCTCGCCATCGTCAGCGTCGGCGCCATCGCACTCCCTTTGTTCTCAGGCTTCGGTTCGAAGGCTGTCTTGGAGCGTCTTAGCGACGCCGAAGCCAAAGCCATCATTACCGTCGATTACACGTACCGACGGGGAAAGCGGATACCGATGGTCGACGTGGTGGACGCTGTCGCCTCCGCAATTCCCTCGCTGCGGCACGTGATCGTCGTAAACAAGGGCGCTTTGCCGGTTGCGCGGGGAGGTCGGCACCGACGATGGAGCGATCTTATCGCTGGGGCCGAAGAGGTTCCGGCACACGCGCTTCCAGCCGAGGCGCCGGCCATGATCGTGTACACGTCCGGCACGACCGGCAAGCCGAAGGGGACGGTACATACTCATTGCGGTTTCATGACAAAGGTCGCACTCGACTTCGGATTGATCTTGGACCTGAAGCCAAGCGACCGGCTGCTGTGGATGAGCGACATGGGATGGTTGACCGGGCCGATCCTGGCAGTCGCGGTCCCGCTGATGGGCTCCACGTTGGTGCTCGCCGAAGGCGTTCCCGACTATCCCGAGCCCGGACGCCTATGGAAACTCGTAGAAAAGCATCGAATTACCTTCCTCGGCGTGGCTCCGACGATGATCCGCGCTTTCATGCAGCAGGCGCCCGAAATTGTCAACCAATACGATTTCAGCTCACTGCGCATCACTGCTGCGACCGGGGAGCCGTGGACGCCAGAGGCGTGGACATGGTTCAGGCACGAAGTTGGACGTGATCGCGTCCCTCTGCTCAACTACTCTGGCGGGACGGAAATCGGTGGCGGCATCGTTGCAGGAACGGTGTTACATCCGGATCTTCCTCCCTGCGCCTTCGCGGGGCCGATTCCCGGGATGGGCGCGATCGTCGTAGACGAGGCCGGCCGTCACGTTGCCGCCGGGCAGGTCGGCGAGCTTGCGCTCTCTATTCCTTCAATAGGTTTGACGCGCGGTTTCTGGCGCGATCCGAGACGCTACCTGGCGAGCTATTGGACCAAGGTGCCGGGGCTGTGGATGCATGGAGATTTTGCTTCCATCAGCGCAGACGGTGCCTGGTATATCCATGGACGCTCGGACGATACGATCAAGATCGCAGGCAAGCGAACTGGGCCAGCCGAAATCGAAGCGGCATTGCTTGCCACGGGAAAGATCGCCGAAGCGGCTGCGGTCGGAATGCCAGATCCGGTGAAGGGTGCAACGGTGGTCTGCGTATGTGTCCCCGCGCGTGGATCGGACGGGAATCCTGCGACGATCGCTGAACTGAAACAGGCAGTTGCCGACGCTTTGGGCACTTCGTTCCGTCCCAAAGATGTGTTCTTCGTTGCCGACCTGCCGAAGACGCGCACCATGAAGATCATGCGGCGACTGATCCGTTCGACGCTTCTAGGCGAAGCACCGGGCGATCTCTCCGGATTGGTCAATCCTGAGGCGCTCGAGGATCTCCGCACGTACGTGCCAACGCCGAAGTAATTTTTCCCCTTATCCTGTTAACGATGATGGCGGCTGCGACATCGAGCTGCGGTCCGGCAGTTGGCCGTAACGGCTACGGGGACATGCTTTAGCTACGGTTGAAGCGCTCGACTGCCCGTTCGTTTTGGCCCGGTTCCGGCGTCGCGCGAAATGCGGCAAAGAAGCGTTTTCAGGTCTGCATCGACTGGCCGGCGACCGAGAAGATGCTGCGCCAGGCGCGCGCCAAGCTTGGCCGCTCAAACGTATCCCTTTGCGGGGTTTCATCGTCTAAGACTGTGGAAAGGAGAAAGACGACGATGACACCTGATTATCGGGCGGGGCCCTGGCACATGTGGTGGGCCGGCGGCTGGGGATGGATCTTCCCGTTGATGATGCTCGTCATGGCCGGTCTGTGCGCCTTCGGCATGTTTCGCCACATGGTCGGCGGGGGCGGGCACCGTAAATCGTCCGCGCTGCGTATCCTGGAGGAGAGGTTCGCACGCGGCGAGATGCAGAAAGCGGAGTACGACGAGAAAAGGCCGTGCTCCTTTCCGGAGAGCTGCCATGACCCTGGCACAAATCGCACTGCCGGTTTATCGCTGTCCGATGCATCGGGACGTGCGCGAGCGCGCCGCCACCAAGTGCCCGAAATGCGGCATGGAGCTGGTGCCGGAGGGCACCCGGTTCCGCCTGCTGCGCCACATCGCTCGAAGTCCGCTGATGCTCGTCATCATGCTGCTCGCCATGGCCGCCGCGATGGCCATGATGCTGATGTGAAGGAGCCTAAAAAAGAATGACTCTCATTTGATCTAGGTCGAATCGCGGGCGGTCCGGGCCCCTAGGATCGGGCTGTGAAGACCGCGACCGTGCCGGTCCGCCGCCCGTTCTTCCGTGGCGAGAAGCGGCTGCGAATTGCCATCGTCGGCCTGCCGGCCGCCGGGAAAAGCGCCATTTTCCGTGCTGTGGAAAGCACTTGCGTGCGGCCGGGGAGGGCCGCGGGCAGCGCCTACGACGAGTGCGAGGTCGACATCGGCTTCGACGAGGCGCGGGTCACCAAGCTCCCCAGCCTGCGCTCGCTGCACGACCCCGATCCAGTCAACCGTGCGGCGCTCAAATACCTGCTCCAGGCCGACGAGCGGCCGGACGTGATCGTCCAGGTGCTCGACGCCACGGCGCTCGAGCGCCATCTGGAGCTGACCCTGGAGCTCCTGCAGCTCGGCCGCCCGCTGGTCCTCGCCATGAATCGCATGGACGAGGCGCGCGACAAGGGCCTGCACATCGGCACCAAGGTGCTCGCCAGGCGTCTCGGCGTGCCGGTGGTGCCGACCGTCGGCACCATGGGCTACGGCATGCGCGAGCTTTTCGCGGCGGTTGCCGACGCGGCGCGCCGCGGCGTTTCGCCGCTGCCGCTCGCGCCCTCGAGCCGCCTGCGCGAGCGCCTCGCGCCGCTCGTGGCTGGGGTCAGAGCAAATGCTCTGACCCCGGGGTTGCCGCCGCTATTCGTTGCCGGGCGCATCGCCGAGGGGGACCGCGCCTTCCCCTATCGGCCCGAGCTCCTCAAGGACATCCCGGGATTGCCGCTCCCGGACGAGCTGCACGCCGACCGCCACCACGTCGCCGCGATCCTCGCCGAGACCGCGACCCGGCCGGCGGGCGTGCGCGAGCGCCACGACTGGCGCTACTGGCTGGACGAGCTTTTCCTCAGCCCGCGCCTGGGCCTCGTCGGCAGCCTCGCGGTGTTCGCGGCGGTGCTCTACATCGTGTTCGATGTGAGCGTGCAGCTCGACGCGCTCACCTCGGCGCGGCTCGTGCAATGGGTCTCGGCCTGGCAGCCGGTCACCGTTACCGACGTGGTCGGCCGCGCGGTGGCCGACGGGATCGTCGGCCTCATCGGCATCGTGGTGCCCTACATGGTGCCGCTGGTGCTGCTGCTCATCGTGCTCGAGCAGACCGGGATCATGGCGCGCATCGCCTTCGCCGTGGACCGCGTGTTCCACCGCCTGGGGCTGCACGGCGGCGTGGCGCTGCCCTTGCTTCTCGGCCTGGGCTGCAACGTGCCGGCGCTCGCGGCGGTCGGGGTGAGCACAAAGGGCGCCGAGCGCACCACCGCATCGCTTCTCATCACGTTCGTGCCGTGCTCGGCGCGCTCGGCGATCATCCTCGCGCTGGCCGGCAAGTATCTCGGCGTCTGGGGCGTGATCGGCGTGTTCGCGGTGGCCGCGGTAGTCATCGCGCTCATGGGCCAGTTGCTGCGGCGGCGCTTCGCTGCCGCCACGGCCGGCCAGATCCAGGAAATCCCGCCGTACGCGGCTCCGCGCCTGCGGCCGCTGCTGCGCGAGACTTGGATACGAACCCGGGAGATGCTCACCATCGTCATGCCGCTGCTCGTCGGCGGCAGCGTGGTGCTGGCGCTGCTCAGCTACTGGGGAGGCGACAAGATCGTCAACACCGCGCTCCTCCCGGTGACGAGTTGGTGGCTCGGGCTCCCCGCAGTGCTCGGCGTGCCGCTCTTATTCGGCGTGCTGCGCAAGGAACTGTCGCTCGTGATGATCTACCAGGCGCTCGGGGGTTTCGCGGTCGACGCCTACCTGAACCCGATCCAGATTTTCACCTTCCTGGTATTCCTCACGCTGTACGTGCCGTGCGTGGCGACGTTTGCGATGATGGCGAAGACGGTGGGCCGCCGCCAGGCGCTCGGCCTGGTGTCCGTCTCGGTCGGCGTGGCGCTCGCCGTGAGCGGCGTGCTGCGCTTCGCGCTCCAGCTGACGCAAAAGCTGGCCGCTTGATCCACGTCAACCCGGCCGGGGCGGGCGACTCCAACATTGCCCGGATGAACCGGTGGATCACGCTGGACGGCAACGAGGCCGCGGCGCGCATCGCCTACCAGCTCTCGGAGGTGATCGCCATCTACCCGATCACCCCGTCCTCGCAAATGGGCGAATCCGCCGACGAGTGGGCCGCCGAGGCGCGGCCCAATCTCTGGGGCGCGGTGCCGAGCGTGGTCGAGATGCAAAGCGAGGGCGGCGCCGCGGGCGCGCTGCACGGCGCAATCCAGGCCGGCGCGCTGGGCGCCACCTTCACCTCGAGCCAGGGCCTGCTGCTCATGATCCCCGACATGTTCCGGGTCGCGGGCGAGCTCACCCCGGCAGTCATCCACGTCAGCGCCCGCGCGGTGGCGACGCACGCGCTTTCCATCTTCGGCGATCACAGCGACGTGATGGCGGTGCGCACCACCGGCTGGGCGATGCTCGCCTCGAGCAGCGTGCAGGAGGCGCAGGACCTCGCCACCGTGGCGCACGCCGCGACGCTCGCCTCGCGCATTCCCTTCGTTCATTTCTTCGACGGCTTCCGCACCTCGCACGAAGTGGCCAAGATCGAGGCGCTCGGGCCGCGCGAGCTGCGGGCGCTGGTGCCCGAAGAGACGGTGGAAAACCATCGCCTGCGCTCGCTTACACCCGAGCGCCCGGTGCTGCGCGGCTCGGCGCAGAACCCGGACGTGTTCTTCCAGTCGCGCGAGGCGGCCGCCGGGCTGCACCGCGCTTGCCCGGCGCACGTGCTGGCCGCGATGGAGCGGCTCGCCGGGCTTACCGGGCGGCACTATCGCCTCTTCGACTACTACGGCGCGGCCGACGCCGAGCTCGTGATCGTGATCATGGGCTCGGGCGCCGGCGCCGCGGAGGAGGTGGTCGACGCGCTCAACGCTGCGGGCGAAAAGACCGGCCTCGTCAAGGTGCGGCTGTTCCGGCCGTTCAGCGCGGCGCACTTCGCGCGTGCGCTGCCCGCAAGCGTCAAGGCGATCGCGGTGCTCGACCGCACCAAGGAGCCCGGCGCCGCGGGCGAGCCGCTCTACCAGGACGTGCTCACCGCGGTCGACGAGGAGCTCGAGAGCGGGCGCGCGCCGTTCCCGACGCGCCCGCGCATCGTCGGCGGGCGCTACGGCCTGGGCTCCAAGGAGTTCACGCCGGCGATGGCGAAGGCGGTGCTCGATGAATTGCTGAGGCCGGCGCCGAAGACGCGCTTCACCGTCGGCATCGTCGACGACGTGAATCACTCCAGCCTGCCGTTCGACCCGTCGTTCACGACGAACGGCGCCGACAACGTGCGCGCCATCCTCTTCGGCCTGGGCTCCGACGGCAGCGTCGGCGCGAGCAAGAACACCATCAAGATCATCGGCGACGCGACGGAGTTGTACGCGCAGGGCTACTTCGTCTACGACTCGAAGAAATCCGGCTCGACCACCGCGTCGCACCTGCGCTTCGGCCCGCGGCCGATCCGCGCCAGCTATCTCGTCGCCGCCGCCGGGTTCATCGGCTGCCACCAGTGGGAGCTGCTCGACCGCGTCGACGTGCTGGAGGCGGCCGACCCCGGCGCGATCTTCCTCCTGAACAGCCCCTACGGCGCGCAGGAAGTCTGGCCGCACCTGCCTTCGGCTGTCCGGCGCACGATCTGCGACCGCGGCCTCAAGCTCTACGTGATCGACGCCGGCCGCGTGGCGCGCGAGGCGGGCATGGGCCGGCGCGTGAACACAGTGCTGCAGACCTGCTTCTTCGCTCTCTCGGGCGTGCTGCCGCGCGAGCAGGCGATCGCCGCGATCAAGGAAGCGGTGGCGAAGACCTACCGCGCGAAGGGCGAGGACGTGGTGCGGCACAACTACGCCGCCATCGACGCCGCGCTCGCGCATCTGGAGGAAGTCGCCGTTCCCGCCGAGGAACCGCTCGTCAAGGAAGGCCCTGCCGCCGATTGGGCCGGCGCCTCCGAGTTCGTGCGCAAGGTGCTCGCGCCGATCATCGCCGGAAAGGGCGACCAGCTTCCGGTGAGCGCCATGCCGCTCGACGGCACTTTCCCGGTGGGCACGTCGAAGTGGGAGAAGCGCAACCTCGCGACCGAGATCCCGGTGTGGGACGAGCGCATCTGCATCCAGTGCAACAAGTGCGCGCTCGTGTGCCCGCACGCGGCGATCCGCGTCAAGTGCTTCGACCCGGCGCTCGCCGAGAACGCGCCGCCGACCTTCAAGTCGACGCCGTATCGCGGCGCCGATTACGCCGGCATGCGCTACAGCGTCCAGGTCGCGCCGGAGGACTGCACCGGCTGCGAGCTGTGCCGCGCGGTGTGCCCGGTCGACAAGAAGACCGGCAAGAAGCCGCTCGTCATGCAGCCGCAGCGGCCGCTGCGCGAGCCCGAGCGCGAGAACTTCGCCTTCTTCCTCACGCTGCCCGAAGTCGACCGCGCTTCGGCGAAGCGCTCGACGGTGAAGGGCTCGCAGTTCCTCGAGCCGCTGTTCGAGTTCTCCGGCGCCTGCTCGGGCTGCGGCCAGACGCCGTATCTCAAACTCGCCACGCAGCTTTTCGGCGACCGCATGCTGGTCGCCAACGCCACCGGCTGCTCTTCGATCTTCGGCGGCAACCTGCCGACCACGCCGTGGACCTGCAACGCCGAGGGCAGGGGGCCCGCGTGGTCCAACTCGCTGTTCGAGGACAACGCCGAGTTCGGCTACGGCATGCGCCTCGCGGTCGACAAGCTCACCGAACAGGCGCGCAATCTCGCGCGCCGCCTGAGGAGCATCGTCGGCGAGGGGCTCGCGGTCACGATCCTGGAGGCGCCGCAGACCGACGAGCGCGAGATCGCGGCGCAGCGCATCCGCGTCGCCGAGCTCAAGCGCACGCTCGCATCCGAGCTCGAGCGCTTCCCCTCGGCCGCCGACGCCCCCGAGATGCGGCGGCTCCTCGGGCTCGCCGACTACCTGGTGCGCAAGTCCGTGTGGATGGTCGGCGGCGACGGCTGGGCCTACGACATCGGCTATGGCGGCCTCGACCACGTGCTCGCCGCCGGGCGCAACGTCAACGTGCTGGTGCTCGACACCGAGGGCTACTCCAACACCGGCGGGCAGATGTCCAAGGCCACGCCGCGCGCCGCGGTCGCGCGCTTCGCCGCCTCCGGCAAGCGCCAGGCGAAGAAGGACCTCGGGCTGCTCGCCATGACCTACGGCACCACGTACGTCGCGCGGGTCGCCATGGGCGCGCAGGACTCCCAGACCGTCAAGGCGCTCGTCGAAGCCGAGTCCTACGACGGCCCCGCGCTCGTCATCGCCTACGCCCACTGCATCGAGCACGGCATCGACATGAGCCAGGGCCTCGAGCAGCAGAAGAGAGCCGTCGCCTCCGGTCACTGGCCGCTCTTCCGCTTCGATCCGCGCCGCACCGCGCGCGGCGAGAACCCGCTCCAGCTCGACTCCAAGCCGCCCAGCATCCCCTTCGCCGACTACGCCCACGCCGAGACCCGCTACCGCTCGCTCGAGCTCCTCGACCCCGAGGCAGCCCGCGAGCTCGCCATGCTCGCCCAGGAAGACGCCGCGCTCCGCTGGCGCCTGTACGAACGCCTCGCCGCCGCTTACGCGCCTCCTGCCAGGTCGTGAGCGCCAGCGCCGATCCGGTTCGCGGCCTTCTCACACGCTGGCGCGAGGACCCCTCCGGCACCTACCGCACTTGGTTCCTCTGGGAAGAGCGGCTCAAGAACTTCCGCTCGATCCGGCGCGGCATTTCGGCCGTAGTCGCCGAAATCGAAGCCGACAAATTCGGCAACGTCTATAAGGGCTCTTCGCTTGAAACGGTGGTCGGCTCCATTGCCGAGCAAAGGCAGATCTTCCGCGGCGCAGACCACGCGTTCCTGTGGAAGCCCAAGCTGCGTATCCCGGACATCTACGAGAACCGACCGAATCAGCTTGCCTTCGGTCGTTTCCTCGACACGTGCGCCTGCTGCGCCGGCGAGGAGGCTCAGGTCATCGGCGCCATACAGAACCTCGACCGCGCGGCGATCAAGGGACTAGGACCGGCTGCCGCCAATCTCCTTTACTTTCTTCACCCGACCGTAGTTCCGCCGTTCAACACGGCGATCGTGAAGGGGTACAACGCCGTGACCGGCGCGAAGGTGAAATTGGGCAAGTGGGACGAATACCTGGCGATGCGCCGCGGCATCGTCGAATTGAACACCAAGTATCGCGATCTCCTCTCCAACGATTTCGGCGCAATCGCTGGCGTTCTGTTCGATGTCGGCTCGGGCAGATACCCGCCACCGCCACGCGAGTCGGACGACGCTGCACTCGCTCAATGGGAAAAGGACTTGGCTCTCGTTCGCGCCGAATCCGAACGAGCCAACCGCGCCATTCAAGCCGCCCGGGAAGAGGACCGCACTCATACCGAGATCCAGGGCTGGCTGCGCGATCTGGGAACGGCCCTCGGATTCGGCGTGTGGATCGCGAGCAACGACCGCAACCGTCCCTACGGCAATGGCCATTTGGCTGACGGCTGCCTCGACTGCCTATCCGAGCCGCTGGAGAGCTCTCCCGCCGCCGACACCATCCGGTTGATCGACGTGCTTTGGATCGACGCCGCAACCGGCCATGTAGCCGCCGCATTCGAGGTCGAGCATACGACGTCCATCTACTCCGGCATCGTGCGGATGCTGGATCTCGCTCTCGGTCTCGGCCAGGCCAGCCAGTCGCTGTTCCTCGTCGCTCCCGATGCACGGGAAGGCGATGTCCGTGAGCAATTGAAGCGTCCCGCCTTCAGCCGAGTCGGCGATCTCAACGTCCGCTTCATTGCGTACGGCGAGTTGGCCAAGCACCGCGATGCCATCTCGCGATTTGGACAGGGCATGAAGCCGATCGAAGCGCTTGCGCGCGGACTATAGAGAATCAGCGCTGACCGGCGAAAGAACGCGCTCGCCGAAAATTCCTAGACTCTTATGGTGCGCTTACGACCTATTGCGTTGAAAAACTCCACTGAACCGTTGAACTGGCTTTGATGTTCAGAAGTAATAACAGAGGGCTTGGTGCGCGGCGAAGGCTTTGCGATCGACGCCAGCATCATCAGGGCCGACGCCAATCGCACGCGAGGCGTTCCTGGCGAAGAAGGCGTGGACTGGAACGATTCCAAGCCCGCCACGCGCGGGCCTTCTCGATGGTCATTATTCCCGGCCACTGGGGATGGCCGTGATACTTCTCCACGTTACCGTTCGCACCGACTAATGGACCCTTAGCGGGTCAACGCCCACGTGCGCGGCGATCGAGGAACGACCGCAGCGCCTGGCTGCATTCGGCGCCATGGGACAAGGGGAGGCCGTGCTTCGCATGCTGAAAGATCTGCAATTCAGAATTCGGAAGACTGGCATGCAGTTCGGCGGTAACCGAGGCGGGAATGAACGGGCTGGAGTCACCATGCAGTATCAGCACCGGTGCTGAGATTTCGGCCAGCCTTGCGGTGAGATCGACGGCGCGCAAGACGCCGAGCGCATTCAGGCAGGAATCCGCCGAGCATGCCCCCTGCGTGTCATTAAACCATGCACGCTCCGCCGGCTTTAAGCCATCGTCATAAAAACGACGCGTACTCATCATCTCCGACCATCCACACATGCCCTGGGCCTGGATCACATCGCGCCAATCGTTGAGATTGTTGAGCGTTGCGCCGATGTGTGCGCCGTTGCTCACGGTGATCGTACGGATCGCCTTGGCATCGTGCAAATAGCTGCAGAGCCCCACTGTTCCACCCATAGATTCACCGACGAAGTGGAAGCGCTCGGCGCCCGCGGCTCGTGCCACGGCAAAGACATCGCTCACTAGCAGCTCCATGCTCCAGCGCGCGTTATCGAGTGGGATGGTGGATGCTCCGAACCCTCGCATGTCCATAAGAACTAGTCGATACGCGTCAATCAGGGCCGGAATCCATTTTGTCCACATCCTGCGATCGATTCCGATGCCATGGTTAAAAATGATCGTCTCCGGCTCGACACACCAGGGCGCCGTGATGTCGATCACATCATAAAAAATGCTCGCGTCTTTAGACTCGGCAAAAGGCACGCAATGTCCTCCGTGAGTGACTCAAGAGGCTGCGGTCGGTTCTAGCGTGGACGACACACGATCCGCGTCCGCCTTGCGGTAGGTCCGGCCGCCATGCGTGCGGCCTCGGGAAAATCGCGCGCGTGCTGGCATCGTGTCGTTGACGTCCCAGATCTCCATGATGGCCATGATGGCGCCCGCTGGCGTGCGCTCCGGGTAGGCGACATGCGCGCCCATCTCGCCGTCGCGCAGCGCACTTTGATGTTTTCCGTCCTCATAGGAGTCGCTCTCGCGCTTCTAGTACGCAAGCCAGGTCGACAGCACGGGAAACGCGATCAGCAGCGCCAGCATCGTCAGCATGACAAAGACGTACGGCAGCGCGCCGGCGAAGATGGTCTCCAGACGAACGCCGCCTTCGCCGAGCGCGCTGCGCACCGCGAATACCGACAGTCCAAAGGGCGGCGTAAGCAGCCCGATCTCGACCGCCACCACTGAGATCACGCCAAAGTGCACGAGATCGATGTCAAACGAGGTGGCGATCGGCACCGCGATCGGCGCGATGATGAGCAGGATAGACACGGAGTCGAGGATCATGCCGAGCGCCATGATGCACAGCACGTAAGCGGCGAGAAAGCCGTAGGGGCCGGCGCCCAGGCCCTCGATCCACGAGGCGATAAAGGCCGGGATTCCAGCCATTGTCAGCATGCGCGAGTACATACTCGCCGCCATGAGCAGGAACAGGATGCCGACCGACACGTAACCGGTCTCGAGGAGTACCGACCACAGCGTGCGGCGATCGAGCCGGCGGCGGGCGGCAGCGATGACGAGCGCGCCGAAGGCGCCCGCCGCGCCGGCTTCCGTAGGCGTAAACACGCCGCCGTAGATGCCGCCGAGCACCAGCGTCACCAACACCACGATGGGCAACAGCTTCGCAGCCATGGCGAGCGCGCCCTCGCCGGGCGGAGGCGCCGCATGACCGGCCCCGGTGGAGAAGACGTAGCCGGGCCGGTAGCGCGCGAGCAGCATGATCATCGCGACGAAGGCGAACGCCATCAAGATGCCGGGGATCACGCCGGCAAGGAACAGGCGCCCAATCGACACTTCCGCAAGGACGCCATACACGATCATCAGGATGCTGGGGGGGATGAGCATGCCGAGGATCGAACTGCCCGCCACTACGCCGACGGCGAATTTCGGCGTGTAGCCGAACTGACGCATCGGCGGCACGGCGACCTGTGCGAACACACTCGCCGAGGCGACCGACACGCCGGTGACGGCGGCGAATAGCGCGTTGGCCGCGACGGTCGCCACCCCTAACCCGCCCTGGACGCGCCGCAGGAGCCACTGTGCCACGTTAAACGTGTCGAGTCCCACGCCCGAAGCGCTGACGAGCGTCCCCATCAGGACGAACAGCGGGATCACCGAGAAGATGTACTCCGCAAGGCTGGTGAGCGCGCCGCTGCCGATCAGGCGCACCGATATGCCGAGGTCCCCGCGTAGCATCCACACACCCACCAGCGCGAGAAGCGCCAACGTGATCCCGATCGGCGTGCCCGCGATGACCAGCGCGACCAGCAGGGCGATCAGCGCGAGCCCGATTTCGAGGTCCATGCCTCAGATCTCGCCTGTGCGAGGAAGGCAGCCAGCACGCAGGCGCTGCCCACCAATACGATCAGCCAGATCGGCCACTTGGGAAAGGTGAAGACTTGCGCCGCGCCGAACCGGTCACCCGTCTGCCAGGCGTGCGTAAAGCCAGCCACCGCCGCCCACAGGATGGCACCGAACACGAGCGCGCCGAGGAGCGCGAAGACTGCTTCTAAGCCGGCCGCTGCGCGCTCCGATCGCGCATGCAGCCGCTGGATCAGCATATCGGCGCGCGCGAGCCGCCGGCCGCGCACCGCCGCGGGCAGCTGCAGGAACGTGATCGCTACCACCGAGAAACCGGCGAGCTCGGCAACGCCACGGATCGGCGCGTTGAAGAAAAACCGGCTCGTAATGTCGGCGCACACAAGCATCATGAGCCCCAAGATCCACGCCGAGCCGACTGCGTTGAGGCCGTTCAGCAGACGATCGAACATCGCCTACACTTGTCCGTCCCAGGCACGGGCCGGCTTCTCGCCCGCGGCGCGCAGCGCGTTCATCCATGCGGCCAGCACGTCGCGCGCCGGCACGTTGGGATTGCTCTTCACCCACTGGCCGGCGACGTTCGGCATGCTCTCGATCCAGCGCTGGCGCTCCTCGGCGGGCAGGACGCTCATCTTCATGCCCGCCTTCTCCATCTTCGCGAGCGATGCATCCGAGCGCTCCATCGACACGCGGCCGACGGCTGCGGCGTAGAGCCGGCCGGCTTCCTGCATCGCCGTACGCACTTCGGGCGGCAGGCCGTTCCAGGAATTGCGGTTGGCAGCGATGCCGCCGACGTACTGCGCGCCGATGCCCACGCGAGTAAAGTACGGCGCCACCTCGTACGTCCGCGTGCCGAGAATCGCCGTGGCGAAGGAGACGGCGCCTTCGGTGACTCCGGACTTGATGTCGGTGTAGAAGCCCGGGATGGGGGTATTCACCGAGACTGCGCCGGTGCCCTGCAGGAAGGTCGCCACCGCGCCTGGCGTGGAGAACCGCCTGCCGCGTAGCGATGCAAGGTTCGGCACCGGCTGGGTAGTCCACAAGTGGTAGGTCTCTACGCCGCTGCCGCCGAGGTAGACCATGTTGTTGCGCTCCCACGTCTGCCGCAACGCGGGGATCTTGTCATGTAGCTGGTCGATGATGGAGATGACCAGGGGCAGGTTGTCGCTCGCGAAGGGCGAGAAATAGGTGACGTTGTGCAGTGGCATTGCGCTCGGCTCGAAGATCGAACCC
>Ga0156283_1249_pt1 | contig 28784 bp, 27 predicted proteins | sample RifCSPlowO2_12_FD_107932 | JGI IMG/M metagenome (GOLD analysis project Ga0156283, IMG submission 107932) | Betaproteobacteria bacterium RIFCSPLOWO2_12_FULL_65_14 | reverse complement strand
GTCCAGAAGGAAAGCCACGGGTTGCCGCACGATGGCCCGCCCCATGGCCACGCGCTGGCGTTGTCCGCCGGAAAGAGTCCCGGGTTTGCGCTCCAGCAGCTCGCCGAGCTCGAGAATCGCGGCGGCGCGCTCCACCCGCCGGGCGATCTCGTCGTGCGCAATCCTGGCGAGCTTCAAGGGAAAGGCCAGGTTGTCACGCACGCTCATGTGGGGATAGATCGCGTAGCTCTGGAACACCATCGCCATATTGCGATCCCTCGGGTCGACGTCGTTGACGAGCTTGCCGTCGATGCGGATCTCGCCTTCGGAGACCTCTTCGATCCCGGCGATCATGTTGAGCAGCGTCGACTTGCCGCAGCCGGAAGGCCCGACCAGGATGAAGAACTCGCCGTCGGCGATGGTGAAATCCGCGCGCTTCACCGCCACCGTGCCGTCGGCAAAGCGCTTGGCTACGTTGCGCAGCGCGATCTGCGCCATCGCCTTATCCCTTCACCGCCCCGGCCGTAAGCCCGGCGATGATCCGCCGCTGGAAGGCGAGCACCATGGCGATAACGGGAACGGTGACCACCACCGAGGCTGCGGCGATCGAGCCCGTCGGCAGCTCGTAGCGGGAGGCCCCGGTAAAAAAGGCGATGGCGGCCGGCACGGTACGGGCGTCGTTGGTGGAGGTGAGCGAGATGGCGAAAAGGAAATCGTTCCAGGCGAAGATGAATACGAGGATCGCCGCGGTGAACACGCCCGGCGCGGCGAGCGGCGCGATCACGTAGCGGAACGCCTGAAACGGGGTGGCGCCGTCGACCCGGGCGGCCTTGTCGAGGTCCCAGGGGATCTCCCGGAAGAACGCCGAAAGCGTCCAGATCGCAAGGGGCAAGGTGAACGTCATATAGGGAATGATGAGTCCCGGCCAGCTATCGAACAGCCCGACCGCGCGCCACATGTTGAACAGCGGGCCGATGATGGCGACGGCCGGAAACATGGCGATCGAGAGCGCGCCGGCGAGCACCAGCCTCTTGCCGCGGAACTCCAGGCGCACGATCGCGTAGGCTGCGAACATGGCGAGCGTCACCGCGAGAGCGGTGGAGAGGAGCGCGATGCCGATCGAGTTCCACAGCGCAGCGGGGAATTGGGCGTCCTGGAAGATCGCCCGATAGTGCTCGAACGTGACGCTCTGCGGGAGGAAGCGCTTGTCGTTGAGGTCGGCCGGGTGCTTGAGCGAGAGCGACACGATCCAGGCGACTGGAAGGAGGGCATAAAGCACCGCCACCGCGCTTCCGGCGGCCCAGAACACCCGTTCCAGACGGCTAACGGCGGCGCTCATCAGTGAACGAGACGCCAAAACCCTTGATGTACAGCCAGGCGATGGCGAGCACGCAGGCGAAGATCAGCACCGAGACCGCCGAGCCCAGTCCCAGGTTCAAGCGGCTGATGAGCGCGTTGTAGCCGACGATCGATACGGTTTCCGTGTCGAGCGCGCCGCGCGTGAGCACGAACACCGTATCGAAGACGCGAAACGCATCCAGGGTGCGGAAAAGCAGCGCCACCATCACCGCCGGCTTCATGAGCGGCAGCGTAATTCGCCAGAATCGCTGCGCCGCGCTGGCGCCGTCCATGCGGGCGGCGTTGAGCAGGTCGTGCGGCACCAGGGTGAGCCCGGCGAGGAGGAACAGCGCCATGAACGGGGTGGTCTTCCAGATCTCGGCGAAGATGATCACGAAAAACGCCGAGCCGCGCTCGGTGAGCCAAACGCGCTCCAGGCCGAGCAGCGCGTTGACGAAGCCGGTGGTGGGATCGAAGGCGAATCTCCAGGCAAGCGCCGCGACCACGGTGATGATGGCGTAGGGCACGAGGATCGCCGTGCGCACCGTGCGGCGGCCGAATACAGCGCGGTGCATGAGGAGGGCGAGCGCGAAACCGAGGACGAGCTCCACCGCGACCGAGCCCACCGTGATGATCAGGGTGTTCCCGAGGGCCTGCCACCAGACTTCCGAACCGAGGATGCTCGCATAGTTGCTCAAGCCGACGAAGCGGCGTTCTTCGGGAAAGCGCAGGTCATAGCGGAAGAGCGACAGCCAGAACGCGTAGAGGATGGGGAAGGCGGTGACTGCCAGCATGGCCGCTACCGCTGGCGCGCAGAGCCACCAGGCGAGGCGGCGCTCGGCGCGGCGGCGCGCGCTCACAGCAGGCCTTCCGAGCGCTGCGCGCGCGTGATGCGCTTGCGCAATGCCGGTACATCGCGCTCAGGCTCGATGTCGCGCAGCGGGTGCAGCGTGCGGCTGATGGCGAGCGAGATGTCGTTGTAGAGCGGGGTCTGCGGCCGCTGGACCGCGTCGCGCAGCGTCTCGCGCAATACCTCGCCGAAGGGCATCGCCTTTCGCAAGTCGGGGTCGTCATAGAGCGCCTCGATCGTGGGCGGCAAGCCGCCGCGCTCGGCCGCGAGGCGCTGCTGCGCCCGGGCGGTGAGGCAGGCAGCCGCCTGGAATGCGAGCTGCGGATGCCGCGAATGAACGCTGACGGCCAGGTCGAGCCCGCCGACGGTCACGCGGCTCGGCTTGCCCGCTATGACGGCCGGCCAGCGGGCCCATCCCATATGCGCGGCCACCTGCGGGGCGTTGCGCCGGGCACTCGCCCAAACGAAGCTGTAATTGATCATGAAGCTGGAGTTGCCGGTCTCGAAGGCGAGCCGCGCCTGGTCCTCGCGGCTCGTCGAGAGCGCCCGGTCGGCCGCTCTGGAGGTCGCGAAGCGTTTCATGATCGCGAGCGCCCGGTAGGTGGGCGCGTCCTCGAGCGGCAGCGCACCGCCGGCCGAGGCGAGGAGCGAGATGAAAAACACGGTCAGGCCCTCGTAGCGTTCCCCCTGCGCCTGGATGGTGCCTTGGTCGCCCAAGGCCTGCGCCATGTCGATCATCTGGTCCCAGGTCTTCGGCGGCGCGCTCACCCGGTCGGTGCGGTACCAGAGAAGCTGCGCGTTTGTGGTGAATGGCGCGGCCCAGAGCTGCCCCCGGTATGTGGCGCTCTCGAGCGGCGCGGCGAGCCTTCCTTCGCGCGCCTGCGCCGCCGCCGCGCCGCTCCACGGCAGGATCCAGCCGGCCTGGGCAAATTCCGCCGTCCAGATCACGTCCATGCCGATGATGTCGATGTCGCGGTCCCCGGCCGCGAGGCGCCGCACCAGCTGCTCGCGCTGCTGATCGGCGTCGGCGGGCAGCGGCGCGATCTCGATGCGGAATGCGCCGTTGGAGGCCTGCGCGCAGCGCCGCGACGCCACTTGGAAGGCGCCGGAGCCCTCTTCGCCCACATACCAGCGCAATGTCGGGACGGCGGGTTCATCCCCCCCGCACCCGGAGAGAAGAAGCAATGTGAATACCAGGCGGGCATGCATCGGCTCCATCGTGTCACAGGTATGGGAAATCCTGCCATCGCTGTCGAGCCCGTCAGGCGGAGCGACGTCGCTTATTCCTGCCGAGCGTCCCCTCGCGGCGGGTTGCGCGTTCCACTTCTCTTAATTGCGTCAGCAGGCGCCGCGCGCCGCGGTAGAGCTTTGTGCCCGGCGCGGTCGGCGCCACCGTTCAGGCGGAGCGGCGTCGCTTTCGACGCAGATTGGACTTCCGTCGGGGCGCCGCGCCACGCAGCGTTGCGAGGTACCGGAAAATTTCGGTGTGGTCGGCGTCGCGCTTGAGCTTCTTCTGCGCGTCGCGCCATAGCTGCAGGGTTTTTTCCAGATACGGCGTCTCGATGCCGAGGTCGCGCGCGAGGCGCGCGGCGATGCCGACGTCCTTCGCCATCAGCGCGAGCTTGAATCCGGAGGCGAAAGCGCCGGTCAGCACTTGTTGGGGTATTTTGCGCTCGGTGGTGCTGTTGCGTCCGGTGGAAGCGTTGATCGCCTCGAGCATGGCGCGTTCATCGAGCCCGAAGGCGCGCGCGACGAGCAGCGCCTCGAACCCGGCAAGCGTTCCGGCTGCGCCGAGGTAATTGTTGAGCGCCTTCACGGCGTGCCCCGCGCCGAGCGGCCCGACGTGGAAGAGGTCTTTACCCATGGCGCGCAGAATGGGAGTGCATTTTTCGAAAACCCCCCTGTCGCCGCCGATCATGATGGCGAGCGTCCCGTCCTTCGCCTTGGCAACCGCGCCCGACACCGGCGCGTCGAGCATTTTGATCCCTTTGGCGTGCAATGCGGGCGCAAGCGCCTGGGTGGCGGCCGGGTCCGAGGAGCTCATGTCGACGATGACTGCCCCACTGGAAAGGTACGGCAGCGCCTCTAGCACCGCTTCGCGCACCGCGTCGCCGTCGGGCAGCATCGTGATCAGCACGTCGGCGCCCTCGGCCGCCTCGCGGATCGACTTGCAGCTGCCGTGGCCTTTGAGATCGTAGGAGCGCACGTCGAAGCCCTCGCGCGCGAGGTTGGCCGCCATGGGCTGCCCCATGGTCCCCAGGCCGATGAACGCTATTTGTCGGATTGAAACACCTCTTTCGCGGCGCGGAAGGCGACCACGGCGGCCGGCACGCCGCAGTAGATGGCGACCTGCAGGAAGACTTCCTTGATCTCGTCCTTGGTGAGGCCGTTGTTGAGCGCGCACAGCATGCCGAGGTTGAGCACCGAGCGCATCTTGCGCGACAGCCCCGGCCGGTTCCAGATGTCGTTCCAGCAGTAGGTGTTGAGCAGCTCGACGAACTCCTGGCTGAACGGCTCGGTCCCGGCCATCGCCTTGTCGACGTAGCCCGCGCCGAGCACCTCGCGCCGCGTCTTCAGCCCCGCGTCGTAGCGCTGCTTGTGATCCCGCTTGTCCATTCGCTTCCTCCGTTAGGTAAGCTGCGATTATGCCGGTGGGCGACCTGCTGTACGCGCCGCGCGAGGCGATCGAGGCCGAGCGGGAGCGCTGTTTCGCTGAAATGATGGACCTTGCGGCCGTTCGGCATCCGCGCACGCGCGCGCGCCTGGCGGCGAGCGGGCTCGCGCGCGCCGACTTCGCTTCCCTCGCCGATCTCCCGCGTCTTGCGCCCACGCTGAAGAGCGAGTACATGGCCGAGCCGGGCGCCTTTCGGCTGGATGGCGAGGGGTTACCCGCCGAGATGCGCACCGTGTGGGACGTGATGTACACCACCGGCACCAGCGCGGGGCGGCCGACGCCCTTCGTATCCACGACCTACGATTTCTTCCGCATCCTCGAAGCGAACCGCAACATGCTGCGCTTGCGCGGCGCGCGGCCCGAAGACATCATCGCCAACCTGTTTCCGCTCACCGCCGCGCCGCACGGCGCCTTCATCCGCGCGATGCACGCCGCCGCCAGCATGAACCTGCGCGTAGTCGCCGCGCTGCCGGGCAATCCCTCGCCTTATTTCACGCTCGGCAACGACCTCGACGGCGTCGTCGACATCGTGGCGCGCAGCCGCGCCACCACCCTGTGGGGCGTGCCGAGCTTCGTGCGCCGCGTGGTGGCGCGCGCCGCAGAGACCGGGGCCGACTTCTCCGCCGTGCGGCTGGCGTTCGTCACCGGCGAGGGGCTGCCCGAGCCCGCGCGAGACGCGCTGACCGCGGATTTGCGGCGCGTTGGCCGACCCGACGCCTGGGTCAGCGTCTCGTATGGCTCGACGGAGATGCAAGGCGGGATGGTGGAGTGCGCGCCGGGCTCGGGCCTGCACAACCCGGCGCCCGACCAGTTCTACGTCGAGATCGTCGACCCGGAGACTTACGCCCCGCTGCCCGAGGGCGCGCCGGGACTCGTGCTCCTCACGCACCTGCGCCGCCGCGGGACGCTGCTCCTGCGCTACGCACTGGGAGACATCTCGGTGCTGAGCCGCAGCCGGTGCTTGCATTGCGGCTCCTGGACCGAGCGCCTGGTCGCGATGCCGCGGCGCGCCGACGCGCTCCTCAAGATCAAGGGAACGCTGGTCAATCCCGATGTTCTCGCGCAGGCGGCGGAGGCGGTGCTCGGCGCGCGCGAGTTTCAGTTCACTGTGGAAGAAAACAGGTTCGCGCTGAAGGTTGCGGGCCAACCCGATGACGATCTGAAAAAAAGCCTGGTGGAGGCGGTGAAGCGCGCCTCGGGAGTCACGCCGGCGCTCGAGTTCGTCGCCCCGGGCGACTTCGTTTCAACCTGGAAGCTGAAGCGCGTCGTCGACCTGCGCCGCTAGCGGCGTCCCATGTAGAGGCGGGCGACGCGCGGGTCGCCGATGAGCGCGCTCGCCGCATCCTCCAGCCGGATCTCGCCGAGCTCCATGACATACGCGCGGTCGGACGCGGCGAGCGCCTTGCGCACGTTCTGCTCGACCATCAGCACCGCCTTGCCCTGGCTCTTCAGGATGCCGACGGTGTGGAAGACCGCGTCCACCATGCGCGGCGCGAGGCCGATCGACGGCTCGTCCAGCATGACGAGCTTCGGATCCATGAGCAGCGCGCGCGCGACTTCCAGCATGCGCTGCTCGCCGCCGCTGAGGGTGCCGGCGAGCTGATGCGCGCGCTCGGCGAGCACGGGGAAGAGCTCGCGCACTTTGCCGATGCGCGCCGCGAGCAGCGCCTTGTCGGCGAGCAGGAACCCGCCCATGCGCAGATTCTCGTCGACCGTGAGCCTGGGGAACACGCTGCGGTTCTGCGGCACGTAGGCGATGCCGGCGGCGAGGATCCGGTCGGGCGCGAGCCCGAGGATGTCGCGCCCGTGCAGCCGGATCTCGCCCGAGCGCCAGGGTATCAGGTTGAACACCGATTTCAGGAGCGTCGACTTGCCCGCGCCGTTGTGGCCGATGACGGTAACGATCTCGGCCTCGCCGACCCGCAGCGACACGTTTTCGAGGATGCGCCGCCCGCCGTAGCTCGCGCTGAGGTTTCTCGCCTCCAGCACCGCGCTCATCCGAGGTACGCCTCCATGACCCGCGGGCTCGCCTGCACCGCTTCGGGCGTGCCGCGCTCGAGCACCGCGCCCTGGTGCATGACGATGATCTCCGCCGCGAGCGCCATGACGAATTCCATGTTGTGCTCCACGACGAGGAATAGGCACGGACGCTCGTCGTACATCCGGCGTATGAATTCGAGAAGCAGCTCGAGCAGTGCCGGGTTCACGCCGGAGGCCGGCTCGTCGAGAAGCAGGATGCGCGGCTTCAGCATGAAAGTGGCGACGATCTCGAGCAGGCGCCGCTGCCCGAAGGAGAGCTCGGCGGCCGGCTCGTCGCGGTAGCCGTGCAGGTTCACGAGCTCGAGCAAGCGGAGCGCTTCGTCGCGGGTACCGCGCGCTCCGAAGAGCAGGTTCTCCAGGCAGCTGAACTCCGGGAACACGCGGCATTCCTGGAAGCTGCGTGCGATGCCGAGCTTGGCGAGCCGGTGCGGGGACAGGCCGGTGACATCGCGTCCTTCCACGAGCACGCTGCCGGAATCGGGCTCGGTGAGCCCGGTAATCACGTCGAAGAGCGTCGTCTTGCCGGCGCCATTCGGGCCGATGAGGCCGTAGATTCCGGGTCCGGCGATCTCGAGATCGCAATCCGAAAGCGCATCGACGCCGCCATACCGCTTGCGGAGGCTGCGGATCGAGATCATGCGCGCACCCGCGCCCAGGCGTGCGCCGCGAGACCGGCGAGCCCCCGCGGCGCGAAAAGCATGATGAGCACGAGCAGTATCCCGAACACCACCAGACGCCACTCGGCGGCGACGCGCAGGTATTCCGGCAGGCCGACGAAGACCAGCGCGCCGAGCGCAGGTCCCGCAAGCGAGCCCGCGCCGCCGACGATGACGATCAGCACCGCGTTGATGCTTTCGGCGAGGCTGAACGTCGCCGGCGCGGCGACCCGCAGAAACGACACGTGCAGCACGCCGCCCAGCCCGGCGATCGCCGATCCGAGCGCGAAGATCGCGGTTTTGTAGAGCATCGCGTTCACGCCCTTCGCCTGCGCGAGGCGCTCGTCCTGCCGCAGCGCGACGAGCACGCGGCCGAACTCGGAGCGCACCACGAGCCACTGCACCGCGAATGCGGTAGCCGCCGCCGCAAGCGCGAGGTAGTAGAAGTTCGGCAAAGGACCGAAGGTGAAGCCGCCGAGCGGGGCGGGGCGCGGAATGCCCGGGAAGCCCGCCGCGCCGCGCGTGACCTCGTCCCAGTTGTTCATCACCGAGTACAGCATCAGCCCGAAGGCGAGCGTCACGATCATGAAGAAATGCGTGCGAAAGCGCAGGCATATGGCGCCGATCGCCGCGCCGGCCGCGCCCGCGGCGAGGACGCCGGCGAGGAGGGCGAGCCAGAATCCGAGCCGTGCGTCCACCATGAGCACGGCGGCGGTATAGGCGCCGACACCGGCGAAGGCCATGTGGCCGAGCGATACCAGGCCCGTATACCCGAGCATGAGGTTCAAGCCCACCGCGGGGATCGCGTATAGGCAGCACAGGATGAGCACGTGCAGCAGATACGGCTGCTTTTCCGCAATGAAGGGAAACAGGAAAAGAGCGGCAAGCAAGAGCGCAAGGGCGATCCGCGCCGGCATCAATCCTCCCCGCGCACGCGCACGCCGAAGAGCCCGCGCGGCCAGGCGAGCAGGATGAGGATCATGACCGTGAAGGCCACCGAGTCGCGGTAGTCGGTCGGCAGGAACAGGGTCGATACCGATTCCGCGATGCCGATGATGAAGCCGCCGATCACCGCGCCCGGCACGCTGCCCATGCCGCCGAGCAGGATGCCGGCGAGTCCCTTCACCATCGGCGCGTCGCCCATCTGCGGAAACACCAGGAACAAGGGGCCGATGAGCGCGCCTCCGAGCGCCGCGAGCGCCGTCCCCAGCCCGAAGGTCATCCAGTCGATGCGCTCGACCGGGATGCCAACCACCATCGCCGCCATGCGGTCCTGGCTGGTCGCGCGGATCGCCGTGCCGAATTTCGAAACCTTCAGGAAGAAAAACAAGGCAAGCACGACAGCCAGGGTCACGCCGATGACCAGCAGGTGCTGGAGCGGGAAGCGCAGCTCGCCGATCGGCACGAGGGCGGCGGTGGCCGGAACTTTCATCTGCAGCGCGTTCGGGCCCCAAACGGCGATCACCAAATGCTCGAAGACGAGGATCAGCCCGAGCGAGGCGATGACCTGATTGCGCAGATTGCCGTGCAGCGGGCGGAACACCGCACGCTCGAGCGCGATCCCGAGGATCGCCAGAACGATAACGCTCAGAAGGATCGCGAGGACATAGCTTTCCGTGACGCGCGTGAAGAAGAAGTGGCAGACATAGGCGCCCACCATGAGCAGCACGCCGTGCGCGAAATTGAGCACGTGCATCACGCCGTAGATGAGCACCATGCCGAGCGCCACCAGGACGTAGACCGACCCGGCCATCAGGCCGTTGACGGTCTGCTCGAGAACCGCCGACAGCACGCCGGGTCAGCCGGCGCCGCAATCCGCCTTGAGATTCTCCGGGTACAGGATGCGGCGCTTGCCGTCCGCGCACCATTGCGTGACGTAGACCGGCGGGTGCGCCTGGCCCTTGGCGTCGAACTTGATGCGGCCGATGACGCCCTCGTACTCGATCCCGGCGAGCGCGTCGCGCAGCGCGCGGCCGTCGATCTTCCCGGCCTTTTGCAGGGCGGTCACGGCGAGCTTCAGGCCGTCGTAGGACTGCGCGGCGAAGCCGTGCGCCTCCTCCCCGTACTTCTTGCGATAGCGCTCGCTGAACGTACGGATACCGGGGACGTTGGCATTGGGCGGGAAGGCGTTGTACTGCACCATGCCCTCGAGGCGCTGCGCGTCGAGGCGCTTGAGGAAGCGGTCCGATCCCATGGCGAGAGTGCCGACGAGCTGGGTCTTGAGGCCGGCGTCGCGAATCTGCTTGATCGCGAGGCTTCCCGGCTCCTCGTCCATGAGCAGCATCACCGCGCGGGCGCTGGCGGCCCGGATATTGGACACATGGCTGGAGAAATCGACCTCGCCGACATTGAAATAGCCGACGTAGCCGATCTTGGGGTCGCCGAGCAGCTTCTTCATGCCGTTGACGCCGCCGCGGCCCGCGTCGTTGTTCCACGCGATGAAGGACAGCGGCGTCCAACCCTGCTTCGCGATGAAGTCGGCGAGCGCCCGCGTGAGCTGGTCGTTGTTCGCGTTGACCCGGAAAAGGAAGCGATTGCCCTGCTCGGTGAGGTTCGGACCGGTCGGAATGGTGAGGATGAGCGGAACGCTGTAGTCCTGCGCGACCGGCGCCGCCGCGGCGGCCACGCCGCTGTGCAGCTCGCCGAGCACCATCGGCACCTTGTCCACGGTGGCGAGGCGCTGCATCGCCGAGGCGCCCTCGGCGGGGTTGGCGCGCGTGTCGTAGACCTTGAGCTCGACGAGGTACTTCCTGCCGCCCACGGTGAAGCCGCCCCCCGAGTTGATCTCCTCCTCGGCGAGCCGGAAGCCGTTCATCTGGAACTTGCCGGGCGCCGCCATCGGGCCGGAGAGCGAGGTGATGATGCCGATCGCGAGCTTCTCCTGGGCGGCGGCGCCGCTTGCGAGTAACAGCAGCACAACCGCGAAAAACCTTTTCATGTCGTCCCCTCCTGGGTCAATTTATAGATGCGCAGCGCGTTGTCGCGCAGGAGCTTGCGTTTCGCCTCTTCCCGCAGCCCGAGCGCTTCGATCTCCTCGCGGGTGCGGCCGAAGTCGAGCACGGGGAAATCGGTGCCGAAGAGTACCTTGTCCTGCCCGTAGCTGTTGAGGTACTGCACGAAGGCCGCCGGCCAGTAGCGCGGGCTGTGGGCGTCGCAGCCGATATAGACGTTCGGGTGCTTCCAGGCCATGGCGATCATCTCGTCGGTCCAGGGGATGCCGACGTGGATGCCGACGAGCTTGAGCTCCGGAAAATCGCAGGCGACGGCGTCGAGCGTGATCGGCCTGCCGACGCTGCGCAGCCGCTGCTCGGGCGTGTAGATGAGGGACTGGCCGACCTGCATCTGCACCGGGATGTCGAGCTCGACGCATTTTGCGTAAAACGGGTACCAGCGCGCATGGTCCGGGGCGAGCTCGAACCAGTGCGGGTACATATGAGCACCGATGAAGCCGTAGTCGCGGACCGCGCGCTCGAACGCCCGCACTCCGGACATGCCCTCGGTCGGGTCGAGTCCCGCGAGGCCGTAGAACCTGCCGGGATGGCGCTCGACCATTTCATGGACGAGCTCATACGGCAGGTGCCAGCTGCCCGGCAGCCCGAGACGCCCCGTCTTGGTCGCGACGAGGAAGGCGCGCTCGATGCCGGCCTCGTCCATCATGGCGAGCATCGTTTCCGCAGAAACCCCGTGCAGAAGCGAGGAATCGCGGCCGATCTTCTTGGTCCAGAAATCCTGCGACCACTTGGGCCGCAGCTTCATGATCTCGGGCGTGATGGGGTTCACCACGCAGTCGATGGCCGCGATCGCGTGCTTCATTTGCGCAGCAGCTCCATGACGTCCGCGGTGCTGCGCACGTCGCCGAAGAACTGCAGGATGGTGGCAAGCGAGGCGGTGTGCTCGGCATCCGAGCGCGCCGCATTCGCGTCCGACACCACCACGGTCTTGAACCCGTCCATCATGGCGTCGCGCGCGGAGGCCTCGCAGCACACGTTGGTCATCGTGCCGGCGATGAGCACCGTGTCGATGGAGCGGCTGCGCAGCAGCTCGGGCAGCGGGCAGGCGCCCGGGAAGAAGGCGCTGTAGCGGTTTTTGCGCACGCGCAGATCCGCGGGCTGCACGTCGAGCTCGTGCCACAGCGCATGGCCGGGCGAACCCTCGGTCAGTCCCTCCAGGATCCCGGCCGAGAGCTCGCGGCTCACCATGTAATCGAAGAACAGCGGCCAGTATCCGGGGCCGCTGCGCGTGTAGGTCGCCTGCACCCACGCCACGGTTCCGCCGGCCGCGCGCAGCGCCGCCGCGAGCCGATTGACGTTCGGCACGATCTCGCGCGCGCCCGCGACCGCGGAAGGCGCGTCCGCGGCAACGAAGCTGCGCTGCATGTCGATGACGGCGAGCGCGGTGCGCCGGCCCTCGAGCGCGTCGAACAGGTGCAGCTTTCCGCGCCTGCGGCGCAGGCGCTCGACGATCTCGGCGGGAAGCTCGGCCGGGTGCATGGGGTGGTTAGAATACGCGGCTCCGAATCGGAGGAAAAGGCGCAATGGACATCAAGTCGCTCCACCACGTGGCGTACCGCTGCAAGGATGCGAAACAGACCGCCGACTTCTATACCAAGGTGCTCGGCCTGGAGTATGCGATGGCGGTTTCCGAGGACCGGGTGCCGAGCACCGGCGAGGAGCATCCGTACATGCACATCTTCTTCCGCATGGACGACGGCAGCTTCGTCGCGTTCTTCGAGCTGCCCGAAGCGCCGGCCATGGGCCGCGACCAGAACACGCCGCTATGGGTTCAGCATCTCGCGCTGCGCGTGCCCGACGAGGCGACCCTGATGCGCCACAAGGCGCGCCTCGAATCTCACGGCATCGAGGTGCTCGGCCCGGTCGATCACGGCATCTGCAAGTCCATCTACTTCTTCGACCCGAACGGCCACCGCCTCGAGCTCGCGGTCGACACCACGACGCCGGAGATGAAGCGCAAGCTGTCCTCGGTGAGCGAAGCCATGCTGGACGAGTGGACGCGGACCAAGAAGGCGCCGCATCACGCCGACTGGGTCCACCAAAAAACCATGGCAAAACTTTCAGGAAAACCTTGAGCTTCGAAATCGCGCCCGAATGGGTGCATGTGCAGTACAGCGAGGCCTCGCAGTTCACCGAGGTCTACGGCTTCGCCGGCTCGCAAGGCAGCGTGAATTGCGAGGGCCTGCGCTTCGTGCCGAAAGGGCATCCGTCGAAGACCCTCGCGGTCTTCATGCACCCCTCGTCCACGCTGCAGCTCCTGCCGATGCCGCAGGCGCTCGCCCGCGCCGGGCTGCATGTGCTTTGCGCCGGATCGCGCTTCGCCAAGAACGACACGCCGCTCATCATGGAGAAGGTGGCGCTCGACCTCGGCGCCTACGTGCGCCACGCGAAGGAAAAGTGGGGCTACGAGAAAGTGGTGCTGTGCGGCTGGTCGGGCGGCGGCTCGCTCGCCCTTTTCTACCAGTCGCAGGCCGAGAAGCCGACCGTGACCCGGACCCCCTCGGGGGAGGCGATAAGCTTCGAAGAGCTCGTTCCGGCGGATGCGATGATCTTCCAGGCAGCGCATCTTTCCCGCGCGCGCATGCTCTCCGAGTGGATCGATCCTTCCGTGCTCGACGAGAGCGACCCCGACCGCCGCGACCTCGAGCTCGATATCTACAGCCCGGGATGCCCGAACCAGCCCCCGTATTCGAAGGCGTTCATTGAGCGCTTTCGTGCCGCCCAGCTGGCGAGGATGCGCAAGAAAACCGCCTGGGTAAAGGAGACGCTGCAAAGGCTGAAAAAGCAGGGCGGCGACGAGCTGGAGCGCGGCTTCGTCACCTACCGCACCATGGCCGACCTGCGCTTCATGGATCCCGCGGTCGAGCCGAACGACCGCAAGCCGCGCTGGTGCTATCTCGGAAAACCCGAGACCGCGAACACCGGCCCGGTGGGCATCGGGCGCTTCTCGACCCTGCGCGCCTGGCTTTCGCAGTGGTCGGTGGACGATTCGAACGCCGACGGGCCGCGCTGCGCGGCGTCGATCAGCGTGCCGCTGCTGGCGATCGAGAATTCGGCCGACGATGCGGTGCCGCAGCCGCACGCCCGCATCATCCACGACGCGGCCGGCAGCCGCGACAAGACGTTCCAGGTCATCAAGGGCGCGACCCATTACTACCAGGGCCAGCCGCAGCTCCTCCAGCAGGCGGTCGAACTTTGTGTAGGATGGATGCGCAGGCAGAATCTCACCGACTGAGGAGGAGGGACAATGAGAACGCTGTTGACGGCCATGGCGCTCGCGCTTTTCGCCGCGGGCGCGCAGGCGCAGGAGACCATCAAGATCGGGGTCATCACCGACCGCGTCGGGGTTTCCAAGCCGTATTCGGAGCCGGCGACCGAAGGATTGATCTTCGGCGCGAACGAGATCAATCGCCAAGGCGGGGTCCTCGGTCGCAAGATCGAGCTGCTGGTCGAAGACGACCAGTCGCGTCCCGACATTTCCGCGGCGCTCGCGCGCAAGCTCATCGACCAGGGGGCGGTGTTCATCATCAGCATGTCGCTCACTCCCGCGACGCAGCAGCAGCAGACGGTCACCATGGAAGCGAAGACGCCGCAGATGACGCCGATGAACTCCGGCGACACGCTGACGACGCAGCTGCCGAATCCCTACTTCTGGCAAACCGGCCCGCTCGGCTCGATCCAGATCGCGACGCTGCTCGCGCATGCGCGCACCAAGAGCCTGAAGAAGGTCGCGCTCATCAGCGACAATTCCGACCTCGGGCAGCTGCTCGCGCGATTCTTCCGCGCGGGGCTGGAGAAGTCCGGCATCCAGGTGGTCGCCGAAGAAGTGATGCCGCGCGGCGCCACCACCGCCGAGCCGCAGATGCAGAAGATCCGCGCCGCGAAGCCGGACGCGATGTTCATGGCCGGCGTGCTCACCGCGGAGAACGTGCTGATCCTGAAGGCCTACCGCCAGTACGGCCTCAAATTCCCGATCCATTCGTCGTACAACCTCTCCGTCCCGGTCTATATGACCGTGGCGAAGGGCCTCATCAACGGCGTGACGTTCGTGGACGCCTACGATCCGGAAAAGCCCGAAGTGAAGGCCTTCGAATCCGCCTACAGGAATGCGACCGGCAAGGCTCCGTTCAACCTGCACGGCTACGGCTACGACGGCATCACGATGGTCGCCGAGGCCATCCGCCGCGCGGGCGCCCCCGACAAGGAGAAGATCCGCGCCGCCATGCAGTCGCTCAGCTTCGCCGGCGTGATGGGCGCGAAGGGAATGAAGTACAGCTTCCCCGAGGGCAAGCGCGCGGGCTACGACCCGAACGGCATGGTGGTGCGCGTCTACGAGGGCGACAAACAGGGCCGCGTGGTCTACGCCGGACAGAAGTAGTTGCGGGATTTTCTCGAGCTCGCCGTAAGCGCGGCGGCCTCGGGCTGCGTCTACGGCCTGGTGGCGCTCGCCTACCTGCTGATGATCCGGCCGACCGGGATCATCAACTTCGCGGTGGGCGAGTGGGCGATGCTCGGCGCGTTCGGCGGCTTCCTGCTCCTCACGCGCTTCGAGTGGCCCTATCCGCTCGGCATGGCGGCCGTGGTCGCCGCCATGCTTGCCGTCGGCTGGGCGACCGAGCGCGTCGCGGTGCGGCCGCTCGTGGAAAGGGGCGCCCCGCCGCTCGCGCCGATCCTCGCGCTTCTCGGCATGCTGGTGGTGTTCCGCGAAATCGTTTCGCTGAGCTTTCCGCCCGACCCGCATCCGGTGCCGTACGCCCTCGAGATCCAGCACCAGAGCTTCTTCATCATCGCCGTCACGCTCGCCGTGTTCGTCGCGGCGTGGCTGTTTTTCGAGCGCACGATCACCGGCAGGAGCTTCGAAGCCGTCGCGCTCCACCGGCGCGCCGCGGCGCTCATGGGCATCAACCTGTCGCGGGTGACGGCGCTGTCGTTTGCGGGCGGCGCGGGAGCGGCGGGCCTCGCCGGGCTGCTCGTTTCACCGAACATATCGGCTCACTACCTGATGGGCGTGCCGCTCGCGATCCAGGGGTTCACCGCGCTGGTAATCGGCGGCGTCGGTCGTGTGGAAGGGGCGCTCCTCGGCGGGCTGCTGCTGGCCTTCGCCGAGCAGCTCACCGCGCGCTATGCGCCCATACCCTCCGGATACACCCAGGGCGTTCCGCTGCTCTTCCTGATGATTTTCCTCCTGCTGCGGCCGACCGGGCTGCTGCGCGCGCGCTCGTGAGCTGGGCGCGCTGGCTCGCGGCGTTCGCCGTGCTCGCGGTCCTGCCGTTCTTCCTCGGCAACTACTACAACGACGTCTACCGCAAGCTCCTGCTCTGGATCACGCTCGCGCTGGGATACAACTTCCTCTTCGGCATTTCGGGCCAGGTGGCGTTCTCGCATTTCGCGTTCTACGGCGTCGGCGCCTACTCGATCGTCATTCTCCTGTTCCAGTTCAGCCTGCCGCTGCCGCTCGCGGTCTTGGCGGGCATCGCGCTCTGCATCATCGTCGCGCTTGCCGTCGCGATACCGTCGGCGCGACTGGAGGGTTTTTACCTCGCGCTCGCGACGCTTGCCCTCGCGCAGCTCTTCATTGTCGTGCTCAACGAGGGCGGCAGCGTCACCGGCGGCACCGGGGGCCTCACGAATTACCGGCTGCCCGACGTTCTCGGCATGCGCATCAGCGGGCCCTGGTACACCGTGGTCATCGCCGCGCTGCTAGTCGGCACGTATGCGGTGCTCTGGCGCCTCGACCATTCCTGGTTCGGGCGCGCCTGCCGCGCGGTGCGCGATAACCCCGAAGCCGCTGCCGCGATGGGGATAAACGTGGCGCGCACCAAGGTGATCGCCTTCACCCTGACGAGCGCGCTCGCCGGCGTCGCCGGCATGGTGTACGCGTTCGTCGACAACACGGTGAACCCGCCGATCTTCGGCCTCGAGAACGCCTTCCTCATCCTCTTCATGGTGATCGTGGGCGGGGCCGGCCGCCACGCCGGGGCCATCGTCGGGGCGGTGCTGCTTTTCCTGCTGCCGTTTGTGCTGTCACCGGTGATCGGCCACCACCACGTGCTCGTGTTCGGGGTGCTGGTGGTGGCCGCGATCCTGCTGCAGCCGCGCGGCCTCATTGGGATCTACGATGAGCTCAGGCGCCGTCTTGCTTGAGGTGAGGGCGCTGACCAAGCGCTTCGGCGGGCTCACCGCCGTATCGGGCCTCGACTTCGGCCTGCGCCAAGGCGAGATCCTGGGGCTGATCGGGCCGAACGGCGCGGGCAAGAGCACGACGTTCAATCTGATCGCCGGAACCTACGGGGCCGACGCGGGCGAGATCCGCTTCGCCGACGAGCCGATCCTCGGCCTCGCGCCTCACGGCATTGCGGCGCGCGGCATCATCCGCACCTTCCAGCACAACCGGCCGTTCGGCGGCATGCCGGTGCTCGACAACGTGCTGGTCGGCGCGCACACGCGCTTTCGCAGCGGCTTGTGGAGGCTGGTGGCGGGCGGGGGAGGCGGCGAAGAGCGCCGCCAGCGCAGGCGCGCCGAGGAGCTGATCGAATTCGTGGGCCTCGGCGGGCTCGAGGAAGCGGACGTGGGCACGCTGTCCTTCGGCCAGGGACGGCTTCTCGAGATCGCCCGTGCGCTGGCGGGCGACCCGCGCGTCATTCTGTTCGACGAGCCGGCGGCAGGACTCACGCCGTCGGAGCTCGAGCGGCTCGGCGACATCGTGCGGGGCATTGCGGCGCGCGGGATTGCCGTCCTGCTGATCGAGCACGACATGCGCTTCCTGCTGCCGCTCGCGCAGCGGGTGGTGGTGCTCAACTTCGGCGCCAAGATCGCGGAGGGGCCGCCGCACGAGGTGCGGCGCCATCCCGCAGTCATGGAAGCCTATCTCGGCGATGCTGCGGCTCTCTGACCTGCACGCCTCCTACGGCGCGGCGCCCGTGGTGCAGGGCGTGAGCCTGGCCGTGGACAGGGGAGAGACGGTCGCGCTGCTCGGCCCGAACGGCGCTGGCAAGTCGACGCTTCTTGCGGCGATCACCGGCACCATCGCGCGCCGCCGCGGCTCGGTCGTGCTCGACGGCGTGGATCTCATCGACGAGAAGAGCCATGCGATCGTCGACCGCGGCGTGGCGCTCGTTCCCGAAGGGCGCCTCGTGTTCGCCCCCTTCAGCGTGGAGGACAACCTGCGCCTCGGCGCGGTGCGCCTGCGCGGAGGGCGCGAAGCGCTACGCGAGCGCTTCGGCTACGTGTACGGCCTGTTTCCGCGGCTGGAGGAGCGGCGCCGGCAGCGCGCCGGCACGCTCTCGGGCGGCGAGCAGCAGATGCTCGCCATCGGCCGCGCGCTGATGAGCAAGCCGCGACTGCTGCTGCTCGACGAGCCGTTTCTCGGGCTCGCCCCGCTGGTGGTGCTCGAAATCAGGAATGCGCTGGAGAGCCTGAGGCGAAGCGGACTTACGCTGCTGATGGTGGAGCAGAAGCTCGACATCGCGCTCGCCTTCGCCCAGCGCGCGTACGTGCTCGTCAAGGGCCGCGTCCTGCTTGAGGAAGCGACTGCAGAACTCGCGCGGCGCGCCGATCTTTCCGACCTGTACTTTTCCCTGGCTACTTCTTCGGCTGCATCCGCACGACCCAGTCCCTGAAGCCGGCGAGCAGGTCGGTCAGGAACTTGCGGGTGGTCTCGTCGGTGATCCGGCCCTGGGCGTCGAACTTCGACGCCGCGTTGCCGATGAACACTTCCGGGCGCGGCAGCACATGTCCCCAGAGCTGCCCGAGGATGCGCCGCAGGTCGTACTGCACCCTCGCGCCGCCGACCGGACCCGGCGTTACGGAGAAAATCGCTATCGGCTTGTCCTGGAAAACCTGGTTGGGCGCCCGCGAGCCCCAGTCGATGGCGTTCTTGAGCGGCGCCGGCACCGAGAAGTTGTACTCCGGGCTGGCGATGAGCAGCCCGTCGGCCGCCACGATCTCGCCGCGCAGCCGCTTCACGGGCTTGGGCATTCCGGCATCGAACACGTCCTGGTTGTACATCGGGAGGTCGGCGAGGCTCGTGATCTCGAGCGTCATGCCCTGGGGCATGAGCTCGCTGCACGCGCGCAGCGCCGCCATGTTGAGGGAGGCCTTGCGCAGGCTCCCGCAGATGCCGAGGATTTTCATGGCGCGAAGTCTAGCGTCTGTCCGGCAGATGGGCGACGAGGGTTTCGAGCCAGCCGGCATCGCCGGTCAGGGTGCGAAGCTCGGCAAGCGCTTCCTCCCGGGTCTGGCGCCAGCGCTCCACCACGCGCGGCTCGCCTTCCCCTTGGTGGGAGAACTCCAGGCGGATGCCGTTCGGGTCGTAGAAGTAGATGGACCAGGTGTCGCAGCCCACGTTGATCGGGCCGAGCATCGGAACATCCGCCTGCTTCAGCCTGCGGCGCACGTCCTCGAACCGCTCGGTAGAGACCGACCAGCGGCATGCCGAGCACACCGACGTAGAAGTCCAGGGTCATCTTCATTTCGTCGGTGTTGAGCGCCAGATGGTGAACGCCACGCGAGAGCGGCTGGCTCATTTCAATCCTCGAAAGCAAAACGGCCCGCGCGCATCGTATTCCGGCCCCCCCGGGTAGGTAAACTGGGCGGCGCAACAAAAGGAGAAAAATGTGGCCACCGAATTCCTGCGCGACCGGCCGGTCCCGGTCCCCGAGCAAAAGGAGCTCTGGGGAAGCGATGCGATCGCCGCGATGCTGCGTGCGCTCGGCATCCCGTACCTCGCGCTCAATCCCGGGGCGAGCTACCGGGGCCTGCACGACAGCATCGTCAATTACCTCGGCAACGAGCGGCCGCAGATGCTGCTCTGCCTCCACGAGGAGGCCGCGGTCGCCATTGCGCACGGCTACGCCAGGGCCTCGGGCATGATGATGGGGGCGGTACTGCACTCCAACGTCGGGCTGATGCACGGCTCGATGGCGATCTTCAACGCATGGTGCGACCGCGTGCCGATGCTGATCCTCGGCGCCACCGGGCCGTGGGACGCGGCGCGCAGGCGGCCGTGGATCGACTGGATCCACACCGCCTCGGATCAGGGCGCGCTGGTGCGCGACTACACCAAGTGGGACAACCAGCCCGCCTCGGTGCCGGCGGCCTATGAAGCGTTGCTGCGGGCGGCGCAGATGGCGAACACCGCGCCGCGCGGGCCGACGTACATCAATCTTGATGCGGCACTGCAGGAGGCGAAGATCGGCCCGCTTCCGCCGCTTCCCGACGTATTCAGATTTCGGGCTCCGGCACCGGTACGACCCAACAATGAGATTCTCGACGAAGCGGCAAAGCTTCTCTCGACGGCGAAGAACCCGGCGATCCTGATGGGGCGGGTGAGCCGCAGCGAGGCGGCGTGGAAGGTGCGTGTCGCCCTCGCGGAAAAGCTGCAGGCAAAGGTGTTCACCGACATCAAGACCGCTGCCGCTTTCCCGACCGATCATCCGCTGCACGCCGCGCCGCCGGCGACGTTCCCGGACGGCAAGCTGCTGCGCGAAGCGGACGTCATCCTGTCGCTCGACTGGATCGACACCGCCGGAACGCTGAAGGCCGCGTTCGGCGACGCGCCGATCAGCGCAAAGGTGATCCGCGTCTCGACGGATGCGCATCTGCATCGCGGCTGGAGCGCGGACTACCAGGGTTTGCCGCCGTCGGATGCGTACCTCATGTGCGAGCCCGACGTCGCGGTGCCGCTGCTCCTGGAGGCTGTGCGTGCGCGGCCGGCCAGCGCTTCGCCCAGGAAAGAACCCAGCCAGGAAAAGGATGATGCGGTGTCCATCCGGGCGCTCGCCCGCGTCTTCAACGAGCTGACCGAGGGCATGGAAGTCTGCATCTCCAAGCTGCCGCTCGGCTGGAACGGCGCCTATCGGCACTTCCGGCACCCGCTCGATTACCTCGGCCAGGACGGCGGCGGCGGGGTAGGCGCGGGGCCGGGCCTCACGGTCGGCGCTGCGCTCGCACTGAAGGGAACGGGCCGCATGGTGGTCGGCATCGTTGGCGACGGGGATTTCCTGATGGGCAACACCGCGCTCTGGACGGCCGCGCACTACAAGCTGCCTTGCCTTTTCCTGGTCGCCAACAACCGCTCGTTCTACAACGACGAGCTGCACCAGGAGCGCGTGGCGAAGGAGCGCGGCCGGCCAGTCGAGAACAAGTGGATCGGCCAGCGCATCGACGAGCCCGACATCGATCTCGCCATGATGGCGCGCTCGCAGGGCGCCGTCGGCATCGGCCCGGTGAAGCATTTGACGGAGCTGAGAGACTCGATAAAGCAAGCCATCGACCACGTCAAAGGCGGAGCGGTGTGCGTGGTCGACGTGCGCATAGTTCCGGGCTACGACACGGGTACGAGCGGCACGCCCGCCTCGGCCGCGAGGCGCTGACTGGCGTCACCGCTTTCGTACCGCGAGTTCCGCTGGCTGTGGAGCGGGTCGCTGCTTTCATGGTCGGCGCAGTGGATCCAGCAGGCGGCGCTCGGCTGGGTGGTGTACGAGATCACCGGCTCGGGCGCGCTGCTCGGCGCCGTCATGGGGGCGCGCGCGATACCGATGTTTCTGCTCACGCCGCTCTCGGGCGTCGCCGCCGAGCGCTACGACCGCCGGCGCCTCATGCAGGTGAGCCAGGGGCTCGCCGCGGCGGTGTCTCTCTCCTTCGGCGCCGCGCTGGCGCTCGGCGTGGTGAGCCTGTGGATGCTCTTCGCTTTTACGATGCTGATGGGCTCGTCGAACGTCATGGACCGCCCTGCGCGGCTCACCACGGCGTTCGAGCTCGTGGCGCGCGAGGACGCCGTAAAGGCGGTCGCCCTGAACACCCTGGGCTTTTCCCTGATGCGTATCCTGGGTCCGGCCGCGGCCGGCTATCTCATCGGCTGGTTCGGCGCGGCGGGCAGCTTTTTCATCCAGGGGCTGCTCTACGGCGCATCGGCGCTCATGGTGCTCATGGTGGCGTTTCCGCCGCCGCGCCAGCGGCATCCCGGGCGCTCGGCGCTCGCCGAAATGCTCGAAGGCTTGGGCTTCGCGTTCGGCGATCCGCGCATGCGGCTTCTGATCATCCTCGGGGTGCTGCCGTACTTCCTGCTCGTACCGGTCTGGGGCACGCTGTTCCCGATCTACGCCAAGGACATCTTTCGAGTCGGTCCGCAGGGGCTCGGCGTGCTGCTCACCGCGGTGGGGATCGGCGGCACCCTCGGCGGGCTCGCCGCGAACATGCTGGCGCGCGCCGAGCGCCAGACGCTGCTCCAGGCGGTATGGATCGTGGTGATGGCAGCGGCCATCCTCGGCATCGCGGCAAGCCAGTCGTTCGCGCTGGCGGTCGCCTTCAGCGTGCTGGGCGGCGTCGCCGAGATGGCGCACACCGCGAGCAACATGGCGATGCTGCAGATGGCCGCGCCCGCGGAGATGCGCGGCCGCATTTCGAGCCTTACCATGGTCTATCCCGCCATGATCTCGGTCGGCGCCTTCGTCGCCGGCCCGCTGTCGGATCTGTTCGGCGTAAGGGGCTCGTCGGTGGCCGTCGCGGCGACGGCGATCGGGGCCGTGGTGATTCTTTACTTCGTTTCGCCGCATCTCAAGGACATGCGATTCCGATGAAAAAAGCCACGAAGATCTCCGCAAGCCGCGCGCTCATCGAGGACCTCGTCGCGGGCAGCCGTATCCTGGCGATGCACGGGGTCCTGGACGCCTACGGCCATATCAGCGCGCGCTGCGACAAGCGCCCGGACCACTTCATCATGTCGCGCTCGCGCGCGCCGGCGCTCGTCACGGTCGCGGACCTGATGGAGCTCGACCCCGACAGCGAGGCGCTGCCCGGCGACAAGCGCAAGGGCTTCATCGAGCGCTACATCCACGGCGAGATCTATCGCACCCGGCCCGAGGTAATGGCGGTCGTGCACAGCCATTCGCCCTCCGTCGTCCCTTTCGGCGTCACGCGCACGAAGCTGCGGCCGATCTACCACATGGGCTCGTTCCTCTGGTCGGGCGTGCCGGTCTGGGACATTCGTAACGTGCGGCAAGAGAACGATGTCCTGGTGCGCGACCGCCCGCTCGGCAAGGCGCTCGCCGGGACGCTGGGCGGCTGCAACTGCGTGCTGATGCGCGGCCACGGCATGACCGTGGTCGGCGACGGCGTTCCCGAGGCGGTCTTCCGGGCCATCTACACCGAAATGAACGCGCGCCTGCAGCTCCAAGCGACGCAGCTCGAGGGGCCGATCCAGTTTCTCAGCGAGGAGGAGGGCAAGCGCTCCACCGTCTCCAACCGCGGCACGCTGGAGCGGCCGTGGGAGTTGTGGAAAAGCGCCGTTGGAAGGAAGTGAAACGCGGCAAAGCCTATGGCAAGATGGTACGGTCAGCCGCGAGCGTAGTGGTCGTCTGAAACGGATGGGCGGAAGGCATGCCGGACAGTGCTGCGAAAGAGTGCGCGGATTGCGGCTTCCAGAACGAGGCTCAAGCGCGCTTCTGCGAAAGGTGCGGCACGAGCCTCAGCGCGCGCTGTCCGAAGTGCGGCGCAACAGTGCGCGCCCGTCAGAATTTCTGCAGCGCGTGCGGTGAGAGCCTGGGAACGCTTGGAGCGGGTTTTCCCAAGCTCGAACCGCCGGATCATCTCGCGACTCGCATCGTGCCGGCCGATGCGGAGCGAAAGATCGCCACTGTGCTGTTTGCCGACATCGCCAACTCGACGGAGATCATCCGCGGCCTCGACGCGGAGCAAGCCAGGCAGCTTCTCGTGCCGGCGGTGGAGACGATGGCCGATGCAGTCCATCGCTACGAGGGCGTCGTCGTGCGCGACCGGGGCGACGGCATCATGGCGAGCTTCGGTGCGCCGATCGCTCTTGAAGACCATGCGGTAAGGGCCTGCTACGCCGCGCTCGACATGCAGAACGCGATACGCTCGCGCGCCAACGATGCGGCGGGCGAGCGCGGGCTGCCTTTCCAGGTGCGCGTGGGCATCAATTCCGGCCCGGTCGTCGTCACGGTCAAATACGAAGGGGGCAAGGCACGGGAAATCCGCGTGGACGGCGTGCCGACGCATATTGCTGCAAGGCTCGAGCCGCTCGCGGCGCCCGGCGCCATTTTGCTGAGCCGGGAGACGCTCAAGCTGGCCGAAGGCTTCGTCCGGGTGCGTCCCCTGGGGGCGCGGATACTGAAGGGTATCGAAGGTCCGGTCCAGGTATGCGAGCTCGAAGGTCTGAATACCCGCATGCGCATGCACGCGCTTGCGGCGCGCGGCATGTCGAAGTTCGTCGGCCGCCGGGAGGAGATTGAAACGTTGCACCGCGCTGCCGCGCAAGCGTTATCCGGCCGTGGTCAGGTGGTCGGTCTCGTAGGCGAGGCCGGCGTCGGAAAGTCGCGGGTATTCCTCGAATTCATCCATTCTCCGGCAATGGACGGATGGCTGGTGCTGGAGGCGGGGTCGGCATCCTACGGCAAGGCAACTTCGTATCTTCCTTTGGTAGACCTTCTTACCCGCTACTTCGACATCGATCCGCGGGACGATGAGCAGCGGACAAGAGACAAGATCACCGCCAAGCTCTCGACTTTCGGCGAGGAAAAACTGCTGGCTCAGGCGCCGTTCTTCCTCGGCGCTCTCGGGATTGGGCTTTCCAGCGAGGCATGGACCGCTAGGGCGCCCGCCGAACGCCAAAGCGCGATGTTCGATGCGATCAAGCGGATTCTCATCCGCGAGTCGCAAAAGCAGCCGCTCTGCCTGCTGTTTGAGGATTTGCACTGGGTCGACGCGGAAACGCACGCATTCCTCGAAATGCTGCTGGAGAGCGTCCCGGCTGCGCGGGCGCTGCTGCTCGCCAATTACCGGCCGGAGCATCGATCCGCATGGACGGGACGCAGCTACTTTTCGCAGCTACGCATCAATCCACTGCCCGAAGATGCCGCCGACCAGTTTCTCGACGAGTTGCTCGGGCCGGATGTCGAGCTTGCGGCAATCAAGAAAGCATTGGTCGACGTGACGGAGGGCAATCCGCTCTTTATCGAGGAGAGCGTGCGTAGCCTGATCGAGGCCGGGGTGTTGGCCGGCAGCCCGGGTCATTGGCGCCCGCTCGCCTCGCTGCCGGCGGGATTCGTGCCGGCCACGATAGAAGCGCTTCTCGCGGCGCGCATGGACCGCCTGCGGCCCGAGCTGAAAGAGATGCTTCAGTGCGCGGCCGTGATCGGCAGCGACATTCCACGCTCGTTGCTCGAAACGGTCACGGGGATGTCGCCGTCCGGCATCGAGCGGGGCGTGCGCGAGCTGCAAGCCGCGGAGTTCCTGTACGAAAAGACGCTGTTTCCGGAAACCGCCTACGCGTTCAAGCATGCGATGACGCGCGAGGTGGCATATGCCAGCCTTCTGAGGGAGCGCCGAAAGGCCTTGCATGCGCGCGCCGCGCATGCCGTTCTCGCACTTTCGGCAGGGCGGATTGAAGAGCAGGCCGAGCGCATCGCGCAGCACGCCGAGCAAGGGGAATTGTGGAGCATGGCGCTCGATTACCTGGAACGCTCGGGCGACAAGTCATACGGGCTGTACGCGAACACCGATGCCGCGGCTTATTTCGGGCGCGCGTTAACCGCGCTGGGCCACCTGCCGGAGAATCAGGCGACGCTCGAAAAGGCGGTTGACCTGCGCTTCAAGCTTCGCAATGCCCTGATCGCGCTGTCGGAGCTCGATCGTATCCGGGAGTGCCTGCAAGACCTGGAGCCCATCCTCGCCCGGCTGGGCGACAAGGTGCGCAGCGCCCGCCATGCCGCTTACAGGTGCAATCACCATTTCCTCGCGGGCGAGCAGCGGCGCGCAATCGAGTTCGGCGATGCCGGCCTCATCCTGGCGCGCGAATGCGGTGACCGCAGCATCCAGGGCGAATTGCTCTATCGGCTGGGTCAGAGCTATCACTTGCTGGGCGAGAATCGGCGAGCCATCGCGCTGCTGGAGGAAAGCCAGGAGTTCACCGCTGAGCGGCACGAACACTCTCGTCTCGAGCTGAGCGTCATTCCAGCGGTGGTCAATCGCACCTGGCTCGTCAGCGCTCTCGCGGAATGCGGCGATTTCGGGGCCGGTATCGCCCATGCGAAGCGAGCGCTCGAGATCGCGGAGCAAGCCGATCACCCGCTGAGCCAGGTGCTCGGATGGCTGGCCGTCGGCCTCGTACTGCGCCGTAAAGGCGAGCTCGACGGGGCAATCGCAGCGCTCGAGCGTGGCATGGCACTATGCAGCCGGTATTGGCTGCCCATGTGGCGCCTGCGTCTGCTCTCGTCAGTGGGTCTCGCCTACGCTTTTCGCGGCCGCGTGAGCGAGGGACTCGAACTGATGGGCCAGGCGCTCGAGGGCGCCGAGCGGATGCACGTGATTGTTGATCAGCCGATGCTGCTGGTGCACCTGGCGCAGGCGTTGCTTCTTGCCGGGAGGGTAGAGGAAGCCCGAACGCGTGCCGAGCGCGCGCTGGAAATTGCGATGCGGCATGAAGCCAGGTCTGAGGAGGCTTGGGCGAGGTTCCTCATTGGTCTGACCGGTGGCTCGCCCACTCGTAATGCCGACGACGAAACGGCTAAGCAATTGAACGGTGCCTTGCGTCTCGCGAATGCCTGCGAAGCCCGGCCGCTGGCGGCTTTTTGCCATACCGCCCTGGCAGCGCTTCACCAGCGTCGTGGCGACGAAGCGGCGGCGCAGCAATCCACCGAGGCGGCAGCCCGGATCTATCGAGCGCTCGACCTGCGGCCGCTCGCGCTCGAGCCGGTTTCCGTCAACCAATAGCTTGCCCTTGCGTACACTTCACATCTCGAAAGGCCGACCGTGCTCCCAGCCTTTGTTCGAAGAATAGAAACAGTCATCGGCACTGTAGCAGTCCTGACATGCATGGGCGCGTATTCGCAGCTGTCGGCTGCCCAAACGTTTCCCGAAAGGCCGCTGCGCCTCCTCGTCGGCCAAGCCGCCGGCACATCACCCGACGTCGTTGCGCGGACCGTCGCGGCGAAATGGAGCGAGCTCCTCGGGCAGCCGGTCGTCGTCGATAACCGGCCGGGAGCGGCAGAGAGCATTGCTGCCGACGCCGTGGCCAAGTCGGCGCCCGACGGCTATACCGTGCTCTTCGGAAGTATCGCGTCCCACGGGATCGGTCCCGCAGTCAATAAGAAGCTGCCGTACGATCCGGCCAGGGACTTCGCGCCCATAAGTCTGGTCGGAACGGTCCCGAACGTGCTCGTCGCATACCCCGGACTACCCGCCAAAGGGATGCGGGAGTTCATCGCGCATATCAAGGCGAACCCGGGCAGGCTGAACTACGGCTCGACCGGCGTAGGGACATCGACGCACCTGGGCATGGAGCTGCTCAAGGCCAAAGCGGGCATCGACATCGTCCACGTGCCTTACAAGTCGGGGAGCGCGGCATTCGCGGACGTGATGGCCGGACAAGTCGCGGCGGGTCTCTTCAACCTGCCGTCACAGCTGGCGCTGATCAGGTCGGGCAAGCTGCGCGCTCTCGGCGTGAGCTCGCTGAGGCGCAGCAGCCAGCTGCCCGACGTGCCGACGATCGATGAATCCGGTGTTCCAGGCTATGAAGTCGTGGTGTGGTATGCCGTCTTTGCGCCCGCAGGAACAGTGAAACCAATCCATGCGAGGCTGCATTCCGACCTGATAAGAGCGATCGACAGCCCTCAGCTTCGCGAGCGGATGGCGCAGCTCGGCGTCGATCCGATGACTTCCACGCCGGAGCAGCTCGCTCAGTACTCGCGGTCCGAAATCGAAAAATGGGGCAAAGTGGTTCGCGAGGCGGCCGTTAAGTTGGAGTAAGGCAAGCTCAAGCGCGAGGCTGGCGCGAGACCTGCGGAACCAGCCGCTCTTACAATCGGTCCAGAGGGGAAACAATGACCGAAAAAAGGTGCAAGCTCGACCCCAAGTTGCGGCAGCTCCATGAAGATGATTTCAAGGGGAGGAAGCTCTCGGAAATCTTCGTGGACGTATTCGTGGAAGTCGCGAATTTCACCGCAGCCCAGTGGCTGCGCAAACAGGCCGGGGTTTGGCATGTCGTGCATCTGGTAGACGGTTACTACACCGCAAAGATAAGAGCCGATCGTGTGGCTGCGGTGGCGGACGGGAAAGGGATCGTAGTGGTCGAAGCGGTGCGCTTCTTGCACGCTTACCTGGACCAGTCGATCAAGGGAATAAACGGCCATATCCGCGCACCGGTTCGTTCGGCTCCGTACGACGGGCATGGGGTCGTCATCGGAATCATCGACTACGATCTCGACGTAACCCTTAAGGACTTCCAAAATCCGGCCGACAAGAGGGTGAAGGATGCTCACAACCCCGACGGCCTGACTCGCGTCGCCTTCCTATGGAACCAGGGCGTCATCGCCAAAGCGGGCGAAAAGATACCGGCCAAATACTGCTATGGCGTGGAGTACACCAGCAAGGATATCGACGCGGCGCTACAGGCGAGGGACTACAAGCGTATTCAGCACAACGTTGCGTTCGAGGCGTCGCTTCAAGGGCATGGCACCCACGTAGCCGGAATCGCCGCCGGCAACGGCGAGACCGCCGACGATAAATTCCGCGCGCGCAAATACGTGGGTGTCGCTCCCGCCGCCACGCTCGTTTTTGTTAGCCTGGACCGCGCGGATGTGGTGCTCAATGCGCAGGCCCCGCGAGGCACGATGGGCAATTCCGTGAACTTGGCACATGCGATCGCCTACTGCTTCGAAAAGGCGGAGGAGCTTGGAATGCCGTGCGTCGTGAACCTGAGCCTCGGCTTCAACGGCGGCGGCCACGACGGCAACCTTGCTGTGGAATGGATTATCGACACGCTGCTGCAGAAGCCGGGGCGCGCAGTTGTTTTCGCCGCCGGAAACGAGCACGGGGAGGATCGAGGCGTTCACGCGCGGCTGCTGATGAGCAAGGGCGATAAAAAGGCGCTCGACTGGCGCATTATGCGCAACGAGACGAAGGCTCACGAATTGGAGGTGTGGTATCCGCGAGGTCGACGCGTGAACGTGCGGCTAGCGGCGCCCGATGAGGACGCGAGTAAACGAGTTCGCCCCGGCGAGAACAAGGTACACACTTTTCGGAGCGGGGAACGGGTTCGCATCCATTCCGATTCCGCTACGGTATGGGGCGGCGATGCGCGCATCCATATCCTGCTCGACAAGGGCAGCCGCCGCAGAGGCATACGGCAGGGCATATGGAAAGTGTGGCTCCAGTTGGATGACGCGGCGTCGACTCCGCAACCGATGCCGCTGGATGCGTGGATCGAGCGCAGCGTGACC
>Ga0156283_1242_pt2 | contig 29446 bp, 24 predicted proteins | sample RifCSPlowO2_12_FD_107932 | JGI IMG/M metagenome (GOLD analysis project Ga0156283, IMG submission 107932) | Betaproteobacteria bacterium RIFCSPLOWO2_12_FULL_65_14 | reverse complement strand
CCCGCTGGCAGCAGGCGCCGGAATTGCCGACCATCGCCGAAGCCGGCGTGCCGGGCTACCAGGTGGACGGCTGGACGGGGCTTTTGGCGCCCGCAGGCGTGCCGCGGACCGTCGTCGAACGCCTCAACGCCGAACTCGTGAAAGCGGCGCGCGATACGGGCTATCGGCAGCAGATGAGCACGCTGGGCGTCGAGGCGGTCAGCTCAACGCCCCAGGAATTCCGGACCTTCATCGTTGCCGAAGTCGCGAAGTGGACGCGGGCGATCCAGCAGTCCGGAGCGAAGATCGACTGACGCAAGCCGCGCTGCGCGGCGAGCCCCTTGAAATGGTCCAGTGCCAGCAGTCCAAGATTGTCGTTCCGGCGACCGGCGAATGCGTGTTCGAGGGCGTGGTGCGGCCCGCATTTCGCAAGCTAGAGGGCGGTGTGTTCCATATCGCATCACCTCGCAAAAGATTGCTGGAGTTCATCCGAATGGTTTCGTCTGTTCGTTGATCCTGTATCAGGCCGGCGTAGCGGCGGAATGGCTTGGCCGCACGCGATTATGTTAGGATATCCGTGTCAAAAGGCCCGTTCGCGACCGCGCCTGCAAGTCGCAAGGGATCTTGGACGGCAGTGCATGGATTTTGGCTCAATCCCTTGATCACGAGTCGAACATGTTCCTGAAAAACTACTGGTATGTAGCGGCGATGCCGGAAGAATTGGGAGAGGGGTTGCTGCAACGCTGGATTCTCGACCAGCCCGTGGTGATGTACCGGACCGGGGCCGGGGCACCGGTCGCCATGCTGGACATGTGCCCGCATCGAAGCTACCCGCTGTCAAAGGGCGCGCGCGAAGGCGACAACCTGCGTTGCAATTACCACGGGCTGGTGTTCGAACCCGGCGGGAAATGCGTCGCCATTCCCGGACAGCGCAACATTGCGCCGCGCTGTCGTGCGACGACCTACCCGCTGGTGGAAAAGTGGCGCTGGGTCTGGATCTGGATGGGCGACCCCGCTCTCGCCGACGAATCCACGATTCCGGACATGCACTGGAATGACGATCCAGAATGGATTCCGACCGGCGGGCATTTCCACATCAATTGCCACTATCAATTGCTCGTGGACAACCTCATGGACCTGTCGCACGAGGCGTTCGTCCACGCAAGCACCATAGGCAATCTGGCGGTGGCCGAGACCCCCTGTACCACGGAATCCAATGGGACCCTGGTCCGGACTTTTCGCCACATGAGAAATTGTCCGCCGCCGCCGCTTTACGTGAAACTGCGCGGATTCGCGGAGAACATCGACAGGACCCAGGACATCAACTTCACCCCGCCGTCGCATATCGTGATCAAGTCGAAATCGGTGCCGCATGAGGGCAATGCGGAATCGCCGGCGATGGTGCTGGAGTACCGGGTGCTGAACGGCATCACGCCCGCCACCGAGCGCAGTACCCATCATTTCTGGGCCGTGCCCCGAAATTTTGCGCCCGATGCGGCGATCACGAAGGCCTTCCATGAAGGCAGCGTGCGCGCGTTCACGGAGGACATCTCGGTACTGGAAGCGCAGCAAGACCGGGTCGAGCGGCGTCCTGCGGACGCAAGATGGGTGGACATCAACGCCGATTCCGGCGGAATTGCCGCGCGGCGCGTTGTCGCGAAGCTGCTCGAAGAGGAATGCGGGAATCAAAGAGCGGCCTGAGGCGATCGGTGCGCGGGGCTCGAAGGAAACCCGGGCGCGATGCATTTGAATCACCATCGAATGAGGGAGGCTGGCCAATGAAGAAATCCTTGATGCTGTCGTTAATGGCGGGAACATTGATCGCGTGCACTGGCGCCTGGGCGCAGAAGGTCGACAAGATCCGACTCGGTTTCATGACGACCTTGAGCGGACCGATTGCCACGCTCGGCAAGGAACAGGAGATGGGCCTGGACCTGGCGTTGAAGCAGCTTGGGGGCCGTATCGGAGGCATTCCGGTCGAGGTATTCAAGGAAGATTCCAGGATGCAGCCGGACACCGCCGTCCAGGCCGCGACCAAGCTCGTTGAACTCAACAAGATCGATTTTCTGACCGGCACCATGCTGTCCAATCAGCTTCTGGCGATCGTGAAACCGGTCACGGACTCCGGGGCGATTATTCTCAGCGGGATTGGCGGACCGTCGGAACTGGCCGGCGCCCGCTGCAATCCGAATGTTTTCGTTTTGTCCTGGGAGAACAACACGCCGAGCGAGGCAGCCGGCAAACTGATGACCGACACAGGCCGCAAGCGCGGCTTCTTCGTTGCCCAGAACTACGTGACAGGCAAGGAGCACGTGGCCGGCGCCAAGCAGTACTTCAAAGGCCAGGTCGTCGGCGAAGCCTATCCGGACCGCACCACCATGGATTTCGCGGCCGAGATTTCACAGATTCGCGCAGCGAACCCGGATTCGGCCTATGTGTTCATGCCAGGCGCCCAGGGAATCGCGTTCGTGAAGCAGTACGCGGCCGCCGGGCTCACCAAGGACATCCCGCTCTATTCCGGATCCTGGCTCGCCGACGAGCACAGCTACGCGGCACTCGGGGATCTTTCGCTGGGGACGAATCTCGCCGCCAACTGGTTCGTCGGCCTGGACAACCCGCGGAACAAGGAATTCGTCGCTGCCTTCCGCAAGGAGTACGGCCGCAATCCGGTTTTCTACGCGGCCTTCGTCTACGACTCGATCATGCTGCTCGACAGTGCCGTGCGCGCGGTCAATGGCAATATCCGCAACAAGGACGCGTTGAGGGCGGCGATGCGCAAGGCGGATTTCCGCTCCACGCGTGGAAAATTCAGATTCAACACGAATCAGTTTCCGATCCAGGACTTCTATGTCGCAAAGGTCGTGAAGGAGGGCAATTCCTACGTCCATCAGGTGACGGCGACCGCTTTCAAGGACCACGTCGACTCCTTTGCGTCTGCCTGCAAGATGAAATGACGGGATGGCGGCGGGCGCACCGATTCGCGGCCGGATGACAGCGTGCAGAACTCATACTCCCAGGTAACGATGCCACAGGGCTGGATCGTGCCTGAGCGCCGCCGAGCCGCCCTCCCAAGCGACCTTGCCCTTCTCTAATATGTAGTGCCGGTCGGCCAGGCGGGTCAGGGCCTCGACGTTCTTGTCGATGAGCAGTATCGACTGCCCCGCCTCCTTCAGGCGCGCCAGGCATTGCCAGATTTCCTGGCGCACCAGCGGGGCCAGGCCTTCGGTGGCCTCGTCGAAAATCAGTAGCGATGGGTTGGTCATCAGCGCGCGGCCTATGGCGAGCATCTGCTGCTCGCCGCCGGACAACTCGCTTCCCATGTTCCGGCGACGTTCATGGAGCCGCGGGAACAGTTCGTACACCCGCGGCAGCGTCCAGGGCAGGTCTGCGCGGCGGCGATTCGCCGCGGTGGCTATCAGGTTTTCATTGGCCGTCAGGTTCGGGAAAATCTGCCGCCCCTCGGGCACCAGTCCTATGCCACGCCGGGCGACCTGGTGCGGCGGCAGGCGCGTAATGTCTTCCTGTTCGAACACGATGGTTCCCCGCCACGCCCGGCAGAATCCCATGATGGAATGCACGGTCGTGGTCTTGCCCATGCCATTGCGACCCATCAGGCTTACCACCTCGCCGCGCGCCACCGACAGGCTGACGCCGAACAGCACTTGCTTCGCGCCATAGGCGGTTTCTATTGAATTCAGTTCCAGCATCGTTTGCTGCCTAGGTCAGCGCCACGGCGCCTTCCCCAAGGTAGGCTTCGCGCACCGCCTTATTGGCCTGGATCTCGCCTGGCGTGCCGCAGGCAATGACGCGGCCGCCCACGAGCACGGTGATCCGGTCTGCAATCGCGAACACGACCTGCATGTCGTGCTCGATGAGCAGCATGGCGTGCCGCTGCTTAAGCGCCTGCAGCAGGCGAACGATGTGTTGCGATTCCTCCGGGCCCATGCCGGCGGTAGGCTCGTCCAGGAGCATCAGTTTCGGATTCGTCACCAGGGCCATGGCAATCTCGAGTTGGCGATGCTCGCCGTGGGACAGATGCATGGCCGCTTTGGGCTCCCGTGAATCGAGGCCGACCGCCGCAAGCACCTCGCGCGCCAGCAGGTTGAGGCGCTCATCGCGGTCCGCCTGGGCCCAGAACCGATAGCTGTGGCCGCAATGGGCCTGAGCCGCCATGGCGACATTCTCGATGGCGGAAAAATTCTTGAATATGCTGGTGATCTGAAAAGTCCGCGCGAGCCCGGACAGCGCCCGCCGGGCAGGCGGCAAGGCGGTGATGTCCACTCCGTCAAAGACGATTTTCCCGGACGTCGAACGCAATTCGCCCGACAGTTGGCCGACCAGGGTAGTCTTGCCCGCCCCGTTCGGGCCGATCACCGCATGGACTTCGCCGTGGACGATGTCCAGGTCAATCGCCGAATTGGCGGCGATTCCGCCAAAGTGCTTCGTCAGGCCCGTTACCGTGAGCAGCGGCTCAGTCACCGGACCGGCCTTTCTTGCCCAGCAGAAGCGCATAAATGCCGCCCTTGTGGAACAGGATCACCAGTAGCATTAGGGGCCCGAGGATGGCCATCCAGTGCTTGGTCAGGTTGGAAAGAACTTCTTCCAGGACAATGAACGCGGCCGCGCCCACCGCCGGCCCCGCCACGGTGCCCACGCCGCCCAAGACCAGCATCACCAGCAGGTCCCCGGAGAGAACCCAGTGGACCATTGCCGGGCTCACGTGCGCATTAAGGTTCGCGTTGAGCGCGCCGCCCAGCCCGGCAATCGCCCCCGACAGCACGAATGCGGCCAGCTTGTAGCCGAAGGTGTTGAAGCCCACGGATTGCATCCTGCGGTCATTGTCCTTTATTCCGCGCAGCACCCGGCCGAAATGCGATTGCACCAGCCTGCGGGTGCCGAACAACACAGCCAGGAACAAGACTGCGACGATGTAGAAGAACACGTTCGGATTATTGGCATCGACCGGGCCGAAAAAACTGTTGCGGGTGGCCATCCTCAAGCCGTCGTCGCCCCCATAGCGGTCCATGCCGACCGCGACGTAATACAGCATCTGGGCAAATGCGAGCGTGATCATGATGAAGTAGACACCTGAAGTCCGCAGCGTCACCGCGCCTATGATGAGCGCGCCCATCGCCGCCACCAGGATCGCGGCGGGCCAGACCACGAAACCGGATGTCACGTCATGATGGGTCAGAATCGCGGCCGCGTAGGCGCCCAAGCCGACGAAGGCGGCGTGCCCAAAACTGATCAGACCGCCGTAGCCCACGAGCAGATTCAAGCTGGAGGCCAGAATACCGAATATGAGAATTCGCGTCGCGAGCCGTATATAGAAAACTTCGCCGCTCAATGGCATGGCGAGCATGGCAAGCAGACAAGCGGCGAGCAGCCAATGTCCCGGACGCAAGCTCACCGGGCCATTACCCGCGAAAACCGGAGAACAGGCCCTGGGGGCGCCACAGCAACACCGCCGCCATCAGGATGTAGATCGCCATGGACGCCAGAGCGGGTCCAAACCGGTAGCCAAGCCAGGCCGGCAACAGGAAACGGCCCATCGTGTCCACCAGACCGACCAGCAGCGCCGAAACGAAAGCACCGCGAACCGAGCCTATCCCGCCAATCACGACCACCACGAACGCGACGATCAGCATCGGCTCCCCGATCCCGACCTGCACCGCAAGCAGCGGCGCGGTGATCATGCCGGCAAAGCCGGCAAGCGCCGCTCCCAGCCCGAAGGTGAAGGAGAACAGCAAGCCGATGTTGACGCCCAGTCCCTGCACCATCTGCCGGTTGCTCGCGCCGGCGCGGATGAGCATGCCGATGCGCGTGTGCGTCACGATGCCGTACAGCAGCAGGCCGACCGCGAGCCCGAAGCCGGTAACCGCGAGCCGCAGCACCGGATAGTGTACGCCCTGGAACAGTTCCACCGATCCGGAAAGCAGCGCGGGGGTCATGATGTACTGCGGTTCCGTGCCCCAGACAATGGAGGTCATTTCATTGAAGAACAGTATCAGGCTGAAGGTCGCCAGCACCTGGTCCAGGTGATCGCGCGCATAAAGGGGGCGCAGCGCCAGCATCTCCAGGATCACGCCCAGCGCCACGCAGGCCAGGACCGCGAGCGCCAGGCCGAGCACGAACGATCCAGTCCATTTCGTCAGGGCAGCGGCGAAAAACGCGCCCAGCATGTAAAACGACCCGTGCGCGAGATTGATGAAATTCATGATGCCGAACACGAGCGTGAGCCCGGCCGCGATCAGGAACAGCATGACGCCAAGCTGCAGCCCATTGAGGGTCTGCTCGACGAGAAGCACGTAATTCATGTTCCTGCGAGCTTTCCCGCTCGTTGCGCGGTCACGATCCTCACCTGCCCTGGCCGATGCGCTCGGCCATGCGCTCGCCGATCATGATCGTGGTGAGACTGGTGTTTGCGCGCGGGATCGTGGGCATGACTGAAGCATCGACGACTCGCAGCCCTTGCACCTTGCGCACCCGGCACTCCTCATCGACCACGGTATCGGCATCCCCGGCCCGCCCCATGCGGCAGGTTCCCACCGGGTGATAGAACCCGGTCGCGCGTTCGCTGAGCCATGCGTGCAGCGTCTGTTCACTGGCCATAAGTTCTTCGACGCTTTTCCCCTGATTGACGACATTGTCCAGAAGCCAGCGCCGCAGGGGCGCCGGGCCGTCCATCAATATCGCTCCGGCCGCGGCGCGCAGTCGGTTGCCGGTGGAGACGCGGTTGAGGCTGCGGATTCGTTCCGAAAAACTCGACGGAAACACCTCGTTCGTCGCGGCTCGGAGAGCGGGCGAGGAGTAGATCTCTCCAGCCATCCGCACCGCCGCTGCGAGCCGCAGCAGATCGCGCCGTTCGGAGAGCATGTTGAATTCCACGCGCGGCTCCGCTGCCGGATCCGGCGAGGCCAGAAAAACCCGGCCGCGCGAATAGGGTTTGTACACGCACAGCACCAGCGCGCCTATCTGCGCCCCGAGCGCGTGCCAGGATGCCTTGTTGGTCACCGAAACATACATGTCCGAAGGCGCGCAAGCCTCGACGCCCGAGTCGTAGCGCAGTGCGACATTCGACGCCGGCCGCAGCTCGCGCGGCTGTCGCGCCGCAGGCTTCAGATGGCAGGCGACCGAGACCGCGGGATGGTCCTGCAGGTTCGACCCCACGCCGGGCAAATCGGCCTTCACCTCGATTCCCATTGCCGCGAGACTCCCGGCCGGCCCCAACCCGCTTCGCATGAGAATGGCGGGAGAGTGCAGCGCGCCGGCGCACACGATCACCTCGTTCGCCGAATAGGTGCGCACCTCCGCGCCGATGCGGGCACGCACCCCGCTCGCCTTGACGCCGTCGAATACAATCTTCTCGACGTAGGCCCCTGTAAGGAGTTCCAGATTCTCACGCCGCCTCGCCTCGGGACCCAGATAGCCCATGGCGGTGGACACGCGCTGAGAAACGGTACTGCTCATCGGAACAGCGCAATAGCCGTTGGCGGGAGCGCCATTCATGTCGGCGACGAACGCCCAGCCGCGTCCCTCGAGATGACGGACCACCGCCTGGCAGAAACCAGGCCATTGCTCGCGGCGATGGCGCCGCACCGGGATCGGGCCGCCGGCGCCATGCAGCTCGCCTGCGAAATCCAGATCGGACTCGAGCTTCCTGAAGTATGGCAGGACGTCCGGCCAGCTCCAGCCATGGGCGCCGGCAGCCACCCATTCGTCGAAATCTCCCGGAAGGCCGCGCAGCGCGATCATCGCGTTGACTGCCGAGCCTCCGCCGAGGATTCTCGCCTGTTCATAGCGGCGGCCGGGGCCGATGTTGCCGCCGGCATCGGCGGGCCGGAAGCTGACCCTCAGCTCGGGCCAGAAAAAGTCCGGCTGAAAAAAAACAGAATAGTAGGTATCGAGAACCGCTGCGGGCTCTTTCCCCGGCGGCGCATCCGGCCCGGCCTCCAGCAGCAATACCCGCCTGCTACCCGCGCTCGACAGGCGGCCGGCAAGCACGGCGCCCGCAGCGCCTCCACCCACGATGATGTAGTCAGACTTCGTAGCCATCGATCGAAACTATAGCGTACATCAACTGGTTTCGCGCTGATTCACCGCTGCCGGGCATTGCGGCGGGAAGCATGTTGCGCCTGCGCTCGGCCGATTGCGATGCCGATGAAGTCAAGATGGCGCGAATCCTGAGAGGCTTGGGGTCATCGCCCGGTGGATGCGTCGTAACTCATCTAAGGCGCTTTCGCAGCCTCAGGCGCCTGCCCCGCGGAGATCATAATGCCCGAGTCCCAGGCGCCGACCAGATCTGGGCGTTGAATGCGAATCTCGATCATCCGGAAGGCGCAGCCTCGAACAGCAGCCGCCGCAGGCGGGGCGCGGTCAGCGGCCCGCTGCGGATCACGATGCCAAACGCTTTGAGCGCGTCTTCCACCGCGTTGGCTATCGCGGCAGGCGGCCCGATGGCGCCGCCTTCCCCCAGTCCCTTGACGCCCAACGGGTTGCGCGTCGAGAGATTTTCGATATGGTCGAGCTCGATGGGCGGAATATCGGACGCGATCGACAAGCCGTAATCCATGAAACTTCCGGTCAGCGGCTGGCCGCGTTCGTCATAGATAAGTTCTTCGCGCAATATCCCGCCTATGCCCTGCACGACGCCGCCTCTGACCTGCGCGTCCGCCAGCAGCGGATTGACTACGCGCCCGCAATCGTGCACAACGATGTAGCGCTCGACCGTCACCGCGCCGGTATCCTCGTCCACGCTGACCACGGCGGCGTGCGCGGCGCTGGCATAGGTCACGGTAGGTGGAATGAAATACGCGGTATCAGCCAACAGTCCGTCTCCCGGCGCGCCTTTTTTGAGGACCGCCATCATCGCGGCCTGGGCAACTTGTGACAGGGATATTGCGCGCTCAGGAATGCCCTTGATGCGAACTTTCCCGTCGACGATTTCGAGGTCGGACGCTGCCGTCTCCAGCAGATCCGAGGCGATGGACAACGCGCGGTCCTTGACCTTGATCGCCGCCTGGTTGATCGCATTGCCCGCAGTCACCGTGCTGCGGCTTGCGATCGTGCCAATTCCGAACTCGATAGTCGAGGGATCCCCGCCGATGACGTCGATTGAGTCGAACGGAACGCCGAGCGCATCCGCAGTGATCTGCGCGTACACGGTCTGGTGTCCCTGCCCCTGGCTGCACGCGCCGGTCGCCACCTGAACCCTTCCCGAGGGCAGCACGCGTACGACGGCGCCTTCGAACGGCCCCATGCCCGAGCCTTCTACATAAAGCGCAAACCCCACACCGACCCGCCGCCCACCGGTGCGGGTCGCGGCCTTTTGTTGTGCCCGGATGGTGTCCAATTCGACGATGGCGCGTGCGCGACGCAGTAACTCGGGGAAATCGCCCGAGTCGTAGACCTGTGGATTGCCGTCCCGGTACAGAAGCCCGGTGTCGTAGGGCATGGCGCTCGCCTGGACCAGATTGCGCGCACGCACATCCGCCGGTTCCATGTTCAGTCTGGCGGCGAGCCGGTCGATGATGCGCTCCATCGCGAATACCGCCTCCGGTCGCCCGGCGCCGCGATAGGGCGAGGTGAAGCAAGTGTTGGTGAGAACCGCTCGGACCGAGATGTGCGCGTTCGGCACATCGTAGGGGCCGAGCAGGTGTGACAGGGTATTGTAGGGAACGACCAGTCCGATGACGTTGAAAGCGCCGAAATTGACGATCACGTCGTCGCGCAGCGCGAGGATCCGGCCATCCGCGGATGCCGCGAGCGCGATGCGATGGATCTGGTCGCGCGCGTGCGCCGCAGCGGTGAGGTTCTCTCCGCGCTCTTCGATCCAGCGCACCGGTCTGCCGAGTTCGCGCGCGGCGAAGGGAACGAGCGCATCTTCGACGCACTGAATACCCTTCTGGCCGAATCCGCCACCGACGTCGCAGGCCACGACGCGAATGCTTGCGACAGGCATGCGCAGGCTGCTCGCCAGGATGGTCTGCAGGACGTGCGGCGTCTGCGTGCTGGCCCAGACGGTGAGCGCGCCGCTGAAAGGGTCAACGGTCGCCAGCACGCCGCGCGTCTCAAGCGGGGATGCGACATAGCGATGGGTGCGGAACTCCTCCTCAATGACGATGGGCGCGCAGGCGAATACCGCGTCCGGTGTGCCCTTGCCAGTGGCGACCGAGAGCGCCAGATTGGTGCCCCACGCGGGCTCGACAAGCGCCGCGTCAGGCGCCAGCGCGGCAATCGGATCCGTCACCGCCGGCAACGGCTCGTATTCGATCTCGATCAGCTCGGCCGCATCCATCGCCGCCAGGCGATTTTCGGCGATGATCATCGCTATTGGCTGACCCACGTAAACGGCCTTTTCGGTCGGCAGCAGTGGAACGGGGTGTAATCGGTCCAGGGGCTTCAGTTCGCGCTGAAGCCGCTCGGGCGTGTGGACCTCACCCGATACGCATATCGGCTCGGTACGTGTCGAAACATCCGCGGCGGTGAAGATCGCGGCCACCCCGCGCGACGATCGAGCGGCCGCGGTATTGATGCGGAGTATTTTCGCGTGCGCGTGCTGACTGCGGACAAACACGGCCTCCAACGTGCCCTTCATGTCGAGATCAGCGACGAAACGCCCTTGACCTCGCAGCAAGCGATCATCCTCAACGCGCCGAACGGACTTCCCGATCAGCGACGAGCCGGTAGGGTTGTGTGCCATTGCTCGCTCCAGGTGACGAAAGTCGGTTGAGTCAAAAACATTGCCGACATGGCTTGCGGTGAATCGATAAAAAATTCAATCCTGCTCGTTTCGCGCATCTGGCCGATGACGACGGTTTCGCACTGATTCACCGCTGCCGGGCATTGCGGCGGGAAATATGTTGCGCCTGCGTTCGGCCGATTGCAATGCCGGTGAGGCAAGATGGCGCGAGTCCTGGGAGGCGTGGTGCAATCGAATATACCACCCCCACGTAGCGCGCCAGGTGCGCATAATGGTCTAGGATATGCCGCGACAGCAGATCCAGCCACGCTGCCCCGCCCATCACCTGGAAGTTGCGTTTCCAATTGCAAAAGTACTTGCATATTCACGGAATTCGGCCTGTAATGAATCCATGCGTTCGCCATCCGCCAAAGGTGTTCCGGCATCCCGATCTCGTTCAGGGAGTCGCGTTTCGGGCGACCGGTCGTTTAGCCAGCATTCCACCGCGGATGATGCCATCCCCTATCTGTTGCGCCAGGTGGCCGAGCGCCTCGGCCGCAGCCTTGCCGAAGCGCTCAAACCATTCGAGCAGACGCCGAGCGTGTATCGGGTGCTGATCGCGCTCACGCGCCGCAGTCCGGCGCGCATCACGGAACTCGCTGAGCTGACGCTCATCGAGCCCTCGACACTCAGCAGAACTGTGGATCGGATGGAGAGCGACGGCCTGGTAACGCGCGCCTCCGGAAGCGGCGACGGGCGCACGGTCCAGGTCGCGATCACCGCGAACGGCCGGGCATTTCTCGATAGGATCCTGCCCGCGGTTGCCGCCCAGTACGTATGGTCGATCCATGACGTGCCGACACGGGATCTCAGGGCCCTGCGCGCGGCGCTCAAGGCGATGCTGCACAACCTGAAAGTGTCGCCGATCAAGTGAGCTGCGCCGGGGGGCCGACGGCACGATCGCGAAGGGACTGATGATGGAACAGGGCAAAAGCATCTGGATGGACGGGCGCATGGTCGACTGGGCCGATGCCAAGCTGCATTTTGTGAGCAACAGTTTCCAATACGGCTTTTCCGTATTTGAAGGCATCCGTACTTATCCGACTGCGTCCGGCCCTGCTGTGTTCCGGTTGGATGCGCACATTGACCGCCTGTTCAAGTCCGCAAAAATCATTGGCCTCGAGATCCCCTTCGCCCCCGGGACGCTGATCGACGCATGTTGCGAAACCGTTGTCGCGAACGGCTATGACAAGTGCTATATCCGGCCGGTGGCCTACATTGGCTACGGCGGCATGGGACTCGACTATCGCGGTTGCGACGTGAACGTAGGCATTGCCGTGTGGTTCTGGGGCGAGTACCTCGGTCAGGGCAAGCTCCAGAACGGCACTCGGATCAAGACGTCCTCTTATACCCGTCATCACATCAACGCGGCCATGACCAAGGCGAAGGCGGGCGGCAACTACATGCTGTTCCAGATGGCGCGCACCGAGGCCCTGCGGCAGGGCTACGATGAAGCGCTGCTGCTCGACCCCGCGGGACATGTCGCCGAGGGGTCGGTCGAGAACGTCTTTCTCGTCCGGGACGGAGAGCTGATTACCCCGCCGCTCACCTACATTCTCGAAGGCATTACGCGCGACTCGATCATCCGCCTCGCGCGCAGCGAGGGAATCACGGTGCGCGAGGAGTACTTCCCGCGCGACTCCGTCTACATCGCCGACGAAGTGTTCTTCGTCGGCACGGGCGCCGAAGTGACACCCGTCGTGGAGGTGGACGATCGCGCGATTGGCACTGGAAAGCCGGGCCCGCTGACGCGCCGTTTGCAAAACTTGTACTTCGAGACCGTTGATGGACGCAATGTGGCGTTCAATCATTGGCTCACGCCCGTGCGGCGCTGACCGCCGCCTAAGGAAAATCTTTCATGCGACCGCTCGGCTACGATCTGCCCTATCCCTCGCAGCGCTCCCCGGTGCTGGCGAGGAACATGGTGGCGACCTCCCAGCCGCTCGCAGCCCAGTCGGGGTTGCGCGCGCTTCTGGCCGGCGGCAATGCGATCGATGCCGCGATCGCGACGGCAATCACACTAACGGTGGTGGAACCGACGGCCAACGGCGTCGGAAGCGACGCGTTTGCGATCGTCTGGGACGGACGTGCGCTGCATGGCTTGAATGCCTCGGGTCGCTCGCCGGCGGCGTGGTCGCCTTCGCGTTTCGCGTCAGTCGATCACATGCCGGCGCGGGGCTGGGACAGCGTTACAGTGCCCGGTGCCGTGTCGGCATGGGTGGCCCTGAGCGAACGTTTCGGCAAGCTGCCCTTCGCCCGGCTGTTCGAACCGGCGATCTCCTATGCCGAGCACGGCTTCGCGGTGAGTCCGGTAATCGCTGCACTGTGGAGCCGCATTGCCGGGAAGTACCGCGGACAACCCGGTTTCGACGAGGTCTTTCTGCCCGGCGGGTCCGCACCGCGTGCGGGCGAACGTTTCATCAATCCCGCGCTCGCTCGCTCGTTGGAGGCGATCGCAGCAACCAAGGGTGCGGCGCTCTATCAGGGGCCATTGGGCGAGGCGCTGGTGCGCCATGCCGCGGCGCACGGCGGGGTCATGACGATGGCGGATCTCGCCGAGCATCATGTCGACTGGTGCGGCACCCTCGAGCGCAGCATAGACGGACTCGCCGTGCACGAGATTCCGCCGAACGGCCAGGGTATCGCGACGCTGATCGCGATTGGCATTCTTGCGCACCTCGGGATGGATCGTTATCCGGCCGACAGCGCGGAGGCGATCCATTTGCAAATCGAGGCGACGAAACTTGCGCTTGCCGATGTGGAGGCATTCGTCGGCGATCCGCAGGCGATGGCCATTGATCCGGGCACGCTGCTCGAGGACGCCTACCTCGCGGCGCGGGCCGAGCAGATCGATCCCGGCAGGGCGGGAGATTTTGCCGCGGGTGCGCCGCGCCAGGGTGGCACGGTCTATTTGGCGGCGGCCGACGCGGATGGCATGATGGTGTCGTATATCCAGTCGAACTACGAGGGGTTCGGATCGGGAGTCGTGGTGCCCGGCACAGGGATCAGCCTGCAGAACCGCGGGTGGGGATTCTTCCTAGAGCGCGGTCATCCGAACGAAGTCGGCTCGCGCAAGCGACCGTTCCACACGATCATTCCCGGATTCGCGATGCGTGGCGGTGAACCAGCGATGAGTTTCGGCTTGATGGGAGGGCCGATGCAGGCGCAGGGTCACTTGCAGCTCGCTCTGCGCTTGCACCTGTTCGGGCAAAACCCGCAGGCCGCCTCCGATGCGCCCCGCTGGCAGGTCATCTCCGGCCGCGAGGTGTCGGTCGAGGCCGGGATGCCGGACGAGACGGTGCGCGGTCTCGCGAAGCGCGGTCATCTCATCCAGAAAGAGGCCCCGGAAGCCGCGTCCGCGTTCGGCGGAGCCCAGATCATCGTTTGCACTGACGCCGGTTACGTTGCCGGATCGGACCACCGCAAGGACGGCGCCGCGGTCGGGTTTTAGGAGGTCGCTCGCATGAGCATGCCGAAAGAGGAGTGTGTGGCGCGCGTCGCCACGGCGCGCGCCCTGATGCGCAAAGACGGCGTCGACGCGCTGCTCGTCACCGATCCGGCCAGCTTCTATTACTTTACCGGGCAAAAGGCGTCCGGTGGCGGCATAGGGCGTCCGATGGTGTTCATCCTTCCGCTTGAGGGCGAGCCTGCGGTAATCGACTGGAGCGGTCCCGGGCTGTTCGCGAGGCTATATCATCGCCCGTATCCGACTTGGGTCGAAGACCGCCGCATCTATCCCGAAGTACCCTTCAACTGCGATTCCCGGGTCGATTGGGGGATCCGCGATGTCCTGCTCGAGCGGGGACTCGCGCATGCGGTCGTCGCTGTCGAACTCGGCAACGAGCCGCGTCTCGGGCTGGCGGTGCATGACCTCGAGCGGCTGCGCGCGGATCTGCCCGACGCGCAGTGGGTCGACTCGAGCGCTGTCGTCTGGGGGTGCCGGATGATCAAGTCCGACTGGGAGATCGACAAACTCAAGCGTGCGTGCGAAATCGGTGGCAAGGCGTTTAAGCGGGTGCTGGCGGAGCTTCATGTCGGGATCGCCCAGGCGCAGATCCAGCGCAAGGTGATGGACTACTATTTCGACCTCGGAGCCGATCTGGATTCCGGCCCGCCGCTGGTCCTTGGCGCGACCGGCCCGGGCGGCGCGTTCGTCAAAGGCGACATCCTCTACCTTGACGGGGGCTGCAGCGTGAACGGCTATCGCATGGACTTCACGCGGCGCGCGGTGTTCGGGCCGCCGAGCGAGCGGCAGCGCGCGGAGCACGACGGCATGTGGGAGATCACGTTTAAGGTGATCGAGCGCATGAAGCCGGGCGTTTCGACGGCCGAGATCTTCGAATACTCGCAGTCGCTTGTGGTGAAAACGCCCTGGCGAAACTACTCCGATCATCCGGCAAAGCGGATCGGTCACGGAATCGGCCTGGTGACCGAGCCACCCTATCTCAACGCATTCGACCAGCACGTCCTGCAGCCGGGTATGAGCATAACCCCGGAGCCCAAGCTCGAGACGTTGGAAGGACTGCTGAACGCGGAGGAGCACGTAATCGTCCGCGATGGTGGCTGTGAGGTAATTTCCAGCTTCCACAGTTGGAAGCTGCACGTGGTCGCCTGAAGCCAGAGCCGTGCAAACCGTGAGCCCACTCCTGCTCGGTGCCGCAGAAATTGCGCGGGCAGCGCCCTTACCGGCGGAGATCGTTTCGCTGGTCGAGGCGACCTATCGCATGGAGGCGAACGGCGAGGCCGATGTCCCGCCAAAGATCGGCGTCCATCCGGGCGCCCCACAAAACTTCCTGCACGCAATGCCGGCGTGGGTTGGCGGGGCCCGCGCGCTCGGCATGAAGTGGGTGTCGTACTTTCCCCAAAATTCGGCTGGTGGCCGGCCTGATTCGACTGGAATCGTCGTCCTGAACGATCCTGACAGCGGCATTCCGGTAGCGATCATGGAAGGAATGTGGATCACCTATGCGCGCACAGGCGCGTGCGCGGCGCTCGCCGCGAAGTACCTTGCCGGCGACGCACCGCGCCGTCTTGGTCTGATCGGTTGCGGCGGTCTGGGCCAATGGTCCCTGCGCATGATCGGCGCGGTATTGCCGTCGGTCGAGGAGGTATTCGTGGCATCGAAGCGCCTTGAGACGCGCCAGTCGTTTTGTACAACCATGGCGAAGGAAGGCCCGTGGCGTCTGACGCCAGTCGACGATGTCCGCGGCGCCGTCGAGAGAATGGATATCATTGTTTCGTCGGTGCCCAAACTGCAGGAGCATCCGGTGCGCGGCCGGTGGTGGTCACCGGGGTCGGTGATGATCCCGCTCGACGTCACCGGAGCGTGGGACGACGAGGTGTATCAAATGGCGGATCGAATGGCCTGCGACGGGCCGGCGAACCTCAAAAATGCGCTCGACCGCTATCGTCCCAATCTTGCGATCGATCCGGTACGCATGGTGGCAATACAGGATCTGGCGGCGGGCCGGTCCGTTGCCAGGCGCGCCGCGGGCGACCGTGTTCTTGCATTCATTACCGGCAACGCGAGTCTCGACATCGTGCTGGCGTGGGAGATCTATCGCCGCGCCGCGCGCATGGGTCGGGGTCGTCGATTCGATCTCGCCGGCTGAGGCAGCAGGATAAACCAGGCGACCAAAGGAGAACGACATGAAGGACATGTTCCAAACAACGCTTGTCATCGCAGTCATGCTCGTCGCAGGGCTAATTCCGCGCGCCAATGCGGAATATCCGGAGAAACCAATCAGGATCGTGTTGCCCTATCCGCCCGGCGGCGGCGGCGACGTGGTCATCCGAACGCTGCAGCCGGCGTTCGAGAAGCGGCTGGGTCAGACAATCGTCGTCGACTACCGTCCGGGGGCGGCGGGCAATATCGGGATGATGGAAGTCGTGAAGGCGGCCCCCGATGGATACACGCTCGTGGTCGGGCCGACCAACAACTTTGTGATCAACCAGTTCCTGTTTCGTGATATGGGTTTCGATCCGCTAACCGCGTTCGCGCCGGTCACCATGCTGGTGGAAAACCCCTATCTGGTGACGATCAGTTCGGCAGTCCCCGCAACCACCTTTGCGCAATTCGCCGCCTATGCACGCGCGAACCCAGGCAAGCTCAACTTCGGGTCCCCCGGGAACGCGACCGTACCTCACCTTTCGGGCCTGATGTTCTCCGATTATCTCGGCGCGCGCATGGTCCACGTGCCCTACCGGGGTGCGCAGCCTGGGTTACTGGCGCTGGTCACGAACGACGTGCAGATGTTTATTGCGAGCTACGGCATTGTTGCAGCGCACCTCGCCTCGGGTAAGGTCCGTGCCCTAGCAGTATCCGGAGACAGTCGCCTGAAAACGCTCCCGAACGTGCCGACGACCGCGGAAGCGGGTATTCCGGCCGGTATCATATTCAGCAATTGGTGGGCTCTCGCGGCTCCCCGCGGAACCGATCCCGCCATCGTAACGCGCCTGTCCCAGGAGTTCCGCGCCGCTGCGGCGGATGCGGAGACGCAGAGAAAGTTTCTGGAGCAGGGTGCGATCGCAATCAACAATACTCCTGCCGAGTTCGCCGAGCGGATGCGGGTCGAGGCACAGGCGTGGAAGGCCATCATCGTCAAGACCGGTGCCAAACTCGACAACTGATCCGACGACTGATTGTATTCGCGCCGGCCTTCCGCGGTGATCGGATCGCTGCCGCCCGTGGACATGGTCATCGCCCCTGCCCAGGAAATTCCGGATCAAGGCCGCGCCGTGTAGGCGTCATATGATTGTTTGATATGGATCACAGTATATATTTTACTTTTAGCTTGATGATCATTGCGTGAACGAACAAGGCCTCGACTCATCAAGGAAGGGATTAACTATGGCACGATGGGCATATACGGTGGACCTTGAGCGGTGCATAGGCTGCCAGGCTTGTGTGATTGGCTGCAAGGTGGAGAACGGCACGCCGCGGAACATCCACTGGATGAAGGTGCTGGAGAAACAAGAGGGGCATGGGTATTCCTCTGCCAAGCGCACTTTCGCGCCGGTGCGGTGTAACCATTGTGAGGATGCGCCCTGCTTGACCGCGTGCCCGACGGGTGCGATCCAGAAGCGAGCGGACGGGATCGTTTGGATCAACCAGGACGTGTGCGTAGGAACCACGGCTTGCATAACGGCCTGTCCCTATGGCGCGATTACTCGGTGGGATGGTGGGGATGGATATTACAAAGGGAAGCTGACGCGCTACGAGAAAGCAAAGCTGTCGAAGTTCAAAATAGGTACCGCCCAGAAGTGCCACTTTTGCTATCACCGCATAGACGAAGGACGTCCTCCGGCGTGTGTGGAGTCGTGTCCGACGCAGGCGTTGAACTACGGCGATTTAGAGAACCCGGAGAGCCAGATCAATCTGCAGTTAAAGCAAAAGAAGCACTTCCAGCCGCGGGCAGAGTTGGGCACCAACCCGGGGCTGTTTTATTTGACTGGGAGGGGTGGCGGCAGGGTGGGTGGCATGGGCCGGTAATGGCCGACGGGAAGGGCTTACAGGGTCCATCATGAATTCATGATGGATTTGTCGGCCTGACGAGGACGCAGGGGAAGAGCTTCGAGTTCAGCAAGAGGCTTTTCGTGAAGGGCAAGGCACCCGTTGCATACCCCCAGCGCGGTAGGGTCCTTAGGGAGGAAGATCGATGGTCCAGGCGGTGGCGGAACAGTTGAAGCAAGAACGGTCCTTGAAGCAAGAACGGTCATATCAGATGCGCACAATGTGCAGGCTATGCCTGAACGGTTGTGGCATCGTCGCCACGGTAGAGGACGGGAGTGTGGTTCGCATCGATGGCGATCCGGACAACCCTCACAACATGGGGAAGGCCTGTGCAAAGGGCCGCGCAGGGTTGTTCACGCTGGATTCGCCCTATCGTGTTACGAAGCCCCTCAGGCGCACCAATCCGGAGAAGGGGCCTGGGGTGGACCCGGGTTGGGTGCCCATCAGTTGGGACGAGGCGCTGGATCTGGTAGCGGATAAGCTGAAGCAGATTCAGGAGGAGGACTGCAGGAAACTGTGGTTTGTCAGTTTTGACTACTTTAGCGTGTCAGAGAGTCCGTGGGCCATGGGTTTCGGGACGTCGGTGCAGCCCTGTTCCTCAGCTTTCTTCTGTGGCAACTCCGTTCACCCTCCTGCTTTCCTCAACCAATACGCCCTGGACGCGGTGCCCGACATACCTGTCACCCGGTACGTTCTCGCCGAAGGAACACAGTGGGGTGGGGTGGTCCATTACGATACTATGCACGCTGCCTTCGAATTGGGCCGCAACCGGGAGAAGGTCAAGGTAGTGGTGGTCGATCCCGTCTGCACCCACGCCGGCAGCATGGCCGACGAATGGATTCCTATTCGTCCTGGCACGGATGCGGCCTTCCTACTCGGCTTAGTCAATGTTCTGATCAACGAACTGGGTATTTACGATGCTCCTTTTCTGAAGAATCTGACTAACGCCCCCTACCTCGTCGGCGCGGACGGGCAATATGTCCGCGACCCCGATACGCGCAAGCCGCTGATCTGGGATACGACGGAGAGCATCGCCAAGCCCTTCGATGCTTCGTTGGGCGATGCCGCCATCTTGGGGACGTACCGGATCCGAGACCAGCAGGTGCGTCCTGCCTTTCAAGCAATCGCCGACCATGTGCGCAAGTATCCCCCGGAGGAGGTGTCGCGCATCACCAGCATTCCCGCAGCGACCGTGCGCAGGATTGCGAAAGAATTTGGGGAGGCGGCAAGCATCGGCAGCACGATCAACATTGACGGGGAGCAGTTACCCTATCGGCCTGCGTCTATCATCTGGTCCCGTGGCTTGAGTCACCACAAACATGCCTACCTGAACGGTATGGCCGCGGTGCTGCTCCAGACCATCATCGGGGGTCAGGATGTGCCGGGGGGGTCGATAGGGTACCACCGTGCCGGCTGCCGGGCCACGGAGGACGGCCTGCTTACCGTCTTGGAGCGCCCAGGCGTGGGACACCCTACCAGTCCCTATCCCCCGCGCACGGTGACGCCGCCCCAGTCTATCGACCTGTTCGAGCTGTTCCCGGTCGCCTGCTTCAGCCGCGCCTTTGCTGTCAGAGCCATGTTGGAACCTGAACGGTACAAGAACCTCTCCCTCCAGCCCAAAATGATCATCCAGCGCCATGCCAATATGGCCTATACGGGCGCTGGGAAGAAGACCATGACCGAGGTCTTCCAAAAGATTCCCTTTATCGTGTCCATCGCCAGTGAGCTCGAGGAAACGACGGATTTTGCCGATATCGTTTTCCCTGGCTTGCATTACCTGGAACACTTGAACCCTTTGGGGGGTTTCGTCGCCCTCACCGGTTCCAAGCCAAGTGTTTTCTATGGCCAGAAGCCGGTGGTGAAACCACCCTTCGATCCACCCTGGGATCGGCTCGAAAGCGACACTGAGATCCTGTTGGAGTTGGCCAAGCGGGCTGGCTTCATCGATGATGTCTACGCCGCCTGGAACGCGACCTGGAAGCTCCGTCCCGAATACGCCCTGGAGCCGGGCAAACAATACTCCTATCGCGAGCTAATAGACCGGCTGCTCAAGAACACGCACGGGCCGGACAAAGGTGTTGATTGGTACGTGAAAGACGGGATTATCGTGAAAGAAAGAAGCTTGAAAGAACGCTATCCGGGCGCCTATGTCAAACCCAGAACGCACGTCTACCATGAATACATGATCGATGCCGGGCGCCAAGTGGAGGCGATGACCAGAAAGTTGGACATTCCGTGGGAGACTTCGGACTATATCCCCTTGGCGGAATGGCGCCCTGGCCCCGGTTATACCCCCAAATCTCCGGAGTTCGATCTGTATCTGATCACGGCCAAATCCCCCTATCACAGCCTTACCACCACCGGCGGCAACCCCTTGCTCAATGAGGTGGGTCGCCGCCTGGGTGCCGACCGCCTGGTGATGCATCACGATGCCGCAAAACGGAAGGGGTTGAAGGACGGTGATTGGGTGGACGTCGAGACCGACATGGGGAAAAAAGCCCGGGGACAGGTGAGGCTCACTACCGGTATTCATCCGGAGGTCACGTTGGTGTGGTGCTCCGCCGGGAGATGGGCGGAAGCGGCCACTCAGCGCGGAGAGCCCAGAGGCATCCATTTCAATTCCTTGCTCACGATGGATGACGAACATATGGATTTTGTCAGCGCCGCGGTGGACTGCTGCCTGCGGGTGAACATCACCAAGGATAAGGCGAAGTGACGGAAATACGGAAATGGTAGAAGCAAAGGTCCAGTTCTTTGGCCCGGTTCGGGGCATCGTGAGAAAGAAGGAACAAATAGTGGTGCTCGATGACGGCGCCACTCTCAGGGGTTTGCTGGAGGAGTTGGGTCGTTCCAACGGCCCGGAGTTCCAGTGCTACATTGTTGTGGAGGGCGCCACCCTCAACCCGGCTCTTCTCGTGGCCCTGAATGGTCAGAGCGTGGATCGAATTCAGAACCTGGACACGCCCTTGCCCCACGGATCGGTAGTGGATGTGATGCTTGCTGTCCCGATCAAGGGCGGGTGAACCGGGCCGGGTGGGCAGAACGGAAATTGGCGCTAACCCGGGCTTATTTTGTCAACGAAAATTGGTGGAACGATCATGAACGGTGCCCATGGTTTCGGCGAAACAGAATTCATCGTTGATCTGCAAGCCCAGCGGCATTGGAACTGGCAGGTGGCGTTCTACCTTTATGGAGCGGGCACAAGCGCCGGGCTTATTTTTCTGGAAGTGGTGCTCCGGGGCCTTGGCGTTGTTGACGAGAAAACGGCGCTGTGGGGGATGTGGATAGGGCTGGGTTTGGCGCTTGTTTCGTTAGGTTTCCTGTTCAATCACCTGGGACCCCAGAGCCGCTGGGGTTTCGTCTACGCGTTCAGGAGACCACGCAACAGTTGGACTGCGCGCGGGGCCACTACGATTACGGTGCTTGTGCTTCTTCAAATTCTGGTTCTGCTCCCTTCTGTGCGAGGATTTGAAGGCTTGCCGTGGAACGAAGGCACGGCCGGCGGCAATATTCTGCGAGGGGCCATTTTGCTTTTTGCGGTAGCGTTTATGGCCTACACCGGACTGCTTCTTTCCTCGTGGAATAGCATTGCCTTCTGGAACACCCCCGCATTGCCGATCCTATACGTGAGCTACTCGTCCCTGTGTGGCATGGCAGCCTTGCTGCTCGTAGCGCTAATCACTGGATGGGGCAAAGGTTTGGGGATTGTCGGGGCAGTCCTGTGGCCGTACCTTTTGGCCTTGCTTCTCGGGAACGCATTTATGCTTTTGGTGTATGTCTGGGGAATGTCCACAGGCACCTTACCGGCTCGTGAATCGGTGCGCCGTTTGGTGCGAGGGGAACATCGCTGGAGCTTTTGGGCCGGAACGGTCGGAATTGGGTTGGTGCTCCCGACGCTCGTCGTGGCCTTTGCGGTCAGTGGCCAGTTGGGGACGGATACGGCCACAACGTTTCTCCTCGTTGTGACCTGTGTAGCCATCCAGATTGGGGGCTTTCTGCTCCGGGACAATATACTGCGCGTAGGTATCTATGGCTATCCGATCTGAGGAGGAAGATACCTACTAAACGGAGTGTTAATCCTGGTCCATTAGCTGCAACCCGGGCTGGGCATCCTCGTTCAGTGCACAACGCACATCGTGCGGTGCTGGCTGCGGAGAATCTCGATGACATCTTTTGCTGGCAAGAGGAGCGCTCGGTACGCCCAAAGGTCACCCTGCGCTGTGACACCGTTCAGTATTTGATTAAACCCAGCCCGCAGAATTTGCCCTTGCGCAAGCAGCGCGTGCGCGTGTTCGAATTCGCCGATGGTCGTATCGAACTGCGTGCCGGGAAACGGGTTCTGAAGTACGAAATTGGATACCAAGCTATCCCCGTGCGTCAGGCCGAAGTGGTCGTCAACAAGCGTCTGGGCAGAATCCTCGGCTTGATCCGGGAACAACAGCTGGCTCGACCCAAGCGACAACTCACAGGGCCAACCGGTCACGTAGCGCAGCTTGGAGGGCGCTCAGATTGAAGCACCAAGTCTTATCCGTATCGGGGGCCTCGAGGCCCCCGGTACGGGTAAAACTTGACGGACCGACCGGACATTTCCACTTTGTAGCGACAGCGGTGCGGGTTCAAGCACCGGATTGCGGCGCGCCGGCGCCTGCGATCAGGTGCTTAAACCGGTCCGGAACGGCGCGCAATGTATTTTTGTTCAAATGGCTCGCCTCCTCACCGGGGCAAGCCCCGATCGGAGCGGATTTTGAGCGAGGTTAGGCGTGAACGACCCTCGCCTAAAGGTGAGGGTCGTTCACGGGATTGCGACATTCAAAGTTGGCACCGAACCGCTGATCACGTCGGGAGTACGCGAAGGATCGTTCTCCCGAAGATCGCGCGTACATTGACGGCGGTTGCCAGGGCCAGGGATACTGTCGGAGGTGCCGTTGAATTTCCTTGCGTTATCCGTCCCAGCAATCGAGGACATGAATGCCATACTCTGACCTCCGCGCCTTCATCGATGCCGCCGAGCGTATCGGTGAAGTGAAGAGAATCGATGGCGCCCACTGGGACCTCGAAATCGGTTGCCTGACCGAGCTGATGGCCGAGGCGGAGGGACCACTGCTCGTATTCGACTCCATCACCGGCTATCCGAGGGGTTTTCGCGTCGCGACAAACATCATTTCCTCGGCACGGCGATGCGCGCTCGCGCTGGGTCTGCCGACTGATGCGCCGAAGCTGCAGATGCTCGATGCCTGGCGCCGCAGGATCCCGGATCTGAGATCGTTCGCGCCGGTGGAAGTGTCTTCAGGGCCAGTGACGGAGAACGTCCTGAAGGACGATGATGTCGATCTCGGAATTTTCCCAACCCCGAAGTGGCACGCAGAGGACGGCGGCCGCTACATCGGCACCGGCGACATGGTCATCATCAAGGACCCCGACAGCGACTGGGTCAACGTCGGCACCTACCGTGCCTGCATCGTCGACAGAAACCGCGTCACGCTCTGGATCATCGAGCACAAGCATGGCAAGCAGATCGCCCGTAAGTACTGGAACGCCGGGCGCGCGTGCCCGATAGCCATTGTCCTCGGCTGCGACCCGACCACCTGGATGTCGGCGCCCTTCGGCGCAAAGGCCGGGGTGAGCGAATATGAATACGCCGGGGCGATGCACGGCGAGCCGCTCAAAGTAATACGCACGCCGCTCAATGGCCTGCCCGTCCCGGCCGCCTCGGAAATCGTCATCGAAGGCGAGATGCCGCCACCCGAGGAGGAGTCGCACATGGAAGGGCCTTTCGGCGAATGGCCCGGCTACTACACCCACAGCGGCAGGGAACCGGTGCTGCGCATCAAGCGCATCCTGCACCGCAGTGATCCGATCCTGTTCGGCAACCCGCCGCTGCTGCCGAGCACGGAACGCTACGGAATTCCGATCTACGCCGCACGCATCTGGGACCACCTCGAGCAGTCCGGCATCTCGGACATCGTCGGCGTCTGGGCGCACTGCCACACGCTGATGGTGGTCGTGTCGCTCAAGCAACGCCATTGCGGCCATGCCATGCAGGCGCTGACCGCGGTCGCCGGCATGCACGCCGGCGTCGGCATGTACCGCTACTACGTCGCCGTGGACGAGGACGTCGATCCGGTGGATCTGAAGCAGGTCATCTGGGCCATGTGCACCCGAGTCGACCCGGCCGATTCAGTGCAAATCATCAAGTCCTGGACCACCGATCTGGACCCGCGCCTGCCGCCGGAAAGACGCGAACGGAACGACTTCACCATGAGCCGCATGCTCGTCGACGCCTGCAAGCCGTTCCACTGGCGCAACGGCTACCCGATGATCAACAAGTTCGCCCCAGATAAGCGACGCGAGGTCGCGGCCAAGTGGAGCCGCGAGCTCACCGAATTGACGCGGTTCCGGTAAGGCGCCATTGCCGCCGTCTGGCGGATCAGCTCATTCCGGCTGGATCTTGAGTTTCTCCAGCGCCCGCTTCAGTTGGGCGGTCTCGGCCTGTATCCTCGAGGTGAACTCGGCCGGCGTTTGACCGCCCGGCAAGCATGCCGAGCGCCGCGAACTGGCTGACGACGCCGGGATCGGCAAGGGCTGCGCGAATCTCGGTCGCCAGCCGATCGGGGATTCTGGGATCGGTTGCTTTCGGGGCCGCCATGCCCCACCAGGCACCCGGCAACGGCTCGGTAAAGCCGCTTTCCGCCATGGTCGGGACGTCCGGCAGAACGGGCAGGCGTTTCGGAGCCGCAACGGCAAGCGCCTTAAGATGGCCCGAGCGCAGTTGTCCCTCGACGGCGCTCAGGGAATAGAAGGTAATGTGGACCTCCTTGGTGATCAGTGCCAGCACCGCCGCCGCTGCCCCCTTGTACGGGACGTGAACCATGTCGATGCCGGCGAGATCCGCGAACATCTGGCCGGAGAGATGCGGCGCCGTGCCGACACCGGATGAACTGAAGTTCAGCTTTCCGGGAATGCTCTTGGCGTGCGCCTGGAACTGCCGCAGATTAGAGACCGGCAGATTCGAACTGACCGTGATCACATGAGGTGCCTCGGACAGGATGGTGATCGGCGCAAAGATCGCCAGCGGCTCCGTGCTCATCGCCTTGTAGAGAAATTGGTTGCTGACGAAGACGCTGATGGAGCTGAGCAGCAGCGTGTAGCCGTTGGGCGCGGCGTTGGCGGCTTCCATCGCGCCGGTGTTGCCGCTCGCGCCAGGACGATTTTCGAGGATGAAGCGCTGCCCCAGGCGCGACTCGAGTATCGGCGAGATCAGGCGGAAGGACATCTCGCCCGTGTTCCCTGCTGCAAACGGAATCACCACCCGGATCGGCTTGCTGGGATAGTCCTGGGCGTGCGCCATGCCGACCGCCATTGAAGACAGCAGGGCGAGAACCGGGTACCACTGCATGATTCGTTTCCTCCGCTTGTTGTTGCGGGGGGTATTGTTGCGGCGTCTCATCAACAAAACCGGTTGAATCGCCGCTGGAACCTACTTTCCGCGCATCGAGGTGACACTTTCTTTGAATTTCGCGGTTGCGTCAACGACTGAGCGCAGTCTGCGCAAGGCGCGCGGGAACCGCGGGCGCGGCGTACCGGAGTAACCTGCTCTGCGCTGTTGACGTTCGTGCGGCGGCATGCGCATCATTCCGCAGAGCCGGTGGTGGAATTCCCTTTTTTGGAGCGTATCGACATGCAACGAGCAAACGGATCGCATCAGTTCGCGGCGTGGTTCACAGTCCCGAGCTGCACTACTCTCGACCCAATCGACCTTTGCAAGGAAGATCATGAGTGTTCAACTAACGCTGGAACTTTGTCACATCGACGTAAATAAAGTGTTCAACTAACGCTGAAACTTGCCCAGTAAGAAATAACGTACAGCAGAAACACGTCGCGGCGAACGCAAAAAGCTTGGTGTAATTGGGAAATAAAACTAGTCTGACTTGCGAGACAACGACGAAAGGAGGGAAAGACATATGCTTCGCGCACCGCTATTGATTGCCTTTGCCGTTGGTTTGGCTTCTCAGATTGTGCCGGTTGCACCGGCGGTTGCTCAACAGCCCGAGAAGCCGGTTCGATTCCTAGTTGGCTTTCCTGCGGGCGCCCTGACGGATCTCAGCGCTCGCGCCCTTGCCAGTGTCGCGTCCCGCTATCTCGAACAACAGGTGCTCGTGGTTAATTTGCCTGGCGCGGCCGGATCGCTCGCGATCAATGAGCTCGTCAAGCAGGCACCCGACGGCTATACGATCGCAATGATGACAACTTCATATAAGGCCATCGTGGTCCACCAACAAGTACCCCCGTTCGATCTTGTCGAGCTGAAGACGCTTCTCGGATACGCCGAGTTTCGCCAGCTTCTGTTCGTCAAGGGCGATTCGCCATTCGCGAAGTTCGACGACCTGATCGCTTACGGACACAGGAATCCGGGGGCAATCAAGTTCGGCCATTCCGGAACGGGCACTTCGCTGCATTTGCAAGGCATGCTTTTCTTCAGGTCGGCGGGCATAGACGCACCGGACATTCCATTCAAGGGCAGTAACGACTACCTTAACGCCGTGCTGGGCGGTCATCTTCCGGCCGGTATCATCGACATCGCCGGCGTACGGCAGCTTGCGCGCGCCGGCACGGTCAAATTGGTTGTCGCCTTTGTCGCCCAGCGTTTTCCGGAGTTCCCCGACGTTCCGACCGCGCTAGAGAAAGGCTTTCCGGGACTGGAAGTCTTCAACCCCCAGGTCGCTGTGATGATCCGGAACGGCACGCCGCCGGATCGAATGCGCAAATTGCACGACGCGCTCAAGCAAGCGACCGAAGACCCCGAGTTTATTAAGAGTCTCGACGGCATGGGCCTCAAGGGTGGATATATCGCCCCCGAGGCGGTCGATGACACTGTTTCCAAAGCAGAAGCCAAGGCCGTTCCCATATTAAAGGAGCTGAAAATCTATGTACGCTGACTTGCGGAGTTTCCTCGACGCCCTTCGCGCCAACAACGAACTACTGGAAATCGATAAGGAGGTTGATCCCCGACTGGAAATCGGCGACATTACCCGCAAAGTGAACGACTTCGACGGTCCCGCGCTGCTTTTTACGAACGTGAAGGGGCATCCCGGATGGAAGCTGGCCAGTAATGTGTTGGGGACGCTCAATCGCCTATCCCTTGCGATGGAAGCACCGGTCAATCGCATGATTCCAGAGTACGCGGAGCGATTGGCACGCATAGATGCCTATAAGCCGGTCGTCGTCCTGCGCGATAGTGCTCCATGCAAGGAAGTTGTCATTAGGGGCCCCGACGTCGATCTCGCCAAGATTCCGATTCCAACGTGGCATGCGGAAGACGGCGGCCCCTTTATCACCGTCGGAATACAGATCTCGAAAGATCCCGACACGGGCGCACGCAACGCCTCGATGGTGCGTCAGATGGTACTCGGCAGGAATAAGCTGGGAATCCTGTTCCTTCCCGGCAAACACACACACATCCATTACCTGAAGAAACAAGAGGACAATCAGCCCCTGGACATCGCGGTGGCGATCGGCGTAGACCCGAGCATCGAGATCGTCGGCACTCATTCTGGACCCATCGAGGAGGACGAATTCGCGGTTGCCGGAGCGCTTCGCGGAAAGGTGGTCGAAATGGTGAAGTGCGAGACGGTGGACTTGGACGTTCCCGCATCCGCGGAACTGATCATCGAAGGACGGCTCCTGCCGAACGAGCGCATTGTCGAGGGCCCATTCGGCGAGTACACGGGGTGGCTTGCGCCGCAGACGAAAGACAATCCACCGATGCAAGTAACCTGTATCACCCACCGCAAGAATCCAATCTTCCAGGGCCTATACGAAGGCAAGCCGCCTAACGAGGACAGTTACCTCGGGGCGCTCGCTTTTTCGGCGTCAATTCTCGCGAAGGCGCGCGAAAACTGTCCAGGCTTGGTCGCCTACGCCAAGAACCCGTACGGCACGGGTTATATGTGGGGCACCGCAGCGATCAAGAAGATGTACCCCGGACACGCGAAGCACGCTATGCACGCGATACTGGGAACGCATGGCGGCAAGTACCAGAAAGTGCTGATCATCGTCGACGACACCATCGACGTGCATGACATGCGCGAAGTGGTATGGGCAATTTCGACGCGCTGCCGCCCGGAGCGGGACGTCATGATAGAGCGCGACACTCCGATAAGTGTTCTCGATCCGGCAATGTGGCCGAAAACGGGGCTCGGCGGGCGAATTCTTATCGACGCCACCGAAAAATGGGAGCAGGAAGGCAACGCCCCGGAGAACTTGCGCCAGAAGCTTATCAATCACGAGCTAAGCCCCTATTGGCGGGAAATCAACGCAAAGGGATTGGCCAGTTACCTCGGCATCGATGTTGCGTCTTGGATGAAAAAACAATAAGGCGATCGGAATAAAACGCTGCTGGCTCTGGGCTGAATATTGAGCACGGTCTTGGGCCCTGTTTGGGCGCGCTTCGCGTAAACTCGCATAGCCGGAAGCGAAGAGGCTGGTTTTGCCTTTAATCAATCTCGTGTTTTCGCGCAGTCGCTGCGCCGCGCGAAGTTGTTTGGCATTGATGGTGTCCTATGTCCATCTTAGAATGTCAACGACCTTGAAACACGGGCTTTCGCTTTTCCATGAAGGCGCGCCGGCCTTCGGTGTAATCCTGGCTCTCGAAGCACTGCTTGACCAGGGCCGCACAGCCCGGGGCGTCGAATTCCGCCGGGGATTTGAGCAACTCGCGGATGATCCGCTTCGCGGTGCGTAGGGTGAGCGGCGCATTGGCCGCGATGGCGGCGCAGGTGTCCATGACCAGCGCCTCCAGTTGCGCTGCCGGCACCACATGGTGCGCCAGTCCCATCCCAAGCGCCTCGGTTGCGGTGAACTGGCGCGCGGTTAGCAGAATTTCGCGCGCGTTCGCCGCGCCCACGGTGTCCACGAGGTTCTTGGTCGAGGAAACACGGTAGCCCAGCCCCATTTTCGCCGCGGGAATGCCGAACCTGGCGTCGTCAGCGACGAGTCGTAGGTCGCTCGCGAGCGCGATATTGACCCCCCCGCCGAGGCAATAACCGCGAATCATCGCAATCACGGGCTTGTCGGAATTCTGAATGTGCAGTTGCGCGCCTTCCGATATTTCCTCGTAGTACCGGACGCCCTGCGCGCTCGAGCGCTGACCCTCGAACTGCGAGATATCGGCGCCGGAGACGAAGGCCTTGTCGCCCGCGCCCGTCAGGACGATG
>Ga0156283_1070_pt1 | contig 29468 bp, 25 predicted proteins | sample RifCSPlowO2_12_FD_107932 | JGI IMG/M metagenome (GOLD analysis project Ga0156283, IMG submission 107932) | Betaproteobacteria bacterium RIFCSPLOWO2_12_FULL_65_14 | reverse complement strand
CACCGCCATGAACAGGTACTCGATGCCGATGTTGACGTTGAACGCCCCGGGGCTGACGAAGTGCAGGAAATGCGCGTACAGCCAGCCCGAGAGCGCTGCGAGCAGCGCGGCGTACAGGAAAACGACGAGCTTCAGCCGCGCGGTGTCGATGCCGAAGCTCTCGGCCATGGTGGCGCGAAAGCGCAGTGCGCGGATCGCCCGCCCCGAGCGCGAGTCGAGCAGGTTGTGCGCCGCGAGCAGGGCCACGAGCGTGGCGACCCAGATGAGCGCATACGAGTGACGCCCGGACTCGAGCTTCCAGCCGAACAGCGAGATCGCCGGTATTCCCTGCAGTCCGTCGTAGCGGCCGAGCAGCTCGAGGTTGCCGAACGCGTAATAAAAGGCGATGCCCCACGCGAGGGTGCTGATCGGCAGGTAATGCCCGGAGAGGCGCACCGTGATCAATCCGAGCCCGAGGGCCGCCACCGCGGTGAACGCCAAGCCGGCGCCGAGTCCGAGCCAGGGGGATGCGCCGTACTGGATGGTGAGGACGGCAGTGGCGTAGGCGCCGAAGCCGACGAACACCTGCTGGCCGAACGACATGAGCCCGGCCACCCCCGTGAGCAGCACCAGGCCGAGCGTCACGAGCGTCGCCAGGCCGATGTAGTTCATCAGCGTGACGTAGAACTCCGACAGGGCGAACGGCGCAGCCACCAGAAAAGCGATGAACAGCGCCAGCGCGATTCGCCCGGCGCTCATTCGCTTTCCTCTTCCTCGACGTGGCGCGAGCGCAACGACAGCCAGACCAGCACCGGCACGATCAGCGAGAAGACGATGGTTTCCTTGTACGCGCTCGCCCAGAAGGACGCGAACGACTCGAGCAGGCCGAGCACCAGCGCGCCGAGCGCGGCAAGCGGATAGCTCGCCATGCCGCCGAGGATCGCGCCGACGAAGCCCTTGAGCCCGATGATGAACCCGGTGTCGTAATAGAGCGTCGTGAGCGGCGCGATCAGGATGCCCGACACGGCGCCGATGAACGCTGCGAGCAGGAAGCTCAGGTGTCCGGTCAGCACGGTCGGGATGCCGACCAGGCGCGCGCCGACGCGGTTGATCGCGGTGGCGCGCAGCGCCTTGCCGTAAATCGAATGCTCGAACAGCAGCCACAGCGCGAAGATGAGGATGACGCTGGCGGCGAGCACCCAGAGGCTCTGCGCGGTCACCTCGAGCACGCCGAGCTTGAACCTGGCGTCCCAGAAGGGGCTCGAGCGCAGCCCCTCGCCGCCGAAGAACAGGAGCGACAGGCCGACGAGCACGTAATGCACCGCCATGGATACGATGAAAAGCACCACCACCGAGGCGCTGGCGAGCGGCTGGTAGGCGATGCGGTAAACGATCGGCCCGAGAGGTACCACCATCGCGAGCACCAGCAGCACCTGGATCCACTGGTCGAAGTTCCGCGGCGCGGCCCAGGCGACGAGAAGGGCGACCCCCACGGGCAAGGCGACGTAGAGCAGCGCGATGCGCGGCAGGCGGCGCGCCAGCTGGCGCTCGCGCCACGCGACGACGAGCTCGATCGTTGCGGCGGCGAGCCCGCCGAAGGCGAGGATGTAGACCGTGCCCGGCACCCGGCCCGCCTCGAGCAGCGACAGCGACAGCGCCGCGAAGGTGATGAACTCGCCCTGCGGCACGAAGATCACGCGCGTCACCGTGAAAACGAGCAGCAGCGCGAGCGCGAGCAGCGCGTAGATCGCGCCGTTCGTGATGCCGTCCTGGGCCAGCCAGATGAAAATATCGGTGTTCATCTCAAATGAAAAGGGGACGGTTGCCCGTCCCCTTTCGCGCCTGGCGCAAAAGGGGCGAAGTCTGCCCCTTTTGCAAGGCTAGCGGCCGCGCCGCTTCACTTCATCAGCCGCCATTCGCCCTTCTCGACGCGCACCAGCACGCGGGCGCGCTCGTCCTCGCCGTTGTGGTTCTTCGGCGTCGGGTTGTAGACGCCGTGCGTGCCGACCACGTTCTTCACGTTCTCGAGCGAGTCGCGCAGCGCGGCGCGGAATTGCGGCGTGCCGGGCTTCGCCTTTTTCATCGCCGCCGGAATCGCGGCCCCGACCAGCATCACCGCGTCCCAGCTATAGCCCGCGAAGGCGTTGCGGCTGCCGGCGCCGAAAACCTCCTCGTAGCGCTTGGTGAACTCGAGCGACACTTTCTTGACCGGGTGGTTCGCCGGCAGCTCTTCCGGGACGATCAGCGGACCGGTCGGGGCGATCGCGCCTTCGACCGCCTTGCCGCCGACCTTGATGAACTCCCGGTTCACCGTGCCGTGATTGTGATAGATCCGGCCCTTGTAGCCGCGCTCGCGGAGTGCGATCTGCGGCAGCGCGCCGCCGGTGCCCGAGCCGCCGACCACGACCGCGTCGGGCTTGGCGGCCATGATCTTCAGCACCTGCCCGGTCACGCTGGTGTCGGCGCGCGCGTAGCGCTCGTTCGTGACCAGCTTGTAGCCGTACTTCGCCGCGTGGAAGTCGGTCGCCTTGTACATCAGGTCGCCCCAGGCGTCCGAGAAGCCGATGAAGCCGACGGTCTTCACCTTGTTCGCCTTCATGTGCTCGGCGACCGCGCCCATCATCAGCTCGGTGGGCTGCGGCACGATGAACGCCCAGTAGTACTTCTCCGGCGGCAGCGAGATCGGGGTGAGCACCATGTACGGCGTCTTGGTCTCGAAGGCGACTTGCGCGATCTGCAGCGAGGAGGGCACGCCGTTGGAGCCCATCACCACGTCGACGTTGTCCTCGGTGATGAGCTTTCTCGCGTTCTTGCCCGCGTTGGTGGCGTCGGAGCCGTCTTCCAGCACGATGTACCTGACCGGCTCGCCGCCGAGCGTCTTCGGCATCAGCGTGAAGGCGTTCTTGTAATGGATGCCGAGCGAGGCGCCGGGGCCGGTGGCGCCGAGCGTCACCCCGATGGTGACTTCGGCGTGGGCGGACGCGGCGCCGAGCGCCGTCGCCGCGAGCAATGCGGTTGCGAGCCTACGATCCATGATTCCCCTCCTTCACGAATGATCAGTTTCTATAATCCGGCCCCCGGCCACTGTCAACCCGACCGGATCAAGTATTTGCCTTCAGCGCAGCGTTCGGCTCGGGGGCGAGGCCGAGATGGCGCAGCAAGGCGAGCTGCCGCGCCAGGACCTCGCGGCGGTAGCGGGCGCCGTCGACCGCGCTCCAGTCGAAGAAGCCGCGGCCGTCGCGCAGGCCGCGGCGGCCTTCGCGCATGTAGCGCTCGACGATCGCCGGCGGCGCGAAGCGCGGCTCGCCGAGCGCCTGCGCGAGGTAATGACTCGCGTAGTACAGGATGTCCAGGCCGCCGTAGTCGATGAACTCCACCACCCCCATGCTGGCGTAGCGCAGCCCGAAGCCGTAGCGCACGGCGCGGTCCACGTCCTCGGCGCTCGCCAGCCCCTGCTCGACCATGCGCGCCGCCTCGTTCATCACCAGTGCCTGCAGGCGCGGGACGATGAAGCCGGGCGCGGCCTTGCAAACCACCGGTTTCTTGCCGATCGCCTCGAGCAGCCGCTTCATGCGCTCGGTCACCGCCGAAGCCGTGCCTTCGTGGGGGGAGAGCTCGACGAGCGGGATGAGGTACGCGGGATTGAGCCAGTGGCAGTTCAGGAACCGCTCCGGCCGCGGCACCAGCGTGGCGAGCTCGGTCGAGAGCATGGTCGAGGTGGTCGAGGCCACGATCGCGTCGGCGCGCAAGTGCTCTCCGGCGAACGCGAAGGCGGTGCGTTTCGCGTCGAGCACTTCCGGCACTCCCTCGAAGAGGACATCGACCTCGGCGAGCGCGGCCGGCGCCTCGGCGTAGGTGGCGAAGCGCACTCGGGCAAGGATTTCCCCAATTTCTTCTGAATTGAAGGCTCCGAGCTCGGCGAGCGCGGCGAGGCTCGCCCGGATCTCGGCCTTCGCCTCTTCGCCCAGGCGCGCGGCGGCCTGCGCCTCGCGCGGCTTGCCGTCGATCAAGAGCACCTCGTGACCGGCGTACGCGAAGGCGTGCGCGATGCCGCGGCCCATGCGCCCGGCGCCGAGCGAGCCGATGAGCGGCAGACCGCTCATCGGTGGGTTTTTGCCGCCCCCCTGTTAAGGGGGGAGCGAGCGGTTTTGGCGAGCGGGGGGTTTGCTTTTTCTGAGAACCAACCCCCCGCTCGTTTCACTCGCTCCCCCCTTAACAGGGGGGCGGCACCGTAGGGCGAATGCCTCACGCGTTGAGTCCTTCGCTCAATAATTCCTTCATAGCGACGCGGTCGAGTTTTGAAAGTTTCAATGCCTCCAGCGTGCGCGGAGAAATGCCATACAAGTCTTCGCCGAGCGCCGCCGAGGCGATGGCAAGCAGGCCGCTCGCCACGGGCGCGGCGACGCCTGCCCAGCGCGCGACCGAGACGAGGAAGGCGAGCCCGTAGGTGACGTCCTCGCGCATGTAGCGATGGCTGCGCAGGTCGATGTGCTCGCGCCAGTCGCCCGACCCGGTCAGCCGGTCGTGCGCGTCGCCGTACATCCAGCGCTCGCTCGTGTAGTGATCGCGCAGCGGATAGTGGTAGGGCGCGTAGCCGAGCGCTTCGCGCAGCGCGATGCGCTCTTCGTCGAGCGCGTCGGTGACGCGGCGTATCGAGGGCTGCGTGCCCTCGTTGTGGATGTCCCAGCGCTCGAAATGCTCGAGCGGCCCGGCGTTCATCAGGATGAGCGGCGGATGGATGATGGGACCTGCGTTCATGAGCGCGGCGGAGAGCGCGTCCTCGACCGGGTGCACCGCCGGATAGGCGGCGGCGATCACCGCGAGCGCGCTGGCGGTGCGCTGCGCGGGAAACACACCCACCGGCAGGCGCTTCGCCCGCATGGTGATCGCGATCTCGTCGGGCGCGTGCTTGCGCGCGAGGTAAGGAAGGGTGCCGGTTTCGGCGAAGCTCGCATCTCTTCCAGTAATGACAGCCATGGCGTAGCTGCCAAACGTGCCCGGGGGGCAGAAGACGACCTGCTCGCGTTCGAGATGCGGCGCCATTGCGTGCGCGATATCCGCTTGCGCGGTCGCCGGTACGGGCGCGAGCACCAACGCGGCGCCGCGCAGCGCGGCGCCGATGTCCGTCGTCGCCAGCGCCAGGCGAATGCTGCGTGTGCCTTTGACGTCCTTCAGGCGTATCGAGCCGCTTTCGAGCAGCGGCGCGAACGCAGCGGCGTCGCGCCGCCACAGCCGCACTTCGTGGCCCTGCTCGGCGAGGTCGGCCGCAGCGGCGTAGGCGCCATGCCCGCCCCCCAGGACCGCGATGCGCATCAGGCGAGGTGGCCGAGCGGCAGCGCGCTGGTTTCCTTGACGCGCTCCAGCACGAAATTGGTCCGGATGTCGATCACGCCGGGCTGCTTGAGGAGCTTGTCCATGACGAAGCGCGAATAGTGCTCGAGATTCTCGACCTGCACGCGCATCAGGTAGTCCATGTCGCCGGTCATGGAGTAGCACGCGATGACCTCCGGCCAGCTTTCCACCGCGCGCGTGAATTGGTCGACCGGCATCTTGCCGCGCTTCTCGAGCTTCACCGTGACGTAGGCGAGCAGCCCGAGGCCGACCTGCAGCGGATCGAGCACCGCCGCGTAGCGGCGGATGATGCCCGCGCGCTCCAGCGCGCGCACGCGGCGCAGGCACGGCGAGGGCGAGAGCGACACGCGCTCGGCGAGCTCCTGGTTGCTCAGGCGCCCGTCGGACTGGAGCTCGTCCAGGATGCGGCGGTCGGTCGCGTCGAGCATCGCTTTTGGCATTTTATTGCGCGATCGTCGCAGTTCCAGGCGAAGAATGCAATTTAATTGCGTGCCGAGAGGCATAGACTCGCCAAATGCGGGAGTTCATGTCCGGCAACGAGGCGACAGCGCGCGGCGCCTGGGAAGCCGGCGTCGAGGTGGCCGCGGCGTATCCCGGAACGCCGTCGACCGAGATCCTCGAAAAGCTTGCCGGCCTGCCGGGCGTCTACGCCGAGTGGTCCACCAACGAGAAAGTCGCGCTCGAGGCGGCGTTCGGCGCCTCGCTCACCGGCCGGCGCGCCATCACCGCGATGAAGCACGTGGGCCTCAATGTAGCCTCCGACTCGCTCATGACGCTGGGCCTCGTCGGCGCCAAAGCCGGGCTGGTCATCGCGGTGTCCGACGACATCGGCTTCGCGTCGTCGCAGAACGAGCAGGATTCGCGCTTCTGGGGCCGCTTCGTGCACCTTCCGGTGCTGGAGCCCGCGGACGCGGCCGAGGCCTATGCCATGACGCGCGATGCGTTTTCGATCTCCGAGCGCCACCAGGTGCCGGTGCTGCTGCGCCTGACGACCCGCGTCTCGCACGTGAAGCGCACGCTGACGACCGGGGAACGTGCGGCGCCGGCGGCCTCGGCGCACGGCTATGCGCGCGACGTCGAGCGCTGGATCATTACCCCAAACCATGTCGGCAAGCGCCTGGAAGTGCGCGCGCAGCGCGACGCCGCGCTCGCCGAGGAGTCCGCCGCCTCGCCCTGGAACGTCCTGGAGCTCGGCGCCGACCGCACAGTCGGGTTCGTGGCCTCCGGCGCCGCCTACCACGTGGTGCGCGAGGCGTTTCCGCAGGCCAGCGTTCTGAAGCTCGGCTTCTCGCACCCGCTGCCCCTGACGCTCGCGCGCAAGCTTGCCGCAGCCGTCGAGCGCGTGATGGTGGTCGAGGAGAGCGAACCGATCGTGGAAGCCGAGCTCAACGCCGCGGGCATCGCGGCCGCGGGCAGGAAGTGGCTGCCGGCGCACGGCGAGGTCACCGCCCCGGCGCTGGAAGCTGCAGTCGCGCGCCTGCTTGGAGAGCAAGGCGCCGGCCTGGAACTGCCGAAGCCGAACAAGGTCTTTCCGCGGCCGCCGACGCTGTGCGCGGGCTGCCCGTACATGGGGGTTTACTTCTGGCTCGGGCAGCTCAAGGACGCGGTCATCTGCGGCGACATCGGCTGCTACACGCTCGGCTGCGGCGAGCCGTGGAACGCGATGGACAGCATCATCTCGATGGGCGCTTCGCTCGGCGTCGCGCACGGCATGGCGAAGTCCTTCGCCTCGAACGGCGGCGCCAAGCCGGTGCTCGCGGTGATCGGCGACTCGACCTTCATCCACGGCGGCATGCCGGCGCTTGCGAACATCGCCTACAACGGCGCGAACGTAACGGTGCTGCTGCTCGACAACCGCGTTGCGGCGATGACCGGCGGGCAGGACACGCCGCGGCTCGACTTCGCGCAGCTCGTCACCGCGCTCGGCGTGCGGCCCGAGCGCGTGCGCACGGTCGACCCCTACGAGCTGCCGGCGTTCTTCAAGGTGCTGCGCGAGGAAATCAAGGCGCCCGAGCCGTCGGTGATCATCGCCGAGCGGCCCTGCGTGCTGTCGCGCGACTTCGTGCGCCGCCGGCCTCTCAAGGTGATCGACGACAAGTGCAACGGCTGCGCGCGCTGCCTCGACGTCGGCTGCCCGGCGATCACCGTCACGCGGCGCGAGAGCGAAGCGCGCGCGAGCGGCAAGGTGGTGGAGCGGGCGTGGGTGCGGATCGAAAGCGGCCTGTGCACCGGCTGCGACGTATGCGCCAAGGCCTGCGCGCACGGCGCGATGGTGGCCGCATGACCTTCGACGTCCTGGTGGTGGGAATCGGCGGACAGGGCGTGCTCACCGCCGCCGATGCGATCGCGCGCGCCGCGCTGCAGTTCGGCTACGAGGCGACGAAGACCGAGGTCACCGGCATGTCGCAGCGCGGCGGCGTGGTCTGCTCGCAGGTGCGCTTCGGCGAGCGGGTGGCGGCAAGCGAGATCCGTCCCGGCGCAGCGAAGCTCGTGATCGCGTTCGAGGCGGCCGAGGGCCTGCGCTGGAGCCACTATCTTGCGCCCGAGGGCCGGGTGCTCCTCGATCCGTGGCGCGCGGTGCCGCCGATCGTGTCCTCCGGCGTGCATCAATATCCCGCGGATCCCGCCACGCAATTACGCGACCTCAATCTCCAAGTAATTGAGATTCAGGCGCGCGGTACCGCGGAGCGGCTCGGCGACGCGCGTCTCGCCAACAGCGTGATGCTGGGCGCGGCGGCGGACAGCCTGCCGTTCCCGGAGAAGGCATTGCGCGACGAGGTGCTGCGCCGCTTCGGCGGCGGGGAGCTCGCGGCGCGCAACGCGGCGGCGTTCGACGCCGGCCGCGCTGCGGTGCGAGACGAGCGCGTTACTGCGCCGGCGCGATGAAGTTGTAGTCTTCGGCCCAGACTTTTTCGTTGGCGCTCGTCGCGCCGGCGCTCGCGCGCTCGGCGGACAGGATGCGGTCGAACTGGGCCTGCTCGAACGGCGCGGAGACTTCGGCGGCGAGCACAGGAGCGGCAAGCGCGGCAAGCGCTACTGCGGCGATGAGGCGTTTCATGGTCAGGTTTCCTTTGGCAGTGTTCAGGTTCGGTTAGACGACCCGCTCACTTTGCCCGCCGCCCGCGTCCGCAGTGTTTCGAGGCGGGCCAGCCCGCGTTACATCCGAAACCCGCTTTGCTCCGTTTGATCTGAATCAAGCCGGCGCCGCGCGCCGCGGCCAAAGAATAGCCCCACGATGATCGGTGCGGAATTGATGGCGCGCGCCATCCAGCGCCAGGGGGTGCGGACCGTGTTCGGCCTGCCCGGACATCTGGAAAGCTTCTTCGGCGCGCTCAAGGACCGCAACCTCCGTCTGATCCACATGCGCCACGAATCGGCGGTGGTGATCGCGGCCGACGGCTATGCGCGCGCGCGGCGCGCGATCGGCGTGGCGTGCGTGACGGCGGGGCCGGGGCTGGCGAATGCGCTCGGCGGGCTCGCGGCGGCCTACGAGGCGTGCGTGCCGCTCCTGCTGCTTTGCGGCCGCAACCCGTTCTACCTGGCGGACACCGCGGCACTGCAGGAGCTCGACCACCCGCGCGCGGCGCGCGCGTTCACGAAGTGGGCGCAAACCGTGCACGACCCTTCGCGCCTCGCCGAGTACATCGACATGGCGTGCCGCGTCGCGCTTGCCGGGCGGCCCGGGCCGGTGCTGCTCGAGGTGCCGCGCGACCTTGCGGAAGCGAAGGTCGACGAGGCGATCGCCGCAGAATCGCTCGCGCCGCTCACGCGCGCCCCGAGGGCGCTCGCCGATCCCGCGGCCATCCGGCGCGCCGCCGAGTTGCTCGGCGAGGCCGAGCGTCCGCTCGTGGTCGCGGGCAGCGGCGCCTATTGGGGCGCGGCGGGCCCGGGCCTGCAAACGCTCGCGCACGAGGCGCGTATCCCGGTGGTTGCCAAGTCGCCGGCGCGCGGGCTGGTATCGGAAGACGGAAAGCTGGGCTTTTCCTGGCCGATCGCGAATCTCGCGACGCACGCGGCGGACGTGGTGCTCGTCGCCGGAGCGCGCCTCGGCAGCCCGATCGCGTACGCGGCGCCGCCGTACTTCGACAAGAACGCGCGCTTCATCCAGATCGATATCGACGCGGCCGAGATCGGCCGCAATCGACGCATCGAAGTGCCGATCGCCGGCGACTGCGGGCCGGCGCTCGAGGCGATCGCGCGCGAGCTCGCCGAGCGCCGCTACGCGCCGCGCGATCCCGCGTGGCTCGCCGCGGGGCTCGCCGAGCGCATGGCGCGCATCGACGCGGCCGGGCGCGACGAGCATGGCCTCACGCACCCGCTGCGCATGGCGCGCGAGCTGGCGGCGCGCATGCCGGCGGGCGCAATCTTCGTCGGCGACGGTGCCAACTGCCTCAACTGGTACAAGGGCGTCCTGCAGATGAGGACGCCGGGACTGTGGATGGACCACGAGCCTTTCGGCTCGATGGGCGTGGGGCTGCCGCTTGCCATCGGCGCCATGGCCGCGGAGCAGGAAAGCGCAGCGCCGCGCCCCGTGTTCCTCGGCACCGGCGACGGGGCGCTCGGCCAGTACCTCGCCGAGCTCGCCAGCGCATCGCTGCATCGCCTGCCGATCTTCATCATGCTCGCGAACGACGCCTCATGGGGCGCGAGCCGCGAGATCGCGCTGCGCCTGTTTCGCGGCACCTGCGGCACCGACCTCGTGCACAGCCGCTACGACCTGGTGGCGCAGGGGCTCGACTGCCACGGCGAGCTCGCCGGTACGCCGGCCGAAGTCGGCCCGGCCTTCGACCGCGCGCTCGCCGCGGTGCGCGCGGGCAGGCCCGCGCTGGTGAACGTTCTCGCCGACCGCGAATCCTCGGGTGCCCTGCGCAGGGAGCCGCTGCTGCAGATGGTGCCGTTCAACGAGGCCTGGCACGCGGCTCGCTGCCGGATTCCCGGGCACTGATCCGCGCATGACCGCGAGGAACGACAAGATGGACACCATTCTCGATCAACAGCGCCCACTCGCCCGTGGGTAACCCATGGTGAAGGCTGCGGCGTTGCCGCACTCTCAGTGATTGCTCGCCGCTTCGCCGGCCAAGTCGGCGCTAAATCGCGGCCGATATCGCCCGGCTGGCTAGCCGGACGCGAGCTAGGTCGCGCGTGTTCTAGCCTGCCTCACCGCGCTAAACGGCGCCGCGTTCGACGCCGGTAGCACCATCGACTTTCGCAGTCTTGTCTGCCTTGTTCAGCACGCAGAGATGGCGACCGCAAACGCGCACCCAAGTTAGCAGTGCCTAGCTTTTGGTGCTCGGCACCTCATGCGCTAATGGGGGGTTTTAGCCGCTCAACTTACGGTCGCAGCGCCGAAACTATTAGATCTGCGACGTGCGCACGCCTCTTCGCGAGCGCGCGCTTTTCGTCCAAATCCTTACCCAGAATGTGCGACAAGGTGTAGATGTTGCTGACATAGAACTGCGATATCGAAACGATCGATAGCCAGAGTTGGTCCGCATCAACTCCGCGGCGGAAAACCCCTTGGTCCTCTCCGCGAGCAAGGGTGTCGCGCACTTGCGTGATTAGGGGCTCGTTAATCTGGCGGATCCTTGACGACGATCTGATGTGGCGACCCTTGTATCGATTCTCATCGGCTACTAGCCGTACGACATCGCGCAATTCGTTGACGCGGTCAAAAAAAATTTCGACGAGGTGGCGCATGGCGGCGGCCGGTGGCATCGCACTTAAGTCTTCCGGCGCGTTCTGCCTATGCACCCTGTCGTAGCCATTTTCTAGCGTCGCTTCGTACAGCTGTTCCTTATTGCCAAAATAATAATAAAGGGCCTGCTTGTTGACGCCAGCCTTCCTCGCAATCTTATCGACGCGTGCTCCCGCAAGCCCGTGCTCCGCAAACTCCCGCATTGCAGTTTCGAGTGCGCGAAGCCGAGTTTTCGCCGCGTCCGCGCGAAGCAGGCCATTCGATCGCCTCTGTCCTTTTCGCATTTCCAGCGCCATTGTTATCGATTTCAAAATTTTAGACCAACTAGTTGGCTGAAATGGCTTTTTGGATTCGGTTGACAGATTGATTGACCGATGTCAATAATTAATCCAACTAGTTGGTTGAAAGTAGATTCGGATTTGTGAGATCGTTTTGTGTCGCTTTCCGGAGGAGGACAGGGTAGTGGGCTTCGCACTAGCGGCTGATACGGGCGGCACATTCACCGACATCGTCGGCTATGACCGCCAACGGCAAACGCTGTTTTTCGGTAAGACGCTTACTACGCACGACTTGGTAGACGGTGTTCTCCAATGCGTGCGAGACATTGGCGTTGATCTTTCCGCGGCTGAAGTGGTCAAGCACGGCACTACCCATGTCATCAATGCGTTTGTACAACGGTCAGGAGCACGCACAGCCTTAGTAACGACCCGAGGGTTTCGCGACGTGCTAGAGATCGGCCGCGCCAACAGGCCGGTTCCATTCGACCTTCGTTACCACCGGAACGCGCCGCTGGTGCCGCGTAGATTTTGCTATGAAGTGAGCGGCCGGATGGACTATGAAGGGCGTGAGCTTGAACCGCTGGACGAGGAAGAACTCGCCAAACTCATCGGCGTTTTCCGCGTGCAAGAAATCGAAGCGCTGGCGGTGTCATTCATCAACGCTTATGTGAACCCGGTGCATGAGCAGCGAGCGGCAAAGATCTTTCGAGACGCGCTGCCGGACGTGTTCATAGCGACCGGGACGAGCCTCTCGCGTGAGTGGTACGAGTTCGAGCGCGCCTCGACCGCGGTCGCGAACGCATACGTAGGGCCGAAAGCAAACAGCTACGTATCAGAGTTCGGTATCGAGCTGTCGAAGGCTGGATTCCGAAAGACGTTCTACATGATGGCGTCCAATGGAGGCGTCCTATCGCTCGATCGGGCCAAGATTCAGCCGGTCGCGCTGTTGGAATCGGGACCGGTGGGCGGCTGCATTGGAGCCGGGGTCTACGCCCACGCACTGAACCTAAAACAGGTTGTCGCGTTCGACATGGGGGGTACCACCGCGAAGTGCGCTGTGCTCCACGACGGACATTTCGACGTGGAACCGACCTATTACGTTGGCGGTCATCAGCGCGGTTTTCCGGTGCGCTCGCCTATCCTGGACATCATCGAAGTCGGGGCTGGGGGCGGGTCGATCGCTGCGGTCGATAGTCAGGGCCGACTAAGCGTCGGCCCCCGAAGCGCGGGGGCGGAACCCGGGCCAGTAGCGTTCGGGCGGGGAGGCACGGAGCCGACTGTCACGGACGCCAACGTCGCTTTAGGCCGCATCGGCACAGGCGCTTTCATGGGAGGTTCGCTAAAGCTAGACGTCGCCGGTGCCAGCCGGGCCATTCTTGAGTGCGTTGCGGCGCCCCTGGGTTTTACGACGTCGACCGCGTTGGACAAGGCGGCTGGCGGCATTTTGGCGATGGCTATCGCAACCATGGCCGCTGCGATAAAGGAAATCACGATCGAACGCGGGCTGGATGTTCGGGAGTTTGCACTTTTCGTGTTCGGCGGCGGTGGACCGCTGCATGGAGCAACGCTCGCACGCCAGTTGCATATTCCGCGCGTGATCGTGCCGCCGCATCCGGGAAATTTTTCCGCTCTGGGGATGCTCCTCGCGGATGCGCGCCTGGATGACACTCGAACGTTCCTGCGCGACCTCAATGTGAATAGTTGCCTAGAGATGGAGCAAGTACTTGGGCAAATGGAGCAGGAAACTTCCTTGGCGCTGCAGCGCGAATTCCAGGCACAGGAAACGTACTTCGAAAGGTACGCGGAGATGCGCTACCGCGGTCAAATGCACTCTATCCGGATCCCCGTAATGCACGCCGCGACGACCGAAGACATACGGGCAAAATTTGATGTCGCCTACAAACGGCGATATGGCCATGCTGACGACACGGCGCCCGTTGAATTGGTCGCGCTACGCGTAACCGGTTACGCCAAGGGCGATCGATTCGACCTTTCCGGGCTGCACAGCGGTGGCAAGGCGTTAGCCAAGCCGGTCCCCGGTACGCGTGCGGTCTATTTTCCCGAGCTCGCCGCCCGGCTGCCGACCGCTGTCTATCGCAGGGATTCGTTGCCTGAAGGTTTCTCGGCACGCGGGCCCGCCATCATCGAGGACTATGGTGCAACCACCGTCGTTGAGCCAAACGACCGGTTTGAGATAGGGCAGCTCGGGCAGATAACCATTCACTGCGATTAAGCAGAACGTGTCCGCCAAAACACTTCGCGTCAGCACGGAACGGAACTCCGTAGCCCCGGACCCCGTTACGGTAGAGATAATCCGTCATGCGCTCATGTCGATTACCGACCAGATCGACAAGAACATCACGCGCACAGCATTCACTCCTCTTATCTACGAATACAAGGACTATGCCGTCGGCATACTGGATGCCCAAGCGCGTGTCGTGGCGCAGGGCCGCGGGAGTTTGCCGATCTTCGTGGCCAATGCCCTCGGCGTAGCGGTCACTGACGGACTAAAGGTCTACGGCTTGGACCGGATGAGGCCGGGCGACGTGATCATCACAAATCATGCCGGCACGATGGGCCAGCACTTGAACAACGTCGTGATGTATGCGCCGATATTTTATGGTTCCCCGCGCGCGGAAATCGTCGGATTCATGGCGGTGCTCATGCATTGGATGGACGTTGGTGGCGCGATCATTGGCTCATGCTTCTCGCCGGATACGACCGATGTGTTTCAGGAGGGCATCCAATTTAGAAGCGTCAAGCTTTACTCGGCCGGCGAGCCGGTAGAGGAAATCTATCGGATGATTGAGTACAACACTCGGTTCCCGAAGATGGTGCTGGGAGACGTTGCAGCGCAGCTTGCGGCGTGCTTCCTGGGAAGCGACCTCGTCGTGCAACTGATCAATAAATACGGATTCGAAACAGTCCGGGCAGCGATCGAGATTTCTTGGAGTCATTCCGAGAACGTGGCCCGGGAAGCGATCCGCGAGATTCCGGACGGTGTGTACGTCGGGCGGTCGTTTCTCGATGACGACGGGGTGCATCCGAATCGCACCATACCGATTGAAATTAAGGTGGTCGTGGCAGGAGGCGAGTTAACAGTGGACTATGAAGGGATCGCCGACGAATTGGGGGGTCCCTTGAATGCCGGCTACAACGGCGGCGCAGTTGCCGCGGCACGAATTGCGTGCAAGTACTTGTTCACGCCCGGGGAGCCCGGCAATGAAGGGGCGTTCCGACCGCTAAGAGTCGCGATACCCAAAGGGAAATTCCTCAGCGCCGGTCCTACGGCTCCTATCGGCGGTTCGGGATACACGCTGCCCACTGTCGTGGACACGATCTTTCGGGCGCTTGCCGACGCGGCACCAGAGCGCGTAGCCGCGGCTCATCACGGAACTTACGGTATCCACGTATTCCACGGCGTTCATCCTCGGACCGGACAGCTTTTTCAACATCTCGAATCCGGCATTGGCGGTTGGGGCGCCTCGATGCATGAGGACGGTACAGGACCGTGGCGTTCGCTGGTACACGGGGACATGCTCGACACGCCGGCGGAGATGCTGGATGCCTGCTACCCCGTTCGCCTGGTCTCATCCGAGTTGAGAGTGGATTCCAGTGGAGCCGGCAAGTTTCGCGGCGGCTTGGGCGCCGTAAAGACCTTCGACATTCTGGCTTCTTGTTCGCTTACCGTTTACTTCGAGCGTACGAAGTGCCTGCCGTGGGGCCTAAGGGGTGGCTTAGAAGGCAAAGCCGGTTATGTGGAAATCCTGCGTGATGGCCAGCCGGCTAAAAGGATTCTAAAAGGCGAAGCCGCGCTCAACGCCGGCGATCGCGTCCATATTGTGACCGGCGGCGGCGGTGGATTCGGTCCACCATTCGAACGAGATCCGCAGCGCGTGCTAGAGGACGTGCTGGATGGCTACATTTCTCGCGAGAGCGCCCTTGCCGACTACGGCGTAGCGATCAGTGAAACCTTCGACATTTTGGAGGTGCAGACCGCCGCAGCAAGAGCCAGTAAGGGGGGCGGCATCATTAGCGGAGCGGGCGTAAGACAGGATGCAAGACCCATCATTACATCGGAGGAGTAGACATGTTTCGGCTATCGTTCTTCACAACACTGGTTGCGCTAGCGGTCGCGGCGCCGTCCGGCACCTTTGCACAGGGCGCGCAAAGCGGTCCAATCCGTATCGGTGTCCTTTCGGACATGAACGGCATCTTTTCGTCCATCGCCGGACCTGGGTCCGTACATGCAGCTCGACTTGCAGCCGAGGATTTCGGTGGACAAGTGCTCGGTCGCAAGATCGAGATTATTCAGGGCGATCATCAGAACAAAGCCGATATCGGCGCTGCCATCGCACGTGAGTGGATTGATGTCGGTGGCGTGACGGCCATCACTGAAGTGATCGGTTCGGCAGTTGGCCTGGCCGTGCAAAGCGTCATCCGGCAGAAGGACAAAATCGCGCTGTTTTCCGGGTCGGGTGCCGACGACCTGATTGGGAAGCAATGTGCGCCGGGCGGCTTTGTATGGTCCTTCAACACGTATACGCAGGCTAAGGTCACCGGGACGGCGCTAATGGGCCGCGGCTACGACTCTTGGTACTTGGTGTCGCAGGACTCGGCGTTCGGCGCTTCGATCGAGCGCAATCTTGCTCAAGTCGCGCGCGTTAGGAACGCAAAAATAGTCGGCACAGCAAGATTTCCGGTTGTGAACCAGGATTTTTCGTCCTTTCTGTTGAACGCCCAAGCATCGCGTGCGAAGGTCATTGCTCTGACAGGTGGTGATGTCAGCGCCTTCGTGAAGCAGGCGCATGAATTCGGCGTCGTTGCGGGCGGCCAGAACCTCAGCGCGATGATGGTGTGGATCCAATGGGTCCATGCCCTTACGGCTCAACGCGCCCAAGGGCTGTTCTTGAGTTCCTCCTTTTACTGGGATATGAACGATAGGACCCGGGCATGGACGAAGCGATTTCTCGCCCGCGCTGGTTTCATGCCGTCTATGACTCATGCTGGTAGCTACAGCGCCGTCAAGCATTACCTCAAGGCAGTCGCCGCAGCAGGCACGACCGACAACAAAAAAGTCATCGCCGAAATGCGGCGGGTCCCGGTTGATGACGACACGGCGAGCGGGCGGGTGCGCGAGGACGGATTGCTTCTAAGAGATTTTTATCTTTTCGAGGTCAAGAAGCCCAGCGAATCGAAATCGGAGTGGGATCTGTACAAGCTGGTTAGCACGGTCAAGGCCGATGAGGCTGCGCCGTCGCTTGCGGCGAGTGAATGTCCGAATGTAAAACGTTGAGAATGCGGTGAAGCTCGCCACGTTCATTCGCAACGGCGCTGGACCGGTCGTCGGTACGGTTGATGTGCAGCATAACCGGGTCCTGGACCTCCAAGCGTGTCACCGCGCCCGTCAGGACCGCGATCATCCGGACCTAGTCAACATGCTGGCGCTCATCCACAGCGGACAGCGGGGGCTGGAAACGATCGCCGATCTGACGGGGCGGTTCGACAGCCAGGATTCCGCCGTATCGGCAAGCTTGGCCGACGTACGGTTGCTGGCGCCTATTCCCGAGCCTAGTCAGGTTCGAGATTTCTCGACATTTCAGCGCCATTTGCGTGATGCGCCAGCGGCCCTCGCACGACTCAATGCTCGCCTTGCTGGCAAAGCGGTCGAGGGTTCGTCATCGATCCCCAAAATCTATCTGGAACAGCCGATCTTCTATTTCAGTAATCGTCTGAACGTTATTGGAACCGATGCCGACGTGCCTTGGCCCAGAGACTCACGCTATCTCGATTTCGAACTCGAACTTGCAATATGCATCGGCAAGCCGGCAAAGAACGTAAGTGCCGATCGGGCCAAGGAACATATATTCGGCTACACCATATTCAACGACGTGTCGGCGAGAGATGTACAGTCGCTCCAGATGCCTGGGGGCCTTGGCCCGTGCAAAGGGAAAAGCTACGACGGGTGTAACGTTATCGGTCCTTGGTTGGTAACTCCGGACGAGATCCCGGATCCTTACAACCTAAAGGCCCGGGTGACGGTAAGCGGCGAAGAATGGATTGCCACGAGAACGACGAACCCGGTTCACCGGTTTGAGGACATGATCGCGTTTGCGAGCCGGGATGAAACCGTCCATGCCGGTGAAATATTCGGAACTGGAACCGTTGGCGGATGCTGCGGGCTAGAGCAGGATCGATGGATACGCCCCGGGGACGTGGTGGAGTTAGAGATTGAAGGCATAGGCACTCTGCGAAATCGCTATATTTCCCCGTAATTGAAGGGGTGCAATGGATCCTACAGTGATATTGCCGTCGTGGTTCGACGGACCTGTCATGGAAGAGGTGAAAGATACGGTAAAAGACCAGCTGCATGAAGGTGTGGTGCTGCAATCGATCGGTCTGTCCAAAGAGTTCAAGGGTTTTGTCGCTGTAAATGGCGTCGACCTCGCGATCCGAGAAGGCGCGATTCACGCGCTTATCGGGCCGAACGGGGCAGGGAAAACGACCCTATTCAACCTGCTCACGAAGTTTGTGCCGCCGAGCGCCGGGCGAATCATGCTGCGTGGTCGCGACATCACCAAACTGTCGCCCGCGGAAGTCGTGCGACGAGGGATGGTGCGATCCTTCCAGATCTCTGCCGTCTTTCCACACTTAACCGTTCTCAATAACGTTCGCATTGCCCTTCAACGTCCCCAAGGACTTGCCACCCAATTTTGGATGTCCAACACCGCGCTGCGTGCACTCGATGACCGCGCGCGCAAATTGCTCGATGACGTGGACCTCGGCTTGTTCGTTGAAGCGACCGCTGCGGAACTGCCTTATGGTCGTAGGCGGGCATTGGAGCTTGCTACCACGCTCGCTGTCGAACCCGACGTCATGCTCTTGGATGAGCCGTTTGCGGGGATCGCGCACGAGGATATTCCTCATATAGTCGATCTCATACGTCGCGCGGCGTCCGGACGCACGATAGTTATGGTCGAACACAATCTGTCGGTTGTTGCGGATCTTTGTGATCGTGTAACGGTGCTGCAACGCGGAGAGATCGTCGCGGAAGGAACCTACGATGAAATAACACGGCATCCATCCGTCCGTGAGGCATACCTTGGATCCGACGATGACGACTGAACTTCTCTTGGAAGTTCAGGATCTGCACGCATGGTATGGGGACAGCCTCGCGCTGCATGGCGTCAACTTCAGTGTGAGAAAGGGCGAAACGGTTTCACTCATCGGACGCAACGGGGCGGGCAAGAGTACGACGCTCAAGGCGATCATGGGAATCGTCAGAAAGCGAAGCGGCGCCATACGGCTTCGCGGCATAGATCTAGTCGGACTTCCACTGCACCAAGTGGCGCGTGCCGGCATAGGATACGTTCCCGAGGACCGCGGTATATTCTCGAGCCTCGACGTATTTGAAAATCTCATGCTACCGCCGCGCATCGAGAGCGGCGGATTCACGCTCCAGCAAATCTACGAGTTGTTCCCTAATCTCCTCGAGCGTCGTAACAGCGCGGGGACCAAGCTATCCGGCGGGGAACAGCAAATGCTCGCCATTGCGAGGATTTTGCGAACCGGCGTGAAGTTCCTCCTACTTGATGAACCGACCGAAGGCCTAGCCCCAGTTCTCGTACAGCGGATCGGTGCCGCGGTACGCTCCCTAAAGAAGAGCGGCATGACCATCGTTCTGGTGGAGCAGAACTTCCGATTCGCGCGGCGTGTTGCCGACCGTTTCTATGTGATGGAAGACGGGAAAATCGTAGACAGCTTTGCAGCTGAAGAATTGTCCGAGCGTATGGGCATGCTCCACGAGACACTGAGACTGTAACCTGTGAACAGTCCGTTGGACATACCGTTACAGGCTTTTTTTGGCCAGTTGCTGATAGGGCTCATCAACGGGTCGTTCTACGCGCTTCTCAGCTTGGGCTTGGCCGTCATTTTCGGCATGCTGCGAGTAATTAATTTCGCACATGGCGCTCAGTACATGCTGGGCGCGTTCTGCGCGTGGCTCCTTCTGCGCCATTTTTCCGCAGACTACTGGACCGCATTACTTCTGGCCCCCCTCCTAGTTGGCGCGCTGGGCGCGCTAAAGGAGAGAGTGTTTCTCGCCCCGCTGTATCGACTTGATCATTTGTACGGACTGCTCCTGACCTATGGCGTCTCGCTTGTCATCGAAGGGCTATTTCGCCACTGGTATGGTACAGCCGGTGAGTCGTATCCGATGCCGGCCGTCTTCTCGGGCGCTGTGAACTTGGGATTTATGGTGCTGCCGCTTTATCGCGGCTGGGTCATCGTCGCATCCATCCTCATTTGTAGCGCAACATGGGCGCTTATAGAGAGGACGAAGTTCGGCGCCTACTTGAGGGCCGCTACCGAGAATCCCGTCCTGGTTCAATCGTTCGGCGTCAACGTGCCACGCATCATGATGCTGACCTACGCTATCGGTGCAGGGCTCGCTGCACTTTCGGGAGTACTCGCTGCGCCCATCTATCCGGTAAATCCACTCATGGGCCGCGATTTAATGGTGGTCGTTTTTGCCGTGGTCGTCATTGGCGGCATGGGATCCATACTTGGTGCCGTAGTCGCCGGTTACGCGCTTGGCCTGCTGGAGGGACTAACGAAGGTCTTCTATCCGGAGGCTTCTAGCACAATCGTATTTGTCACAATGGCGATTGTTCTGTTGATCCGTCCGGCGGGCCTGTTCGGCAAAGACATGGCCGCGCCGCCTGAAAGTGCTTTGCACAGGCCCGTTGAATTGCTCGAGTGGCGGCGGTGGTCCGCACCAGTCTTAGCTATAGGCGTTGTGCTCCTGCTCGCGGCGCCTCATTTCGTGTATCCAATTCTCGTCATGAAGGTGTTGTGCTTTGCCCTTTTCGCCGCAGCCTTCAATCTTCTTTTCGGGTATGTCGGGCTGCTGTCGTTTGGCCATGCAGCATTCTTTGGTGGGGCGTCCTATATCACCGCGTATACGATCAAAGAATTGGGTGTCACTCCGGAACTGGGCATTCTCGCTGGTGCAGCATTCGCGAGCGTGCTCGGGGTGGCGTTTGGCTATCTGGCGATTCGCAGACTGGGCATATATTTCGCCATGATTACGTTGGCGCTGGCCCAGATGTTTTTCTTCTTTTCCGTGCAAGCCCCGTTCACGGGGGGCGAGAACGGGATTCAGGATGTTCCTCGCGGGAACCTGTTTGGATTGATTTCCCTCGATAGTGGTTTTTCGCTCTACTATTTCGTTATGGCGATCTTTCTTTTTGGTTTCATTTTCGTTTGGCGAATAGTTCGTTCGCCGTTTGGCAATATTCTCAAGGCAATCCGAGAAAATGAGCAGCGTGCCATATCGCTGGGATACAAGGTGGACCGATACAAATTGGGGGCTTTCGTCATGTCCGCTGGGATTGCCGGCCTTGCGGGAGCCACCAAGGCGATAGTCTTTCAGTCCGCGACGCTCACAGATGTCGGGTGGCAGATGTCGGGAGAAGTTATTCTGATGACGCTTCTCGGTGGAATTGGAACGCTCCTAGGCCCGGTCGCTGGAGCAGCGCTTGTTGTCGCTCTGGAAAGCTGGGTATCAGAACTTGCGGTGCCGGCTCCAATCATCATGGGCACCATCTTCATTGTGTGCGTCATGATTTTCCGCCGCGGGATTGTTGGGGAGGCGAGCAGGCTGTTACAGATGCCAACCAAATTTCCTGGGTGGGGCAAGCTGTACGCGGGATTGATTCGCTCGAAAGGAACACACGCTTAGTGCGTACTGAGGCGCGCGCGCCTGTAACTGGTTTCCGAATACGCCCGACTGCGGGTCTTTGGTTGACCGTTATCGCCGGATAGTTCTGGTTAATCCGGTCGCACGACTGCTGGGTGATTCGCCTCAGGGTGGACGCAAAACGCCGCTGCGTTCGACGCCGGCCGCGCCATGGTGTGCGAACATGTAGCGGGTGACATTCAAGGTCGGAATTGACGTAGGGGGCACCTTCACCGACTTCCTGCTGATGGACAGGCAGGGTCGCAGCTCGGTGCACAAGGAGCTCTCGACGCCTGCCGATCCCTCGCTTGCCGCGATGAGCGGCCTGGCGGCGCTTGCCGCACTGCGCTCGATGCCCTTCGAGCGCTTCGTGCGCGACCTCGACATCATCGTGCATGGCACTACGGTGACCACCAACGCGGTGCTCACCGGCAATGCGGCGCGCACCGGGCTGCTGACGACGCGCGGCTTTCGCGATGCGCTCGAAATGCGGCGCGGCATTCGAGAAGAGATGTACGACAACCGCTATCACCCGCCGCCGCCGATCGTGCCGCGGCGCCTGCGCCTGCCGGTCACGGAGCGCGTCGACGCCGAAGGCAACCTCGTCACGCCGCTCGATGCGGCCGATGTGTCTGCGGCGCTCGAGCACTTTCGCGACGAGGGTGTCGAGGCCGTCGCGATCTGCTTCCTGCACGCGCACGCGAACCGGCGGAACGAGGAGGCAGCGGCCCGGCTCGCGCGCGAGGCGCTCCCCGAGGCGTACGTCTCGGCCTCGTGCGAAGTGCTGCCGCAGGTGCGCTTCTACGAGCGGACCAGCACCACCGTCCTGAACGCCGGGGTCGGCCCGATCCTGTCGCGCTACCTGCGCAATCTCACGCAGAAGCTGGAAGCGGCGCGCTACCGGGGGAAGCTGCTCGTCATGCAATCGAACGGCGGCGTCGCGTCGCCCGCGAGCGTGTCGCGGCTCGCCGCGATGACGCTGCTCTCCGGACCCGCCGCCGCGCCGGCGGCGGGGCTTGCTCTCGGCTACCGCGACTTCATCAGCGTCGACATGGGCGGCACGAGCTTCGACGCCGCGCTGGTGCGCGGCGGCCAGCCTGCGGTCACCACTTCGGGCACCGTCAACCGCTACGCGCTTGCGCTGCCGAGCATGGAGATCAACACCATCGGCGCCGGCGGCGGCTCGATCGCCTGGATCGACGACGGCGGCCTGCTGCGCATGGGGCCGCAAAGCGCCGGGGCGGACCCCGGGCCGGCCTGCTACGGCCGGGGCGGAACCGAGCCGACGTGCACCGACGCGAACCTGCTGCTCGGCTACCTCTCGCCGGATTATTTCGCCGGCGGCCGCATGAAACTGAATCTGGCAGCTTCCAAGAGCGTAATCTCGGAGCGCATCGCCAAGCGCCTCGGAATGGACGTGGTGGAAGCGGCGCACGGCATGTACCAGGTCATCAACGTCAACATGGCCTCCGCCATCCGCGAGATCTCGGTCCAGAAGGGCTACGACCCGCGCGAGTTTCCGCTTCTTTGCGCCGGCGGCGCCGGCCCCATCCACGGCGCGGCCATCGCCGCGGAGCTCGGCATCCGGCGCGTCGTCGTGCCGCGCGATTCGTCGATCTTCTGCGCCGCCGGCATGCTGCGCACCGACCTCAAGCACGACTACGTGCGCAGCTTCGCGCAGATGCTTCCCAAGGGAAGGGATTCCCGGGTAAAAGCACTGCTGGCCGAGATGGAGCGTGAGGCGCGCGCCACGCTCAAGGGCGAGGGCATCGTCCCCGGCGCGCAGCGGCTGCGCTACAGCCTGGACCTGCGCTATGTCGGCCAGTATCACGAGGTCAATGTGGACGTCAGCCCCCGACTCTTGAAGGATTTCGACTGGAACGCGATGCGCGACGCGTTCCACGGCCGCCACGACGCGCTGTACGGCTATGCGCTGCGCGACGAGGGCACGCCCGTGGAGCTTCTCAACCTGCGCCTCTCCGCGATCGGCGTGACGCGAAAGCCCGCGCTCAAGCGCGAGCCGCGCCGCTCGGCAAGCTGCGCACACGCGCTGAAGGGCAGGAGAAGTATTCATGTGGGAGAGCGCTTCGCCAAGGTGCCGGTGTACGACGGCGATCGGCTCGGGCACGGCAACCGGCTCGCCGGCCCCGCGATCATCGAGAGCGTGAACACCACCATCGTGGTGCCGCGCGGATACAGTGCCGAATACGACGCGCTCGGAAATTGTGTCTTGAAAACGTGAAAGCCAAGACGGACCCGATTCAGCTTTCGGTGCTGCAGCGGCGCCTGAAGTCCATCACCGGGGAGATGGGCCTCACGCTGCTGCGCACCACGCGCTCGCCGATCCTGAACGAGGCGCGCGACTTCGTCACCGGGCTGTACGACGCCAAGGGCCGCATGCTGGAGCAAACCGAGTACATCCCGGTGCTCGCCTTCGCGCTGCAGCCGGCTTGCGAGAACGTGCTGCGCTTCTTCGGCGACGACATCCACCCGGGCGACGTGATCCTGCACAACGACGTCTTCAGCGGCGGCAACCAGAACAACGACGTGGCGGTGTTCAAGCCGATCTTCCACGGCAAGAAACTCGTCGCGTGGGCGGCGTGCAAGGGGCACCAGGCCGACATCGGCGGCGCGGTGCAGGGCGGCTACAACCCCGAGGCGCGCGAAGTGTGGCAGGAGGCGCTGCGCATCCCGGCGGTGAAGATCTACGAGCGCGGCAAGCTGCGGCGCGACGTGTGGAACCTGATCTTCGCCAACATCCGGCTGAAGATCGTCGAGGAGGACATCAAGGCGCAAGTCGGCGGCTGCACCGTGGGCGAGCGCGCGTATCTCGCCCTCGTCGAGCGCTTCGGCCGCACGCGCCTGGAGGCGCTGCTCGAGCAGCTTTTCGACAGCACCGAGAAGATGGTGCGCAAGGAGATCCGGGCGATTCCCGACGGCACCTATCGCGGCGAATCGTGGGCTTTCTACGACGGGGTGACCGAAGGCTCGAAGATGAAGATCAACCTCGCCGTCACCGTGCGCGGCGACGAAGTGACCTTCGACTTCACCGGCTCTTCGCCGCAGACGCCCGGCTTCGTGAACGCGCCGTATTCGGCGAGCGCTTCGGCGCTGCTGCTCACGTTCCTGATGCTCATCAACCCGGACATCCCGCACAACGACGGCATCCTGCGGCCGATCCGCATCGTCAACCCGGAAGGCTCGTTCCTGAACGCGCGCTTCCCCGCGGCGACCACGTTCGGCAACTCGCTGACCGGGCCGACCTCGGACGCCGTCTTCCGCGCCTTTTCGCAGGCGCTGCCGAAGATGGTCACCGCCGGCTGGAACCGATTCCTGGGCTTCGCGGTGTCGGGCCACGACCCGCGCCACGATCGGCAATACGTCGATATCCTTTTCCTGTCGCTGAAGGGCGGCTCGGGCGCCACCTGGGGCGCCGACGGCTACGACCATATCGGTCTCATCAACTGCGCCGGCGGCATCCTTGCCCAGGACTACGAGATGTTCGAGATCCACGATCCGCATTTCCTCCTCAAGCACGAGTACCTCCCCGATTCGGCGGGCGCCGGGCATTGGCGCGGCGGCCTCGGCGTCGAGACCGAGTTCGTGATGCGCGGCGAGGGCGTCACCGGCGTGGCGTTCGGCGACGGCGTCGAGGAGGAGGCGCGCGCCTTCGGCTTCTTCGGCGGCAAGCCGGGATCGCGAAACGCGATTTCTCTTCGTTACCCGAATGGCGAAACAAGGTACGCAAAAACGAAGGAGATCATCCGCGACGTGCCCGCGGGAACGGTGTTCCGCCAGGTGGCGGGCGGCGGCGGCGGTTACGGCGATCCGCGCGAGCGGCCGCCCGAGCTCGTGGCTGCCGATGTGCGCAACGGCGTGGTGAGCATCGCGTCGGCGCGCGAGGATTACGGCGTATCGATTGATGCGGAAACCCTGAGGGGAAGCCGATGACGCGAATCGACCATATCGGAATCATCGTCTCCGACCTGGAGAGCGCGGTCGCCAAGCTCGGCGTGCTCTTCGGTCATGCGGCGATCAAGGAGCTGCCCGACGTCGGGCTGCGGGTGGCGGAATTCCGCGCCGCGAACGTCACGGTGGAGCTGCTGCAGTACACACGGGATTCGGGATTCGGCCGCCGCGTGATGGGCGCGCGAACCGGGCTCAATCACCTGTCCATCCGCGTAGAGAACGTGGAGCGCTCCATCGAGCAGCTGCGCAAGGCCGGCTTCGCGCCCATGGAGGGCTTTCCGCGCCAGGGCGCGCATGGCCGCGTCGCGTTCTTCGAGCCCGATGCGGCGAGCGGCCTGCTCTTCGAAGTGTGCCAGCCCGATGGCTGAGCGCCGGCTGTGGAACGAGCGCATCGAGCGCATGCCGCGCGCGCAAATGCGCGCGCTGCAGCTCGAGCGCCTCAAGCGGCAGGTCGCCTACAACTACGAGCGCTCTCCCTACTACCGGGAGAAGATGGACGGCGCCGGCATCGCGCCGGCGGACATCCGCAGCTTCGAGGATTTCGCCCGCGTGCCGCTCATGACCAAGGACGAGCATCGCGCGGCTCAGGAGCGCTCGCTCGCCGAGCACGGCACGCCGCTCGCGCTGCTTGCCTGCGCGCCGCCCGAGAAAATCGTGCGCGTCAGCGCGACTTCCGGCACGACCGGCATGCCGACTCTTTACACCGTCACCGCACACGATGTCGGCGTGGTGAACGAAATGCACGCGCGCAAGTACTGGCGCGCCGGCATCCGTCCCGGCCACGTGATGATCCAGGCGGTCTCGCTCTCGATGTTCACCGGCGGGCTGCCGCTTTCCGACGGCATCCAGCACCTGGGCGCCTGCGTGGTTCCGGTGGGGATCGAGGGCGGCACGCGGCGCGTTCTCGAGTTCACGCATCTCACGCGGCCGCAGGCGCTCATCGCCACGCCGTCGTTCGGCCAGTACCTGATCGACGAATGCGAGAAGCACACCGGCAAGCCCGCGCGCGAGCTCGGCTTCCGCTGGTTCTTCTGCGTCGGCGAGCCGGGCGGCGGCAACCCCGCCGTGCGGCGCAAGCTGGCGGACGGATTCGGCGCGAAGGTGTTCGACCACACCGGCGGCGGGCACGCGTTCCACGGCATCTCCTGCGACGAGCCGCCCGAGGAATACAAGGGCATGCACTTCGTCTCCGAGGACCACTGCGTGCTGGAGCTCGTCGACCCGCACACGCGCGAGCCGATCGAGCTTGCCGAAGGGGCGGTGGGCGAGATGGTCTTCACCTTCATCGATTGGGAGGGCGGCCCGTTCATGCGCTATGCCTTGGGCGATCTGCTCCAGGTATGGACCGAGCCCTGTCCCTGCGGGATGCCCGGCATGCGCTTCAAGATCGTCGGGCGCACCGACGACATGCTGATCGTGAAAGGCGTCAACGTCTATCCGGAAGCGATCCGCAAGCTGCTGCTCGAGTTCGCGCCGCGCGTCACCGGGCACTTCAGGATCCGGCTGTCCAAGCCCGGGCCCGCCGTCGAGCCCCCCTTGCGCCTGCGCATCGAAGGATCGCCCGAAGTCGAGAAGGAGTTGATGACCCGGTTCAGGAGCGAGCTGCGCGTGGCGCCGGCGATCGAGTGGCTCTCCCCCGAGACGCTGCCGCGCGAGGCGCACAAGACCAAGTACATCGAAATAGAGGAGACGTGAATGGACCTCGGGCTCAAAGGGCGCTCGTCGCTCATCACCGGCGGCTCGAAAGGCATCGGCTTCTCCATCGCCCGGTTTCTCGCCGCCGAAGGCTGCACGCTTCATCTCGTCGCGCGCTCTGAAAGCGATCTCGAGTCAGCAAAAATGAAATTGCTCAACCAGTACGGCGTTCCGGTCACCACCCATGCCATGGATTTGGCCGAGCGCGGCTGCGCGCAGGAGCTCGCGGCGAAATATCCCGCTCTCGACATCCTGGTCAATAACGCCGGCTCTACGCCGCGCGGCACGCTGCTCGAGGTCGACGAAGAGCGGTTTCGCGCCGCCTTCGATCTCAAGGTGTTCGGCTACATCAATCTTTGCCGCGAGTTCTACCGGCAAATGAAGGCGCGGCGCAGGGGCGTGATCATCAACATCCTCGGCAACGGCGGAGAGGCTCCCGACGCCGGCTACATCGCCGGCGCGGCCTGCAACGCCTCCCTCATGGCCTTCACCCGCGCGCTCGGCGGTCAGAGCGACAGGGACGGCCTGCGCGTGGTGGGCGTGAACCCGGGACCCGTGGCGACGGAGCGCCTGGTCGGCCTGATGCAGACGGAAGCGAAGCGAAAATTCGGCGACGAATCGCGCTGGCAGGAATTGTCGAAGGGATTCCCCTTCGGCCGCGCCGCCAGCGTCGAGGAGATCGCCGCCACGGTGGCGCTGCTGGCGTCCGACCTCTCCAGCTATACGACCGGGACCATCGTCACCATCGACGGCGGGATGGTGAACCGCGGTTCGCTGATCTAGCTAGGCGGCGACGCGCTCGCGCGCGCGCCAGAGCAGGGCGGCTTTCCTGCGCACGCGCACCACGCGGCCTGCCTGGCCGCCGGCGTCGTCCCAGCGCGATTCGTCGTAATAGGCCACGTCGGGCGATACCTGCTGCCACGCCCAGCGTCCGAGCGATCCGGACAGCTTGCGCGGCCCCCAGACATTCTCGAAGCGGTCGCCGTCGGTGACGACCAGCACGTCGATGTCGATGCGGCGCAGGTCCTCGCATTTGCGCAGATGCGCGAGCGTCCGCTCGTCGGCGAACAGGAGCAGCGCGTGCTCGATCGACCACACCGAGCGTATATCGAGGCAGCAGGCAACCAGGCGCGCGGCGAAAGTGGAGATTTCGTCCATCTGCGCATGGTGCGCGCGATCGCGCACACCCCGTCGGCCGGGCGCATGAGCCGCCCGACCCATGCCGTCAACGACGCGCTACGCCGCCTGCAGCCGTTTGCCGAACGCCCGTCGCATTTTTTCTGGACAGCAATGCGATCAGGCCTTCCACCCCGTTGTTGCGCACCTCCTCGGCGAATGCGCTGCGGTAGCGGCGACTGGTGGCATTTGCGAAAATGAAACGAAAATGAGCGCGCGCCTCGCGCTGATGATCGATCTCGAGCGCTGCACCGGCCACCCGCCGCCCACTTCCACAGCCTGACGCACTACTTCTGGCAGGCGCAGGAGATGTGGCCCGACCTGTATTGCCAGATCCACCCCGAGAAGGCGGCGCGCCTCGGCATCTCGGACGGCGAGCGCGTGAACATCGAGACGGCGCACGGCGCGATCGAGGCGGTGGCCTGGCTGCATGCCGGCATCCGCCCGAGCGCCGTGTTCGTCCCGATCGGCTGGGGCGAGCGCCAGCCCTACAACCCGTGGCGCTCGGTCAACTTTCTAGCCGACAAAAAGCAGCGCGATCCGATTTCGGACCAGACGAACCTCAAAGCGCTGCTCTGCCGGGTGTCGCGAGTTACTGCGCGGGGGCGATGAAGTTGTAGTCTTGCGCCCAGACGTTCTCGTTCGCGCTCGTGGCGCCGGCGCTCGCGCGGTCGGCATTGATCACGTTGCGATCGAACTCGGTCTGCTCGAACGGCGCCGACACTTCGGCGGCGAACACAGGGGCGGCAAGCACGGCAAACGAGACTGCGGCGATGATGCGTTTCATTGGTCAGTTCCCTTAAATGGTTGAGTTAGACGACACGCTCACTTTGGCGGTCCCGCGCGTCGGCAGTATTTCCGCGCACGTCAGCGGCGTTACATCCGAAACCGGCGGCGCAAGATCCACAAAAGGAGGGCGATGACCGATCCGCCCGGAAGGAGAAGCTCGATCAGGAGGTAGGGGCTCAGCTTGCGGGCGCCTTGCAGAACACGTTCCATGGCGCCACTCTGGCGGGCGCGAATGTCCCGAGTGTTTCGGAACGATCGTCCGCGGTTACACGCGATACCGCTCGTTGGTGCACGTGCGGCTTGCCGTATCGTTCAGGCGATCGCGAAAAAACGAAGCATTTCCCTCGTCGCGTCGGGTCCAGCGGGGTCGGTGTAGGAAGCCTTGGCGTCCCCGCCCGACCATGCGTGACCCGCTCCGTGCAGCAGCCAGTGCTCCAGGCTCGAGCGGCCTCGATGCACCGTGCGTGTGTACGCGCGGCCGCCCGCCTCCCCGGTCTCGCGCAGCTCGGGCTCGGCGACGTGATATTCGCCGTTGCGGTGATGGACGGTGGTGTCGCGGTCGCCGTGAAACACGATCGTCGGTACGGGAGGAGGCGGCGCGGCAGCGCCCGTGGGCTGGCCCCGCATTGCGGCGAGGGCGGATACCGTGTCGCGCGCCGAGGCATAGGGAAGACCCGAGTGAATACCGACTGCGGCGTACAGGTCCGGGTAGGTCGCACCCATGATGGCCGCCATCGCTCCGCCGGCCGATAGTCCGGCCACGTAGACGCGCCGCGCATCGACGTTGTAGCGCGCG
>Ga0156283_1098_pt1 | contig 29489 bp, 30 predicted proteins | sample RifCSPlowO2_12_FD_107932 | JGI IMG/M metagenome (GOLD analysis project Ga0156283, IMG submission 107932) | Betaproteobacteria bacterium RIFCSPLOWO2_12_FULL_65_14 | reverse complement strand
TGAGCTCCATCTCGAGGTGCGCCGGGTCGAGGCGCGTCTCCTCGAGCACGCGCGACACCAGCCTCACCAGGCCCTCCTGGCGGAACTGGCGCGCCGAGAGGTTCACCGACACGACGCCGGGCCTGAGGCCGTCGTCCAGCCAGGCGCGCGCCTGGCGGCAGGCCTCGCGCAGCACGAACTCGCCGATCTGCACGATCAGGCCGGTCTCCTCCGCGAGCGGGATGAAGCGCGCCGGGCGCACCAGGCCCCATTCCGGATGCAGCCAGCGCACCAGCGCCTCGGCGCCGGCGATGGCGCCGGTCTTGAGATCGACGCGCTGCTGGTAGTGCAGCAGGAACTCCTTGCGCTCGATCGCACGGCGCAGCGCGTTCTCGAGCGCAAGCCGCTCGTTCACGCGCTCGTTCATCTCCGAGGTGTAGAACTGGAAGTTGTTGCGCCCGTGCTCCTTGGCGCGGTACATCGCCGCGTCGGCGTTCTTGAGGAGCGTATCGACGTCGGGGCCGTCCTGCGGGTACAGGCTGATGCCGGCGCTGCAGGTGACGATCAGCTCCTTGCCGTCGATCTCGATCGGCTCCGCCATCTTGGTCGTAATGCGCTGCAGCGCGCGGAAGACGACTCCCTCGTTCGACTGGTCGTTGAGGATCAGCACGAACTCGTCGCCGCCCAGGCGCGCCACGGTGTCGCCGTCGCGCAGCATGCCGCGCAGCCGCTCGGCCATGCTCTTGAGCAGCTTGTCGCCGCTCGAGTGCCCGAGGCTGTCGTTCACGAACTTGAAGTGGTCGAGGTCGATGAACACCACGGCGATGTTGCGCTCCTGGCGCTGCGCGTACACCGACTGGTGCAGGCGGTCGTGCAGCAGGTTGCGGTTCGGCAGCCCGGTGAGCGCGTCGTAATTCGCTTGGTGCTCGAGCTGCACCTGGTAGCGCTTGCGCTCGATGGAATACGACATCGAGCGCAGGAGCAGCTCGCGGTCCAGGCGGCCCTTGATGAGGTAGTCCTGCGCGCCGCCCTTCACCGCGGACAGCGCCACCGTCTGGTCGTCGTTGCCGGTAAGCACGATGATCGGCACGGTGGGCGAGTGGGCGTAGACCTTGGTGAAGGTCTCCAGCCCGAAGCTGTCGGGCAGGGAGAGGTCGAGCAGCACGAGCCCGGTCTCGCCGTCGGAAAGCCGCTCCAGGCCCTGCGCCAGGCGCTCGACGCAGCGCAGCGCGAAAGGCGCGTCGGGGTCCTCCGCGATCATCTCGCGGATGAGGCGCGCGTCGCCCGGGTTGTCCTCGATGAGGAGGACGTTGTGCATGCGGCGGCGCCTAATGCCCGTTGGGCGGCAGGGTCACGACGGTCAGCCAGAACCGGTCGATCGACTTCACCACCACGATGAACTTTTCGAGATCCACCGGTTTGGTCACGTAGCAGTTCGCGTGCAGGTTGTAGGTGCGCAGCACGTCCTCCTCGGCCTTCGAGGTCGTCAGCACCACCACCGGTATGCGCTTCAACTGGTCGTCGTTCTTGATGTCCTGCAGCACCTCGCGCCCGTCCTTCTTGGGCAGGTTGAGGTCGAGCAGGATGATGTCGGGCCGCGGCGCCTCGCTGTACTTGCCCTGCCGCCGCAGGAATTCCATCGCCTCGACCCCGTCCTTCACCCAGTGCAGGTTGCTGTACACCTTGCCTTCCTTGAGCGCTTCGCGCGTCAGGCGCTCGTCGCCGGGGTTGTCCTCCACCAGCAGGATCTCTACCGGCCTGTTTTCACCGACCATTCGCGGCCTCCTTGTGCTGTTTTGGCAGGGTGAAGGTGAAAGCGCTACCCTCGCCCGGCTTCGATTCCACGCGGATCTGGCCGCCGTGGCGCTCGACCACCTTCTTGCAGATCGCGAGGCCGATTCCGGTCCCCGGATACTCGCCCTTGTTGTGCAGCCGCTGGAACACCATGAAGATGCGCTCGAAGTACTGCGGCTCGATGCCGATGCCGTTGTCCCGCACCGTGAATTCGTGGGCATCGCCGAGATCCGCGGCTGACACGTGGATTCTCGGGACAGAAGCCGAACGGAATTTCAGCGCGTTGCCCATCAGGTTCTGGAACAGCTGCGCGAGCTGCACCTCGTCGGCGTGCAACGTCGGCAGCGGATCGTGGGTCACCGCGGCGCCCGACTCGTCGATCGCCGCCTTGAGGTTGGTGATCGCCCGGCGCAGCGCCTTTTCGACCTCGACCGGCTTGAAGTCCTTGCCCTTCGTGCCGACGCGCGAATAGGCGAGCAGGTCCTCGATCAGCTGCTTCATCCGCGCCGCGCCGTCGACGATGTAGGCCATGAACTCCTTGGCGTCGGGGTCGAAGCGCTCGCCGTAGCGCCGGCCGAGGAGCTGCGTGTAGCTCGACACCATGCGCAGCGGCTCCTGCAGGTCGTGCGAGGCGACGTAGGCGAACTGCTCCAGCTCTGAATTGCTGCGCTTGAGCTCCTCGTGCGCCTCGCGCAGCGCCGCCTCGGCCTCCTTGCGCTCGGTGATGTCGTCGAACATGGCGATCTCGTACTGCGGCGTGCCGCCGGAGTCGCGCACCAGCGCGACGCCGAGGTTCACCCACACGATGCCGCCGTGCTTGCGCACGTAGCGCTTCTCGAAGCGCGCCGATTCGAGCTCGCCGGCGCGTACTCGCGCGCGCACGGCGTCGGTTAGGTTGCGGTCCTCGACGTACGACACCTCCTTCACCGAGCGCCCGATCAGCTCGGCTTCCGTGTAGCCGAGGATCTCGGTGAGCCGCCGGTTCACGCGCATGAAGTGGCCGCCGAGGTCCACGTGCGCGATGCCGGAGGACGCGAGCTCGAAGCTCGTGCGGAACAGCGCCTCGCTGTCGCGCACCGCGGCCTCCGCCTTGCGCAGCGCCGTGATGTCGGCGATGGTCGCGACGATACCGTAGTAGTTCTGCTCGCCCACGTGGCGCAGAAAGCCGGTATTCACGAGCAGCCAGGTAATCCAGCCGTCATCACGCTTGATGCCGATGACCACCCCGGCAAGCGGCTTTCCCTCGCGCACGGTGCGGCGCATCGGCCGGTCGTCCGGCGCCAGCGGCGAGCCGTCCTCCGCCACGCAGGGCAGGACCGAGGTGAACCCCTGCGTGCCGATCAGGTTGCTGGCGGGCAGCCCGACGATGCGCTCGGCCGCGGCATTGCAGTCCACGACGGTCAGGTTGCGGTCGCAGACGATGATTCCGTCGTTCGCCGAATCGATGATGCCGTGGAAGTGCGCTTCGCTGTCGCGCAGCGCCGCCTCGGCGTTCTTGCGCGCGGTGATGTCCTCCATCACCGAGATGGCGTAGAGCGGCCGGCCCGCGCTGTCGCGCTCCAGCGCGATCGCGAGGCTCACCCACACCACGCTGCCGTCCTTGCGCAGGTAGCGCTTCTCGAGCCGCGCCGAGTCGAGCTCGCGCTGCGCGAGGCGCTCCCGCGGCCCATCCGCCGCGTCGCGGTCCTCCGGATGCGACACCTGCTTCACGGTGAGCTGCTTGAGCTCGCTTTCGCTGTAGCCGAAGATCTCGCACACCCGCGGATTGACGCGCAGGAAGCGGCCGTCGACGCCGACCAGCGCGATCCCCGAGCCGGCGAGCTCGAAGGTGCGGCGGAAGCGCTCCTCGCTCTCGCGCACCGCCGCTTCGGCATCATTGCGCGCGGTGATGTCGTCGTAGACCGAGATCTCGTAAAGCGGCTTGCCCGCCGCGTCGCGCTCGAGCACGATGGTCACCGCCACCCAGACCACCGAGCGGTCCTTGCGCAGGTAGCGCTTCTCCAGGCGTATCGCATCGATCTCGCCGGAGTGCAGCTTGGGGCGCTGCGCGTTGATGGCGTCGATGTCGTCGGGGTGCGAGATGTCGCGCCCGGCAAGCTTGAGCAGCTCCTGCTCCGGATAGCCGAGGATCTCGCACAGCCGGTGGTTCACGCTGAGGAAGCGGCGGTCGAGCGCGATGTAGCCGACGCCGAGGCCGGCCAGCTCGAAGGTGCGCTGGAAGCGCGCCTCGCTGGCTTTTTCTCTGTCCTCCTCGCGTTTTTCTAGTTGTCGTGCCTCGGCCATCGCGGCAGATTCTATCCTTCACTCCAGCTTAGCGCCGGATTCCCGGATGACGCGGCCCCATTTGGCGGTTTCCGCTCGAATGAATGTCAAAAATTCTTCGGGCGTATTGACCCAGGGCTCGAGTGCGGCTGCAGCAAGCTTCTCCCTTGTATCCGGCTGTCTCATCACCGCGGCGGTCTCGGCCGCGAGCCGCGACACGACCGGGGCCGGCGTGCCGGCCGGCGCGAGCAGCCCGAACCAGCCGATCGCCTCGTAGCCCGGCACCCCGCTTTCGGCGAGCGTGGGCACCTCGGGGAGGAAGCTCGAGCGCTCCTTGCTCAGCACCGCGACCGCCTTTACGCGGCCCGATTTGAGGAGCGGCAGCGCGGACGTGATATCGGCGAACGCGAGCGGCGGCTGTCCCTGCGCTGCCGCGGTGACCGCGGGACCGCTGCCCTTGAACGGAATGTGCAAGAGATCGATGCCCGCCATCAGCTTGAACATCTCGCCGGAAAGATGCATCGCGGTGCCGTTGCCGCCGGAGGCATAGCTCAGCTTGCCGGGACTCGCCTTTGCCTTTTCGATGACCTCCTTCACCGTGGTGTCGTTCTGGGAAACCAGGAGAAACGGCGAAGTGCCGATCATCGTGATCGGGGCGAGGTCCTTCGCCGGGTCGTAGGCCGGCCGGTTCGGGAAGTGCACGATGATGGTGAGCGCGCCGGCGGCCGCGAGCACGATGCTGTAGCCGTCGGCCGGAGACTTCAGCGTGGCGTCGATGCCGATCGCGCCGCCGGCGCCCGGGCGGTTGTCGATCACCACCGGCTGCCCGAGGCGCTCGCCGAGGCGCGGCGCGAAGATGCGCGCGATGGTGTCGGTGCTCCCGCCCGGCGGGAAGGTCACGATCAGGCGCACCGGTTTCGAGGGGTATGGCTGCGCGATCGCCACTCCGGATACCACAATCGTGATAAGGGCCAACAGCCACTTCATTGCACACCCCGCTTTCTCAGTTCGGACTTCAGCACCTTGCCGACCGAATTCCTCGGCAGCGCATCGACGAACACGACGTGGCGCGGCTTCTTGTAGCCGGCGAGCTGCGCACGGCAGTGCTCGATGACGCTCTCGGCCGAAAGCCGGGCGCCGGGCCGCGCCTGCACGAAGGCGGCGACCGCCTCGCCGTAGAGCGCGTCGGGCACGCCGACGACTGCGGAGTCCACGATGTCGGGGTGCTGCGCGAGCACCTGCTCGACTTCCTTCGAGTACACGTTGTAGCCGCCGGTCACCACCATGTCCTTCTTGCGGTCGACCACGTAAAGATAGCCCTCCGCGTCCAGGCGCGCGAGGTCCCCGGTGTGGAACCAGCCGCCGCGGAAGGCCTCGGCGTTCTCTTCGGGCCGGTTGAAGTAGCCTTTCATCACCGCGTTCCCGCCTCTCACGAGAAGCTCGCCGTCCTCGGCGATCTTCACCTCGACGCCCGGCAGAGGCTTGCCGGCGGTTCCCGGCCGGGCGAGCTGCTCGGCGAGGCTTGCCGAGGTCACCGCCGCTTCGGACATGCCGTAGACGCCGTAGAACTCCACGCTCGGCAGCAGCGCCGACACCTCGCGCATCAGCGGCACCGGGAACGCCTCGGTCGAGACGACCACGCGGCGCAGCGACGCGCATCTTTCGGGGTTGGATTTGAGAGAGGGCAAGAGCATCCTGATCACGGTCGGCGGAAAGCCGGCGACCGTGACGCGCTCGCGCTCGACGAGCGCGAGCGCCTCGGCGGCGTCGAACCTTCCCATGATGACGAGCGTGCCGCCCAGGCCGAGCGCGTTGATGAGCCGGCCCACGCCGGCGCGGTGCGCAAGCGGGGTGGTGGCGAGATACACATCGTCCTCGCCGATGCCCCACGCGGCGGCGTGGTGGTCGACGTTCTGCACGATCACGTTGGCGTGCGTGTTCACCGCCCCCTTGGGCTGGCCGGTCGTGCCCGAGGTGTAGAGGACGAGGCAGTCCTCGGCATCGCTTTCCACGGCTGCCTTTGCGTCGGCGAGGATGAACTCGATCTCCCGCTCGGATAGCCGCATGTTGATAGGCACGACCACCGCCCCGGCGGCCCAGGCCGCGTACGCCTGCTCGACGAACTCGATGCCGTTCGGCAACAGGATCGGAACGCGCTTCCCCACTAGAGGTGTTTTGGCCTTTTCCCTTGTTTTCTCTGCAAATTCTTCATAGGTGAGGCGACGATCGCCGCACACCAGGGCGGTGTGGCGCGGCCGGCGCGCCGCGTGCCCGAACAGGAGCTCCTCGACGCGCACTCAGCTCTTCTTGCGCTTGTAGGCGCCGAGGCCGGGCTTGTAGGACTTCTCGTCGAGGAACTGGCGCATGCCCTCCTCGCGGCCGCGCTCGGGATCCATGAAGATCGACTGGTCGGACTTCGCGAAGAGATAGTCGGCCGCCTCCTCCCAGGACATGCGCGCGCTGTAGCGAAGCGCGGTCTTCGCGGCGCGCAGCACCGCCGGGTTCTTGGCCATCAGCGTTTTCGCGAGCTCGGCGGTGCGCTCCCTCAGCCGCGCCCGGGGAACCGATTCGTTCACCAGCCGCATCTCGGCCGCGCGCTTGCCGTCGAAGTTCTCGCCGGTCATGACGTAGTACATCGCGTCGCGCGCGCTCATGACGGTGGAGATCGCCTTGCACACCACGCCCGCGGGGATGATCCCCCAGTTGATCTCGGACAGGCCGAAGGTCGCCTCGTCGGCGGCGATGGCGAGGTCGCAGGCGACCAGCGGCGTGAACGCGCCGCCGAAGCACCAGCCGTTGACCATCGCGATGGTGGGCTTCGGGTAGTGCAGCAGCCCGCGCCATTGCCAGGCGCCGTTGAGGCGATAGACGCGCGCGCGCTCGACCGGGCTCGCCTTGTCGGTGACGCGGAAGTAATCCTTCAGGTCCATGCCGGCGGAGAACGACTCGCCGGCGCCGGTGAGCACGAGCACCTGGCAGCGCCCATCGGTCTCCAGCTCGTCCATCGCCTGCACCATCTCGCGCGCCATCTCGACGCTGATGGCGTTTTTCTTCTCCGGGCGGTTCATGGACACCCAGGCGATGCCGTCTGCGAAATCGATCTTGACCGTGTTCATGGTTTGTAGAGGCCTTTCGCCGCCGCCTTGTGCGCGGCAAGGGGGATGAGCGCATCGAGCGTCGGCGTGGAAACGCCGGCCGCGCGCGCCATGGCATGCGGGGCAATCAGCAGCGCCTCGATCTCCATCGGGCGGCCGCGCTCGTAGTCCTGCAGCATCGAGGGCTTGTGCCCGAGCGCGCCCGAGACATGGCCGCCGCTCGGGCGCTGCGGCGCGCGCGCGATGTCGACGCCCAGCGCCTGCGCGATCGCCGCCGCCTCGGCCTTCGCCCTGCGGTTCAGCTCGCGCAGCCCGGCATCGCCGAGCACGTCCGAGACCGGGCTTTCGGCGAGCAGGCACAGGCTCGAGTTGCCGATGTTCTGCACCAGCTTCGCCCACACCGACTGGCGGATATCCTCGGGTGCGGGCGACGACATCCCGGATTTCTCCAGCGCGGCGCGCAGATCGCGCAGCCTTTGCGAGTCGCGCCGGTCGGGCGAGCCGATCACCAGCATGTTGTTGTTCGGCACGAAGTTGCGGATCACGCCCGGCTCGACCACCTCGTTCGCCGAGTACACCACGCCGCCCGCCAGGTTGCGCGCCGGCACGATGGCCTGCAGCTTCTCGTCCGGGCGCGGCCGGTACCACCAGGGGATGCCGTTCTGCGCGAACACCACGAGGGTATCGGGCCCGAGGAGCGGCGCCGCGGCGTCGGCGAAAACGCTGAGCAGGTTCGCTTTCAGGGTGACGAGCACCGCGTCCTGCGTGCCGATGCGCCCGGTGTTGACCTTGCCCTGGATGATTTCATCGCCGTGAATCAGCTTCACGCCGTTTGCGCGCATGGCTTCGAGGTGCGCGCCGCGGGCGACGACCGAAACCTCCTGCCCGCTCGCCGCGAGCCGCGCGGCGAGATGCCCGCCGACGGCGCCGGCGCCGAATACGCAGATCCGCATGCCCGGATTTTATCGTTGACATTTCGCAAAGACTTAATAGACTCGCGCCCTTTCACGTTTTTCCCGAGGGATTTCCCTTTGCCAGTGGGTCAGGTTCTCATCGCCGGGGCGGGGCTCGGCGGCCTCGCCGCGGCTGCCTGCCTCATGAAGAGGGGCTTCCGCGTGCGGGTGTTCGAGCAGGCGCCGCAGCTCGGCGAGGTCGGCGCCGGCATCCAGCAGAGCGCGAACTCGGTCAAGGTGCTCTACGACCTCGGCCTGCGCGCGGCGCTCGAGCGAGTGGCGGTGAAGCCGCGCGACTACGAGTTTCGCCGCTTCGACACCGGCGAGCTGCTGCACAAGATCCCTTTCGCGCAGGCGCACGCGCGCGAGCACGGCGCGCCCTACTATCACCTGCACCGCGCCGACTTCCACCGCATCCTCGTCGACAAGGTGCTGTCGATGGACCCCGGCTGCATCGCGCTGAATGCGAGGGTGACCGGCTTTACCGAGGATGCCGGCGGCGTCACGCTGCATCTCGCCGACGGCTCGAGCGCGAAAGGCGACCTGCTGCTCGGCGCCGACGGCATCAAGTCCGTGGTGCGCAGCCAGATCGTCGGCGAGACGCCGGCGAGCTACACCGGCTACGTCGCCTGGCGGCTGACGGTGCCGCGCGAGAAGCTGCCGGCCGACCTCATGGAGATCGTCGGCGCCGTGTGGTGCGGCCCGAGGAACCATTGCGTGGTCTATTGGCTGCGCCGCGGCGAGGTGCTCAACTTTGTCGGCTGCCCGGAGCACGCCGGCTGGGACGGCGAGTCCTGGACGCAACGCCGCCCCTGGGAGGAGCTCAAGGCCGACTTCGCCGGCTGGCATCCGAAGATCCAGGCGATCCTCGATGCGGCCGACCGCAACGAGTGCTACCGCTGGGCGCTGAACGACCGCAAGCCGATCCGCGACTGGAGCACGGCGCGGGCGACGCTGCTGGGCGACGCGGCGCACCCGACGCTGCCGTTTCTCGCGCAGGGCGCCTGCATGGCGATCGAGGACGGCGCCGTGATTGCGCGCGCGCTCGAAGGCGCCGCGTCGGTGCCCGAGGCGCTGCAGCTCTACCAGCGCGCGCGCGTCGAGCGCTGCGCCCGCGTGGTCACCGAGTCGAGCGAGCACGGCGGCCTCTACCACATCGTCGACGCCCAGGAGATGAAGCAGGCTTTCGCCGCGCGCGACATTGCCCAGGAGCGCGCGCAATGGTTGTATAACTACGACCCGCTCACCGTGCCCCTGCGCTGATGAAAATCTGCCGCTACGACGACAACCGCATCGGCCTGGTCCAGGACGACGGCATCCGCGACGTGACCGCGGTCGCGTCCGGGCTCGGCCCTTTTACGTATCCGTTGCCGCGGCATGACCCCTTCATCGCGAGCTTGGAAACGCTCAAGCCGCGCCTCCAGGAGGCGGCAAGGAAGTCCAGGGCGATCCCGGTCGAAAGCGTGAAGCTGCTCTCGCCCGTGGCGAACCCGGGGAAAATCATCGCCGCGCCGGTGAACTACACCAAGCACCTCGAGGAGGCGCTCGCCGACAAGGGCATCCACCACGGCAATCTCATCGACGAGATCCACAAGGCGGGCATGTTCCTCAAGGCCACCAGCGCCGTGGTCGGCGCCGGCGAAGGCGTGAAGCTGGTGCACACGGACCGCCGGAACGACCACGAGGTGGAGCTGGCGGTGGTGATCGGCAAGACCGCGAAAAACGTGAACGCGGCCGAGGCGCTGGGCCACATCGCCGGTTACTGCATCGGCCTCGACATGACGATCCGCGGGCCGGAAGAGCGCAGCTTCCGCAAGTCGCCGGACTCGTATTGCGTGCTGGGACCCTGGCTCGCCACGCCCGACGAGCTCGGCGACCCGGGCGCGCTGCGGCTGTCGATCAGCGTCAACGGCGCGCCGCGGCAGGACGCGAACACGAACGACCTAATCCTCGGCGTGGCGCAGCTCGTTGCGTGGGGCTCTTCGTTCTACACGCTGCACCCGGGCGACGTGCTGCTCACCGGCACGCCGCAGGGCGTCGGCCCGGTCAAGCCGGGCGACGTGATGGCCGCGAGCATCGAGCGCATCGGCTCGATGCGCATCCAGGTGTCCTGAATCTCAAGAAGAAACGGGGTCAGGGCAAATGCCCTGACCCCGCGTTGCTGCCGTACCGCGGTTACTGGGTCTTCTTCGGCTCTTCGCTCGTCGCGCTGGACGACGTGCCGCTGCCGCTCGGCGTCGCGGTGGAGCCGCTCGGCTGCGTGGTGCTGCTCGCGCCGCCGGAGGCCGACCCGGAAGCGGATTTCTCCTTGTCCTTCTCGGCGTCGGTGGTGGCGGAGCTGGAGCTCGACGCGCTCGGCGAGCTGGACGCGCCGGATGACGGGCTGGTCGCGCTCGGCGAGCTCGCCGGCGGCGGGGACGACGCGCTGCTGCCACTCGAGCCCGATGCGCCGGGCGCGGTCGAAGTACGGTCCCGGTTCTCGTCGCCGCAAGCGGCGAGCCCTAGGGCCATTGCAACTGCAACTGCCAATGTTGAAAGTCTCATGTGTCCTCCAGGTTGGGTACAAAGAGCAGGTCAGCAAATATCGGACCGGGTGTAAGCCCCTGATCCCAAAGGGGCCACACCCGGTGCGAGGAACTCTTTGCCTGCTGCGCTGAAGTTCTTACTTGCTGCCCGACGACCCTCCGCCCGATGGGGTGGAGGAGGCGCCGCCCGAAGCCGCGCCGGAGGGCGCGCCCGAGGGGCTCGTCGACTTCTTCTGGGTCATGCTGCCCGAGCTGCCGGCCGTCGAACCCGAGCCCGACGCCGAGCTGCCGCCAGAAGCGCCCTGGTCGCGTTCGCATCCCGCAAGGAGCGCCCCGGAGAGCGCCAGAGAAACCGCTGCTACCAATGCCATAACTTTCATGCTCACCTCCGTGGTTGGGGTAACCGCAACGGGAGCAATTTATGGACCAAACCTTCACCCAGGTAATCCTCTATACGGACCATGACGGCCGGGCGAAATTTCGGGAAGACGCGGTGCCCCTCACCGAGGGCACGCCGCAGGCGCGCCTTTCGGCGCTGCTCCCCGCCTCCGGCTGCCAGCTGCGGCATAGCCCGGTCGGATTCCGCAGCACGTTCCACTGCACGCCGCAGCCGCAATGGGTGTTCATCCTCGAGGGCGAGATGGAGATCGGCCTGCAGGACGGCCGCGCCAGGCTGTTCCGGCCGGGCGAGCATTTTTTCTCCGCCGACCTCCTGCCGGCCGGCGCCGCGTTCGATCCCAAAGTGCACGGGCACTGCAGCGCGCAGCGCGGCCCGCGCCCGCTCGTGACGCTGTTCCTTAAGCCCTAGGCGCTCAGCGGCATTTGATCTGCGGCTGGTAGCCGTTCTTGCGGGCGGCAAGCACGCATTCGTAGTAGAGCTGGTAGGTCTCCTGCGATTCCTTCACGCGGCCGTCGGGCTGCACGTGGCGCCATTTCCAGCGGAAGGACTTCTTGTGAGGGACGTGATAGATCTCGCAATTCATCGCTTTTCTCCAATGGGTTAGAGCCTTTATACGCGCATCGCGGGAGCGCCGGCAGTCGCCGACCGGCGCGAGAGCGGGTGGTCGAAAGGACTACCGCACGCAGCTCAATGGACAAGCCGGGTCATCGCGGCAATGAGCAGGCCGGCGAGCCCGCCGACCACCGTGCCGTTGATGCGGATGTACTGCAGGTCGGGCCCGATGTGGCGCTCGAGCTCGGCGACCAGCTTCTCCTCCTGCCAGCTGTTGATCTGGTCCTCGACGAAGCGGCCGAACTTCGCGCGGTGCTCCTCCACCAGCGCCGGGAGGGCGGTCAGGATCTGCTCGTCGATCCACTGCTGCACCCCGCTGTCGGCCGCGATCTGCTGCCCGAAGCCGACGATCAAGGAGGCGGTGCGCTGCCGCACCATCGACACCTCGCCGCCCAGGTCGGCGGCGAGCCAGCCGCGGAACTCCTCCCACAGCCCGCCGATGTAGCCCGCCAGCGCCGGGTTCTCGAGCAGCTCGTCGCGCATCCGCGCCACCCGCGCGCGCGTGGCGGGGTCGCTCTTGAGGCTCTCGACGAAGCGCGCGACGAAGGCATCGAAGCGCTTCCTCAGCTCGTGGTCCCGGTCGCGCCGCACCTCGGAGATCTTGTTCAGCGCCACCTCGACGATGCGCAGCGCCGCGCGCTGGTCGAGCTTGAGGTGGAAAAGATCGCTGAAATACTTGAGCAGCGGCGCGTTGCGGGCGACCTCCTCGGCGATGGCGCCGCGCGTCTCTTCGCGCGCCAGCAGATCGTCGAGCGCGGCGAGCGCCTCGTCGAGCAGCGCGTGATGGCGCCGGTCCTCGGTCAGCACGTCGAGCAGCTGGGCGGCGGCGGAGGCGACGTCGGCGCGCCGCAGCTTGTCGCTCACGGCGCGCAGCAGGAATCCGCTCACGCGCGCGTCGTCGATGGCGGTGAGGCCGTAGGCGGTGAGCCGCGCGAAGTAGCCGGCGAGCGTCTCGGCGTTCTGCGGCTTGAGCAGCCAGGCGCACAGCGTGGCCGCCGGCCGGAACGCGGCGATGCGCTCGACCACCGCGCGCGAGGACAGGAAATTCTGCTGGATGAAATCGGAAAGACCTTGCGCGATGCGCGCCTTGTTCCTCGGCAGGATCGCGGTATGCGGTATGAAGCGCAGGTTGAGCGGGTGATGGAACAGCGCCACGACCGCGAACCAGTCGGCGATCGCCCCGATCATCGCCGCCTCGGCGGCGGCGGCGACGTAGTAGAGCCACGGGTAGCGCGCCTCGAACAGGATCGCGGTCGCGTAAACCACGCCTGCCAGGACCAGAAGTCCCGTGGCGAGCATCTTCATGCGCTGCAGTTTCGTCATGGCCGGAATGCTACAGTTGCCCCATGAAGATCACCGCAATCGAAACCGCGCTGCTCACCGTTCCGGCGCCCCACCCCATCTCGCTCGAATTCCCGCACCACAAGCTCGTCGCCGCCCGCATCGCGACCGACGAAGGCATCACCGGGTTGGGCTACAGCCTCGTGTTCGGCGGCGGCGGCGGCGAAGCGGTGCTCGCCTACCTCGATACGCGCCTCAAGCCGCTGCTGCTCGAGGAAGATCCGCTGCACGTGGAGCGCCTGTGGGAAAAGATGTATCGCGGCGACCGCGGCGTGCGCCGCGTCGGCATTGCCGGCATGGCGCTGTCGGCGCTGGACATCGGGCTGTGGGACCTGGCGGGCAAGGCCGCGGGACTGCCGCTCTACAAGCTCTGGGGCGGCGCGGCGGACCGGATCGCGACCTACGGCAGCGGCGGCTGGGGACGGTACACGGAAGGCGACCTCATCGGCGAAGCCGAGAAATACGCCGCGCTCGGCTGCAAGTACTACAAGATGAAGATCCATCATCCCGACCCGAAGGCGAACCGCGCGCGCGTCGAAGCCGTACGCAAGGCGCTCGGCCCGGGCGTGCGCCTGATGGTCGACGTGAACCAGAAGCTCGATGTCGAGAGCAACCTGCGCCAGGCGCGGCTCCTCGAGGACCTCGATCTCGTCTGGTACGAAGAGCCCGTTCTCGCCGACGATGCGGCGGCTTGCGCTGCGGTCGCGCAACAGATCAACATCCCCGTGGCGACCGGGGAAAACAACTACACGCGCTACGAATTCCGCGAGCTCATCGAGCGCAAGGCGGCGCGCTACCTGATGCCCGACGTGTGCCGCGCCAACGGCTACAGCGAGACGCTCAAGATCGGCCACCTCGCCGCCGCGCACGGCGTCGCGGTGTCGCCGCACGTGGTGCACGAGCTTTCGCTGCAGGTCTGCGGGGCGCTGGCGAACGCCTTCCTGGTCGAGTTCATCGACTGGACCCCGCCCGACCTCTTCGAGGAGATGCCGCAGTGCCAGGACGGCCAGTTCCGCATCCCGGCAAAGCCGGGGCATGGCATGGCGCTATCGAAAACGGCGCTGCAAAACTACCGAACGAAATAGGGACAGACCCTATTTCTGGCTAGCTCTTGGCCAGGATCCGGTCCAGGCGCTGCAGGTCGTTGATCACGCGCCATTCCGAGGCGCCGGCGTCGACCACGCGCTTCTCCCAGGCCTGCAGCCGCCCGAGGTAGCGCCGCGGATCGACGTTGTCGGTGCCGAGCTTCACGACGTTCACCGCGATCACGCGGATGTCCTTCAGGCTGATCGGGAAGTCGCGCTGCGTGACCTTGTCGAGCTCCTCCTGCATGTCGGAGAACACGATGAGGGTCTTCGTGCCCGCGCCCGCCTCGTTCAGGTATTCCGCGCCCTGGATCAGGCCGCCGGTAATGTCGGTGTAGCGGCTGCCGCTCACGTGGCGGAAGGCGGACTCGATCTTGTCGCGGAAGGCGCGCTTCTGCGCGTTGGCCTGCGAGGGGCGCGTGTCGAAGGTCGCCTTGGCGATGATGTCCTTCTCGCTGAAGCTGCGGCTCAGCACGCGCGCCACCGCGAGCGAGTCCCCGGGCTGCAGCGTGCCGAGCAGGTAGTTGATGATGAGCTGCGCCTTGCTGGCCTCCTGCGCGTACGTGCCCGAGGTGTCGACCAGCATGTACACCGCGTGCGCGTGCGCGCGCGAGTCGCCGCAGCCGCTCGCCGCGAGGGCGGCGAGCGAGGCGAGAAACGAGCGTCGGTCCATGGCAGCCTCCTAGGCGTGAGTGCGCTCGACGTCGATGTCGACCGCGGCGGCCTGCGGTCGGCTCTGCACCATGCGCTCGATGAGGAGCGGCACGACGATGGCGACGTCGTACAGGCGAATGAGCACGCGGCTCAGGTGCCGCGCCACGTTGCCGGCGAAGCGCAGCAGGAAGGCGCTGGTGCGCACCAGCGCCGCGAGCAGCGCGCCGCCCACGGTGCGGCTCGAATGGATGAGCGACTCGAGCGGGATGGCGACGAAGGCGAGCGCGAACGGCAGGATGAAGCCGAGCAGCATCTGGCCAGCGGTCGGGATGTGCGCCACCCAGCCGTCGGTGGCGGCGGCCTGCACCGTGGCGAGCGACTGCAGCAGCGCCTGCTTGTCGGCGATCAGCATGTCGCGCATCAGCGCGAGCGCGGCCTCCACGCCGGCGAGCGTCGCGAGCAGCGTGAGCGCAATCCACAGCATGCGGCGGCGCATGCGCTCGCCGAGGTTGCCGATGCGCGGAAAGAGATGCGTGATGCGCAGCGCTTCCAGCAGGAACAGCCCCATCGACGCCTCGACGAGGATGATGACCAGCGCCGCCACCTCGGAAGTGCGCAGCGAGCTCGTGAGGTAGTCGCCCGCGCCGACCATCTCGGACATCGGCAGCGCGATCAGCTTGAAGTTGATGAACGCGCCGCCCGCCGCGACTGCCATGACCAGCAGCGCGATCGCGAACTGGGTAAAGGCCGACACCGTGAGCGCGTGCTGCGCCTTGTCGCTCCGGGCATGGATCGCCTCGTACTTCGCCATGTGCGCGTCGATACCCTCGGCCGAGGACACGAGGCCCGAGAGGTTCTTGTCGACCCGCGCGAGCGTCTTGTCGAGCGAGCGCCAGAACGGCATGAAGCCCTCGAGGATGCGGTGGCGCGACTCGTAGGAGCGGCGGTACTCGCCGATCGCCTTGTCGTGGATGCCCTTGATCGAACGGTTGATCTCCTCGAGGAGCTTCAGCACCAGCTCGTTGCCGCTCGACTTGACGCTGGCGATCGCGCCGACCGCCTCGGTCCAGTCCGGCGGCGGCGGCGGCACTTCGCCGCACTTCCTGTAGTCCTCCTCGATGCGCGTGATCTCGTCGAGGAGCTTGCGCTGCAGCGTCGGGTAGCCCTGCAGCTCGCGCGTCACCATGGCGCCGAGACGCTCGAAGTCCCGCTCCAGGCGCTGGCCGGTCTCCTGCTGGCCATAGGCGAGCAGCACCGCCTTGTTCCTTTGCTGTATTTCGTTCGCCGCGGCCAGCAGCCAGCGCGCGCCGACCCGCAGCGGCCCGCCCAGCCCCTGGCCGAGCGAGCGGATGAGCTCGTGCATCGGTTGGCGCGCGGCGTAGAGAACGCCCATCGCCAGGACGGCGAGAATCAGCGCGGAGAGCGCCGGGTTGCCCGGCCAGATCATCCAGATTTGGGAGCTCGTCATCGCAATTCCCCTTTCTATTTCTGGATTCAAGTTAGATCAGAAAAGCGCCAGGCGCTCGACAAACTTTTGCGTTTCAGGAACTATGCCTTCAGGGTGCTGCGAAAAACTTCCTTCGTGTTGCGAAAATGACTCGCCGATGAGCGAACGGGTCTACCGGCTGACGAAAGCCGGCCGCGCCGCCTGGGAATCCGAAGACCGCGCGGTGCCGGCGGACTACCGGCGCCTGCTCTGGCTGATGGATTTCCACGGCCATCCCGGCCTCATCCGCGAGCTGGTGCGCACTTATCCACGCGCCGCGCTGGACGAGTGGCTCGCCGAGATGGAGCAGCTCGGCCTGGTCGAGCAGGTTGCCGCGGGACAGGAGCTCGAGCAGGATTTCACGGCGCCGTCCGCCGACCGCACGCAGGCGCTCGACGACGCGCGCGCGCGCGAGGAATCCGGCACGGCCGGCGCGTCGCTCGCGCGCACCGGCGCCTACCTCGCGCTCGACCGCCTCAAGTATCGGCAGCCGTGGACCAAGGCGCCGCGCGACACGGTGATTCTCATCGTCGAGGACGACCCCGACCAGCTCGCGCTCGCCAACCTGCGCGTGGCCATGGCGGGCTACCAGGTGCGCGCGGCGGACTCGGTCAAGGGCTTCCTCGAATCCATCTTCGAGGAGGGCGCGCCCGATGTGCTGCTGCTCGACATCGAGCTGCCCGACGGCGACGGCTTAGAAGTTCTCGGCCGCATGCGGCGCCACAAGGCGATGGGCGCCCTGCCGATCATCCTGCTCACGGCGAGAAAGGATCCGGCCGATATCGGCAAGGGGCTCGCGCTGGGGGCGGATGGGTACGTCACCAAGCCTTACACTAAGAGCCTCCTCGCCGAAGTCATACGCACGGTTCTCAAGCAGGCGGGCAACCCGAATCCAAATCCATGATCCTCGAAACGACGGTCGTAGGAAGCTATCCGCAACCCAACTGGCTCATCGATCGCGCGAAGCTCGGCGCCAAGGTGCCGCGCGTGCGCGCGCCCGAGATCTGGAGGATCGAGGCGCAGTTTCTCGAGGAAGCGCAGGACGACGCGACGCTGATCGCGATCCGCGACATGGAGCGCGCGGGCATCGACATCATCACCGACGGCGAGATGCGGCGCGAGAGCTACTCCAACCGCTTCGCCACCGCGCTCGAAGGCGTGGACATCGACCATCCCGGCACCACCATCAACCGCACCGGCGCGCGCTCGGTCGTGCCGCGCATCGCCGGCCCCATAAAGAGGACGCGGCCCGTGGAGGTGCGCGACGTTCAGTTTCTGAGGAGCAACACTTCCCGGAGGATCAAGATCACCCTGCCCGGCCCGTTCACCATGGCGCAGCAGGCGCAGGACGACTATTACAAGGACGAGGAGGCGCTCGCCATGGCGTTCGCCGCCGCCGTGAACGAAGAGCTGCGCGACCTCCTCGCCGCGGGCGCCGACGCGGTGCAGCTCGACGAGCCGTGGCTGCAGGCGCGCGCCGACCGCGCCGCGCGCTACGGCGTGAAGGCGATCAACCGCGCGCTGCAGGGGATCGAAGGCACGACCGTGGTGCACCTGTGCTTCGGCTACGCCGCCGCGGTGAAGGAAAAGCCGAGCGGCTATTCCTTCCTGCCGCAGCTTGCCGACACGACCGCGTCGCAGGTTTCGATCGAAGCAGCGCAGCCGCGGCTCGACCTGAGCATCCTGAAAGAGTTGAGCAACAAAAAGATCATGCTCGGCGTGATCGACCTCGGCTCCCAGGAAGTCGAAACCCCGCAGACGGTCGCGGAGCGCATCCGCGCGGGACTCAAGCATGTTCCGGCGGATCGACTCGTCGTCGCGCCCGACTGCGGCGTGAAGTACCTGCCGCGCGACGTAGCCTTCAGGAAACTCAAAGCGCTCTCCGAAGGAGCGGCGCTCGTGCGCCGCGAGCTCACCTAACGACAAATCAGGGACGGACCACGATTTCGTCTTTGCTTCGGGAAATCGTGGTCCGTCCCTGATTAGCACGTCCCTGATTAGCAGCCGCGGGTGTAGTACCAGACCCAGGGGCCGCGCTCGCGGCTGCGCCAGCGGATCCAGCCTTCGTGCACTGCGCTACCGGGCTGCGGATCGGCGCAGTACCGGGACGGTACCGAAACGCGCACGCGCGCCCAGTCGCCGCGGAACTCGAGCGGCTGCATGCCATAGCGGTTCGGATCGGCCGGAATGCGCGCGATGACCGGCGCGGAAGCCGAAGCGCTCTCCCGCAAGACGTGCGGCACCCAGGCGCGGAAGAAAAGCGGCGAGATCTCGCTGCTCGCGAAGAGCTTCTCCCAGGGCTCGTACTGCAGGCGCGGCGTCGCGGTTGCCAGGTGGCAGGAGTGCACCCACCCGACGTCGCGCGCTTGGGGATCGCCGTAGCGCAGCAGCAGCCAGCCGTCGGCGCGCGCCTGCAGGACGATGAGGCTCGTCGTCTCGTAGCCGGTCTCGATCTGCGCTTCGGGCGACACCGAGCCGGGCGCGAGCCAGAGCTTCAGCCCGCCCTCCGGCGAGACGAAGACCGGCAGCACCAGCCGGCGGATCCAATCGTCGCGGTCCTCCTCGTTCGCCGGGCGCACGTGGCCCGTGCCGAGCGCAAGCTCGGCCTCGTAGCCGCGCAGCGGCTCGTAGCGCACGTCCTCCTCGGTGCTGCGCGCCAGCCCGGGCGGCCGCGGCGGGCGCGCAATACCTTCGCAGGCGAGCGTCTCCGGAACGCGCAGCGCGCGCAGGCGCTCCAGAAGCTCGGCGCGCGGCGGCGCCCGCCCGCAGAGATTCACCACCCCGTTGAAAACGAAGTAGACGAATTCCTCGCCGGGCGCGAAGCGAAAGCCGCAGGTCGCGTCGCTGCCCGGCATGGCGTTCAGAGTCGCGCCCGATCCCTTGAACGACTCGATCACCTCGATCAGCGCTTCCTGCGGGGACGGCACCCCGGTGACGCGCGCGTGCACGATGCGCTCGGCGCTCGAGAAGCGCAGCTTCAGGCTCGCGGCGCTCGCGCGCGAGACGTCGGCGCAGGAGCACGCCAGCGCGCCGCCGGGGAGCGCCAGCACGAGAAAAAGCGCGGCTGCGGCATGACGCAGGGCCATCAGCGCGCAAGCATATCGAACCTTTGTTGACGGATGTGGCGGAGCGGGCGATGGCGCCCGCGCTCGCCGGCCCAACTGGTGTAATGTGCGCGGCTGGAGGACTCAATGATCAAAACCCTGAAGCGATTGTTTGTGTTGGTTCTGGCCTCGGGCGCTCTCGGCGGCGGCGCCGCGGCCGAAGAGATCAAGTTCGGCGCCATGCCGCTCGGCTCGATCTGGTACGTGTTCGCGGCGAGCTTCGCCAAGCACATCACGCCCGCGCTGCCGCCCGGCTCGAAGGTGGACATCATCGCGCGCGGTGGCGGCATCGGCAATCCGATCATCGTGGCGCAGAAGAAGGCCGACGTCGCGCTCGCCAACGTGGTGACCTCGGTGTGGGCCACGGAGGGCGAGGCGGACATCTACAAGGGCAAGAAATATCCCGAGATCCGCTCGCTGCTCGGCGGCCTGAACTCGGTGTGGCTGGTGGCGATCCTCACCGAGGACTACATCAAGCGCACCGGCAACGACACGCTGGAGAAGGCGCTGCTCTCGAAGAACCCGCCGCGCGTGATCATGAAGCCGGCGGGCAGCACCGTGCCGCCCTCGGTGCGGCTCGCGTTCGAGGGCCTGGGGCTCGGCTTCGACAAGTACAAGGCGAACGGCGGCCAGATCATCCAGGTCGATGTGGGCCAGATACCCACCATGATGCGCGACGGCCGCGCCGATCTTTACTTCGAGTCGGCCTCGCCGGGACACCCGGCGACCACCGAGGTGACGCTCACCGTGCCGGTGCGCTTCGTCGACTTGCCGGAGAAGTCGCTGCAGGTCATGTCGAAGAACGGCCTCAAGATCTCCCCGATGCCCGAGTACTTCAAGGGCCAGAAAGGCCCGGTGAAGGCGGTGGACTTCGGCACCAACATGATCGTGCACAAGGACATGCCGGAGAACCTGGCCTACGCCATCACCAAGGCGGTGGTCGAGAACCGCGACGCGATCGTCGCCGAGCACAAGGCGATGGCCGGGTTCGTGGCCAAGGACGCCTGGCGTCCCGAGAACAACGGCATTGCGCTGCATCCGGGCGCGATCAAGTACTACAAGGAAAAGGGCTGGATGTAAGGAGTGGGGGCTCTGCCTCGCCTCCTGACCCCGCGGTGGCTGGTCGCCGCCGCGTGGGTCGCCTTCCAGTTGTACCTGCTCTGGGAGCCGCTGCCCCTGGAGATCGCGCGCCCGGTGCATATCTGCCTCGCGCTCGCCACGGTGTTCTTCTGGAAGCAGCGCCACCGCCTCCTTGACTGGGCGCTGCTCGCGGCGAGCGCGGCGGCCCTCGTCTACTACGTCGCCGACTGGCGACGCTTCAACGAGCGTATGGAGAACGTCGACCCGGTGCTGCCGGTCGACATGGTGATGGGCGTGCTCGTGCTGCTGCTGCTCGCCGAGGCGGTGCGCCGCACCGTCGGCTGGTCGCTGCTCGGCGTGGCGCTCGCCTTCGTGGCCTACGGATTTCTCGGGCCCTGGTTCCCCGGCTGGCTCGGCTTCCAGGGCTTCGAGTTCACGATGTTCATCGAGGTGATGACCATGGCGACCCATGGCATCCTCGGCCTGACCACCGAGACCTCGGTTAATTTCGTCTTCTACTTCATCCTGTTCGGCGTGGTCTACGCCGCGACCGGGGGCGGGCAGCTGTTCATGGACACCGCGCTGCGGCTGGTCGGCCGGCACCGCGGCGGCGCGGCGAAATCGGCCATCGTCTCGAGCGCCTTCTTCGGCACCATCTCCGGAAGCGCGGTGGCGAACGTGGTGTCGACCGGCATCTTCACCATCCCGCTGATGCGCCGTACCGGCTATTCCGCCGAGGAGGCCGCCGCGCACGAGGCCACCGCTTCCACCGGCGGACAGCTGATGCCGCCGGTGATGGGCGTAGCCGCCTTCGTGATGGCCGAGCTCCTCGCGCTGCCGTACGCGCGGATTGCGCTCGCCGGCCTCATCCCGGCGCTCGCGTTCTACTTCGCGCTGTACATGGTGGTGGACCTCAAGGCGCGCCGGCGCGGCGTCGGCGCGCTGGTCGCCCAGGACCTTGCCGGCGTGCAGCCGATCCTGCCGCGGCTGCATCTGTTCGCGCCGCCGATCACGCTGATCGGGCTCCTGGTGTGGAACTATTCGGCGACCACCGCTGCCATGTACGCGAGCGGCGTGGCCCTCGTCGCGTGCCTCTTCCGGCGCGACACGCGGCTCACGCTCAAGGGCTTTCTCGACATGATCGAGGAGACCGCGAAGCAGGCCGCCGAGGTCGCGGTGCCGATCATCACCATCGGCGTGATCATCGCGGTGGCGATCCAGTCCAATCTCGCGCTCAAGTTCTCGACGCATCTGATCGCGCTCTCGGGCGGCACGCTGATCGGGGCGATGCTGATGATCATCGTGGGCTGCATCGTGATGGGCATGGGGCTGCCGACGATCGCCGCCTACATCATCGGCGCGATCCTGTTCGTGCCCGCGCTCACCAGGCTCGGCATCGGCGACCTTCAGGCGCATTTCTTCGTCATGTACTTCTCCGTGCTGTCGATGATCACGCCGCCGGTGGCGCTCGCGTCCTACGCCGCCGCCGGCGTGGCGAAGGCCGATGCCATGCGCACCGGCTTGCTCGCCTTCCGGCTGGCGCTGGTCCTTTTCCTGATCCCGTTTGCTTTCGCCTTCGACAAGGCGCTGCTTTGGGAGGGCCCGGCGCTCACCATCGCCTTCGCGTTCTCCTCGATGATGGCGGCGACCTTCGCCTGGGCGGTGTTCCTCGAGGGCTGGCTTGGCGGCCGGCTCAACCTGCTCGAGCGCGGCGCGTTCTGCGCCGCATCGCTGGCGATCATTTTCGCGCCTACCCGCTCCACAATCTGGCTGGCCGGCTGCGTGGCGCTGGCGCTGCTCATCCTGTGGGAATTAGCGGTGCGGCCACGCCTCCTGGCGGCCGCGGCAAAGTAATGGACCTGCGCGAGTACCTGGCGAGCTGCGGTCCGGCGCTGTGGCGCGTCGCCGCGCCCCTCTCGGTGGTGCAGGAGATCACGGCGCTGCAACACGCGCTGTCGGATGCGGGGCGCTTTCCCGCGCTCCTCGTCGAGCAACCGCGGCTTGCCGACGGCACCACCAGCGCAATTCCGGTCGTGACGAACCTCTTCGCGAGCCGCGCGCGCGTGGCGCGGCTCCTCGGCGTCGACGACCATCGCCAGGCCGCGGCGGCATTTGCGCGGCTAGCCGCCACGCCACGCGCACCGGTTTTTGTTTCGGAAGCGCCGGTGCAGCAAATGATTGAGCGGGAACCGGATCTGAGCCGGCTGCCGGCGCTTCGGCAGCACGAGCTCGACGCCGGCCATTACATCACCGCCGGCCACTGCATCACGCTCGACCCGGAGTCCGGCGTCGACAACGTCTCGGTGCAGCGCTGCTGGGTGCGCGGGCCGCGCTCGATGACCTTCTATCCCTATCCGTCGTCGCACAACGCGCGCAACCTGGCGAAGTGGGAGGCGCGCGGCGAGCGCGCGCCGTTCGCGCTGTGGATCGGGCACCATCCGAAGGTGGTGCTCGGCGCGCAGGCGAAGCTCGCGCACCCCGAGAGCCACTGGAGCGCCGCCGGCGGCATCGCCGGCGAGCCGGTGCGCCTCGTGCCGAGCGTGACGCACGGCGCGCGCCTGATGGTGCCGGCCGATGCCGAGATCGTGATCGAGGGATTCGTGCCGCCGGGCGTGCGCATGGCCGACGGCCCGTTCGCCGAGTACACCGGCTACGTCGGCGTGCAGACCGCGGCCCACGCGGTCGAGGTCGCTGCCCTCACGCGCCGGCGCGATGCGCTCTACGCCGACTTCGGCGCGGGGCTCGAGGACCATCTCGTGCCCGAGAATCTCGCGATGGAAGGCCGGCTCTACACGATGCTGAAGCCCATCGCGCCTTCGCTCCAGAACGTGCACGTGCCCTTCTCCGGGCGGCGCTTCCACGCCTACCTGCAGTTCCGCGACCCCGAGCGCGGCGAGGTGCGCGACGCGCTCGCCGCCGCGCTCGCCTACCGGCGGCTGCGCACCGCGATCGCCGTCGACGAGGATATCGATCTCTTCGAGGAGCGCGAGGTGCTGTGGGCGCTCGCGACGCGCGTGCAGTGGCATCGCGACGCCTTCACGATCGACGGCCTCACGCACCCCAACCTCGATCCCTCGCTGCCGCCGGGGGCGAGCACGATCACGAAGCTCGCCATCGACGCCACGCTGCCGCCGGCGTCCGCGCCCGGGCAGCCGAAGCCTTTCGTGCCGGCAAACACCGTCGACCCGCGCGCGCTCGAGGCGGCGCGCGAGCTACTAGCTAACATCGACATGTCTTCATGGCCCACCGCGTGATCGCTACCCAATGCCCCCCTGTTAAGGGGGGAGCGAGTGAAACGAGCGGGGGGTTGGTCCCTGCAAAAAAACCAACCCCCCGCTCGCCTTCGGCTCACGACCCCCTTCACAGGGGGCCAAAACCATGAGCACGCCGCTCTGGGAGAAGCAGGGAAGCGCAGCGTGGGTGCCCTGCCCGCGCTGCGCGAAGTGGTTCCCGGTCGATCCGCAGTTACTGGCGCAGGGGCGCATCGATCTCGTCTGTCCGGGCTGCGGCCACGCCTTTCGCGCCGCGCCGGAGAAGGCAGCGGGTTGAGCAAGGGCAAGGTCTACCCGCCGGAAGAACGCTGGTTCACCGACGCCGCCACCGGCAGGCGGATCCGGCAGGTCACCAGCCACCCTTCGATCCACCACCATCCGTTCTTTTTCGTCCCGCCCTGGGACGACGCGATGCGCCGGCTGCTGTTCGTCTCGCACCGCAGCGGCTCGCCCCAGCTGTTTGCCGAGGTCGAAAACCGGATCGTTCAATTGACCGAGCGCGACGATTTCGCGGAGTGGTCCTTCCATCCGTCCCACGACGGGCGCTTCGTCGTGTTCGTCGCCGGGAAACAGGCCATCAGAATGGACCTGGAGAATCTCGAAGAGGAGGTCCTGGCCGATTTCGGCGCGGCGCGGATGCGCGAGAAAGGCATGGTCGGCGCAGCGATGGGCACGACGACGCTCTCGCGCGACGACGAATGGTGGGCCGTGCCGGTGCGCTCGGGAAACATCTCCCGCTTTCACGTGATCAATACCCGCACCGGTTCATCGTCGGTGATACTCGAGCGCGACACGATCGGCCATCCGCAGTTCTGTCCCGACGACGCCGGCGTCCTGTTCTACGCCGGGCCGCACGCCGACCGGCTGTGGCTGGTGAACCGCGACGGCAGCGGCGACCGGCGGCTGTGGCAGCGGGAGCACGCGCTGCAATGGATCACGCACGAGAGCTGGCTGCGCGGGCGGCGCGAGCTCGCCTTCGTCGACTGGCCGAACGGCATTCGTGCGGTCCACGTCGACACCGGCGCGCTGCGCTGGATCACGCGCTTCCCCGCCTGGCATGCGCATCCGGACGACACCGGCAGCTGGTTCGTGTGCGACACGAACTTCCCCGACCGGGGCATCCATCTCGTTTTCCCCGGCGAAAACGAGGCCGAAAAGCTTTGCGAGCCGCGCGCGAGCTCGGCAGGGGCCCACTGGGCGGTGCCCTTCCCGTACAACGACGGCCCGCGCGAGGTCTACGCGCCGCAGCACACCCACCCCCATCCGCGCCCCTCGCCCGACGGCTCCCGCGTGCTGTACACCTCGGACGCGTCAGGCCACGCGCAGCTCTACGAGTGCCGGCTCTAGGAGAGCTTCTTCAGCACCGAAACCGCCTTGGCCGCGTCCTCGGCGCTGTCCAGGGCGACGTAGCTCACGAACTTCCTGCCCATCGCGATCGCCGAGACCCCGCGGAAGTTGATGCCCGCCTCGCCGAGCGCGCGCGCGATCTTGGCGCCCAGCCCCGGCTTGTCGCCGCCCTCGATGCGCACCGAGTGGATGTGCTCCGGCTTGTTGAAGCCGGCCTCCTGCGCGGCCTTGGTGGCCTTCGCGCCCTTCACCGGCGTGACGAACATGACCCCCTTGCCCGGCTCGTCGGTGCGCCGCGCGAACAGCATTTCGAGATTGGCGCCGCCCTTCGCCAGCGCCTCGAGCTTCTCGGCCGCGCCGCCCGGGCGGTCCTCGATGGTGGCGACGCGCACATCGACCTTCGTGACTTTCAGTGCCATGGCTGCTCTCCTCCGCTGTGGAATGCCGCCGCATAATTTACTCCCATGACCCCCGCGCAGCGCGCCCGCCTCGAAATTCGCGAAAAGCGCCACACCGGCAGCACCCGCGGGCTCGCGCCGGGCTATGTGCAATGCAACCTCGCCGTGGTGCCCCAGGCGCTGGCCTTCGATTTCCTGCTCTACTGCCAGCGCAACGCGCGCGCCTGCCCGGTGCTCGAGGTCTGCGACCCGGGCAGCCCGGAGCCCAGGCAGCTCGCGCCGGGCGCGGACCTGCGCACCGACCTGCCGAAGTACTGCGTCTACGAGAAAGGCCGCGGCCGCGAGGCGGCCGATATCCGCGGCCTTTGGCGCAAGGATCTGGTGGCCTTCCTCATCGGCTCGGGGATCACCTTCGACGCGGCGCTCGAGCGCGCCGGGGTACCGACCGACCGGCATCGCTGGGTGCTGAACTCGCGCATCCCGACGGTTCCGGCGGGCCGCCTCCGCGGCGACATGGTGGTCACCATGCGCTGGCTCACGCCCGGGCAGGCGATCGTCGCGACCCAGGTGTCCAGCCGCTTTCCCTACAACCACGGCGCACCGATCCACATCGGGGATCCGAGCGCCATCGGCGCCGACCTCGCGCAGCCGCTCTTCGGCGGCGCGGTTCCGGCGCTGCCCAAGGGCATGGTGCCGGTATTCTGGGCCTGCGGCGTCACGCCTCAGCAGGCGGCGCTCGCCTCGGGAATCGAGTTCATGATCGCCCACGCGCCCGCGCACGGCTTCGTCACCGACCTCGAAGCCGACAAGTTCTGCATTCCCTAGCCTAGATCACCGGCTCCCAGGTCTCGGCCTCGGCTTCGGCCTCGCCTTCATCCTCCTCGTCGCCCGCATGCACCGGCCTGCCGCTCGCGGAGAGTAGCCCGAGCACCTGCTGATCCTCGCGCGAAAGCGCGTCGAGGGGGCTCAGCCACTGGAGAAACTTCGTCAGATGGACCACGCGCTCGGGATGCCTGCTCCCGGCGCCTTCGGTCGTGAAACAGGTCCCGCTGGGCGCGCGCGCGACGCGCTCGGGAATCAAAGATAAAAGGCGGGTCACCATGGCTGCGTTCATGCTCTCCTCGCTGCCGCAATTATTCTTGGAACGCAGCCTAGCAGCAATCGCCGCGTTGCAAAGCCGCTGAACACCGCGATTTGCTGGAAGGTAATCCCTACGCCGTGTCGCTGGATACTGCGGGGAAAATCCCGGCAGCCTTCCGGCTTCGCTGCGGCGGCGGCGTGTCGTCCATGGTCCATTGCAGCGTGAACGCGATGGCGCCGATCACGAGCAGCGCGCCCCAGGCGAACGTATAGGCGCCGGTGAAGCTGAACACCAGGCCCCCCATCCAGGCGCCGGCGAAGGAGCCGACCTGGTGGCTGAAGAACACTGTGCCGTAGAGCATGTTGAAGTGCCCGAAGCCGAACACCTTCGACACCACGCCGGTGATCAGCGGCGCGACGCCGAGCCACAGAAAGCCCATCGCCGCGGCGAACACCAGCGTGGTGGTCGCGCTCACCGGGATCAGCAGGAAGATGGCGATGAACACGGTGCGCAGCCCGTAGATGACCGCGAGCAGGCGCTTTTGGCTGTAGTGAGCGCCCAGGTGGCCGAATATGTAGGTGCCGATGGTGTTGCACAGGCCGATGAGCGCCAGCGCCTGCGCTCCGACCGCGGGCTCGACGCCGCAGATCTGCAGGTACTGCGGCAGGTGGGTCATGATGAAGACCAGCTGGAAGCCGCAGGCGAAATACGCGAGCGTCATCTGCATGAAGCCGCGGTGGCGCAGCGCGTCGCCGAGGGCCTCGCTCATGCGTTGCGGCGCGGCCGGCGAGCGGGCGTCGTGCGCCGGCGCCTGGTCGCGCAGCAGCAAGGCAAGCGCCGCCATCGCTGCGGCGACGACCGCGAAGGCGACGAGCCCCGCCCGCCAGCCGGACGCGTCGACGAGCGCTTGCGCGGCCGGCGCCATGAGCACGGTGCCGAGCGATCCGGTGGCCGCCACCAGCCCGACGCGCTGGCTGCGCTTCTCCGGCGGCGTGGCGCGCGCCACGACGCCCAGCATCACGCCCAGGCCGGTGCCGGCGACCCCGATGCCGAGCAGGAAGCCCGCCGCGTGGAAGACGTACTCGTTTTTCGACGCCACCATGATGAGAAAACCGGCGCCGTAGACGAGGGCCGTCGCCAGCACGACGGACCGAGCGCCGTAGCGGTCCGCCGCCGCGCCGACGAAGGGCTGGGAAACGCCCCATACGATGTTCTGCAGCGCGAGCGAGAAGCTGAACGCCGCGGTCGAGATGCCGAGGTCCAGCGTCACCGGGCGCATGAACAGGCCGAGGCTCTGGCGCAGCCCCATCGAGAGCGAAATGATCACGCCGCTCACGATGAGCAGGACCAGCATGGAACGGTGCCGGGAAAGTGCGTTCAAGGTGCCCCGAGTGTCGCAGAAACCGGCCGGCGGAACGGCGCTTGCTTGCACGATTTCGCCGTTCCATCCAAGGAGGTTTACATGCTCAAAGCCGCAGCCGCCGTCTCGATCCTCGCCGCAGGGCTCGCAGCCTGCGCTTCAAGGGGTCCGGATGCCGTTTCTACCTCGGGTGCCACCGCGCCGGGCGGGGGCATCGTGACCCAGACCCTGCCCTATCGCCCCGGCGCGGGCGTAGTGCAACGGGTCTCGCGCGCACCGAATACGCGCGAGCCGCTGTCGATGCTCGCGATCCGGATGGACGACGGCCGCATGCAGTACATCGATACGGCGAGCGATATCCCGGTCGGCAGCCGCGTGCAGCTCACGCCGGATCACAAGATCATCCGCCAGTAGCCGGCGCGACTACGCCAGGCACCAGTCGCGGATCAGCGCTTCGTAGATCGCGACCGACTGCCGGATGCGCTCCATGCTGCAGTACTCGTCGGTCTGGTGCGCCATCGCCGCCTCGCCGGGCCCGAGCACCACCGCAGGCGCGCCCGGGTACACCTTGAGGAGGTTCGCGGCGTCCGTCATGTAGGGCGCGGTGCGCACCTCGTGCGCCTTGCAGATCTCGAAGACGCGCCGCACCCACGCCTCGCCGGGCTCGGTCCATACCGGGTCGAGGTTCGAGAACACGTCGAGTTCAGCGTCTTCCAACAAAGTACTCATTCTCTTTAGAAGCAACTGATGATCCATGCCCGGCACGGTGCGGATGTCGACGCCGATCGCCGCAGCGTCGGGCACCGCGTTCACCGTGCTGCCGCCCTCGATGGTGCCGACGTTGAGCGTGGGCGCGCCCATCACCCGGTGCGCGGCAATGTCGAACTCGAACGCCTCGAGCTTGGCGAGCGCTCTCGCCGCCTTGTAGATGGCGTTCACGCCGAGGTGGGGCATCGAGCCGTGCGCCGAGACGCCGCGGAACTTCGCGTAGAACTTGAGCGAGCCCTTGTGGCCGACGAGCGGAGCGTTGGACGTCGGCTCGCCGACCACGATGGCGCCCGCGCGCCCCATGAGCTGCGGCAGTCTTGCGAGATGCTGCGAGCCGATGCAGCCGGTTTCCTCGGAGGCGGTGAGCACCAGCACGATTCCCGGCGTGCCCGAGAGCTGCTTCGCCATGCCGCGCGCGGCGAGCAGCATCGCGGCTACGCCCGCCTTCATGTCGGAGGCCCCGCGGCCGTAGAGCCTGTCGCCGTCGGTCTCGCCGGCGAACGGATCCTTCGCCCACGCGCGCGCGCCCAGCGGCACCACGTCGAGGTGCCCCGTCAGGCACAGCGGCGGCTTGCGCTCCGAGCCGCCGGCGCGCGCGATGACGCTGGTGCGGCCCTCGGCGTACTCCTGATAATCGACCGTGAAGCCGCCGTCGGCGAGCAGCGCCCCCACGTGGCGCGCGCACTCGCGCTCGCGGCCCGGCGGATTCACCGTATCGAACCGCAGCAGCGCGCGCGTAAGGGCAATCGCATCCGGGCCGTTCATCGCGAGGATCATACGACTATCCGATGTACGCCCCGAAGCACTGGGGTCAGAGCCTGAGGTTTCCCCGCATATTTTAGGTGGGGCGACATGCGTTGACCGCCTGTAGTGTGAGCGTTGGAATTGCTTTC